>SAMEA104315436__coassemble_2035_pt1 | contig 9542 bp, 9 predicted proteins | sample SAMEA104315436__metabat2_low_PE_018 | metagenome-assembled genome bin SAMEA104315436 (sample SAMEA104315436) | gut metagenome | biome: Monkey gut; feature: monkey-associated habitat; material: faeces | place: China | collected 2013 | reverse complement strand
CGATATTGAGATGAAGAACAAGAAAGAGGCATCCGAATGGCAACCCTAATTTACTATGCGTAAATGAGTTGACAAGCGGATGCCTCTGCCGCAGTTATTCGCTCAATAGCGAGGTTTTTTAGCACATAGTATCACTAAGTTTTCCACCGCCAAGTATATGTATATGCAAATGTCCGACCGACTGGCAACCGTCCTCACCCTTGTTGGATACAAGACGGAAACCGTTTTGAAGTCCCAACTCGTCGGTGAGCGTAGAGAGTTTTTTGAGGCATTTTGCGAGGGTTTGCGCTTGATTGTCCGACATTTCGATTATGTTTGCGTAATGCTCTTTGGGGATAAGCAAAAGATGTACGGGGGCTTGCGGATTCAAGTCCTTTATGATAATCATATCGTCGTCTTCGTAGACTTTCGTCGACGGAATATCGCCTTTTACGATTTTACAGAAAATGCAGTTGTCCATATCCATTTCTTCCTTTTATTATTTTACGGTGTCGTCTGCAACGCCGTCGAGATAGATGTGAGTGGGCGTGATAAGACGGATTTCGTTATGCGCGCCGTTTTTCGAGTATACTTTGACGTAGTTCGGGGAATGTCCGCACCAAACGCCGCGGGTTTGGGTTTCGAACAGCACGTTCGTAGGCATACCGAGTTGCTTGTTGAGGTAGTTGCGCACAAGTTCGTGCTTAACCGCGCTCATACGTTTTTGACGGTCGAGCACCACTTCGGGCGGCAACGTCGGCATACGACCCGCAACCGTTCCCCTTCTCGACGAATACGGGAAAACGTGAATGTCGGCAAATCCGACTTTTCTTGCAAACGCAACGCAGTTTTCAAATTCTTCTTCCCTTTCGCACGGAAAACCGACGATTATGTCCGTCGTAATCGCCGCGTCGGGATAGTATTCTCTGATGAGTTGCACCGCCGCATAGTATTCGTCGCAGGTGTAGTGGCGATTCATTGCTTTAAGCACTCTGTCGTCGCCGCTTTGCAACGACAAATGGAAATGCGGACAGAATCTCTTTATACCCTTCGTCGCGTCCAAAAACTCTTTTGACACCACGCCGACTTCGAGCGAGCCGAGTCGCACTGCAAAATCGTATTTCGAGAGCATTTTCATAAGTTCGGTGAGCGACGAGCCGTTATCCTTGCCGTATGCGGAAAGGTTTATGCCCGTTACGACCACCTCTTTTGCGACGTTTTGCACCTCGTCGAGTTCTCGTTCGATACTCTCGATAGCGCGCGAGCGGCTTCTGCCTCTGACGTAAGGAATCAAGCAGTAACTGCAAAAGTTGTTGCAACCGTCCTGAACCTTGATAAAATGCCTCGTGCGCAAATTCACGATTCCGTCGTTATCCTCGAAAACCGAACTAATGTCGAACTTATCGGGAACGATTTTGTCGAATTGTTCTTCTTCGCCCTTAAATTCGGTGACGATTTTGCGAGCGAAATCGAGTTTTCCGTCGCTGCCCGATATGTATTGAACGTTGTTTTTTGCAAATTGCGAAAAATTGTTTTGCGAAGCGCAACCGCACACGAAAATCTTTGCGTTCGGGTTGACTTTGAGTATTCTCGCCACAGATTGACGAGATTTTTTCTCGGCTTCGGCGGTTACTGCGCAAGAATTTATGACGTAAACGTCTGCAAATTCAAGGCCTTCGGCAATTTCGAAGCCTGCGTGCTCGAAAATCGCGAGCATTGCGTCCGTGTCGTACTGATTGACCTTGCAACCCAGCGTAAATACGGATATTTTGGGAAGTTTGTCATTCATAATCAAGTTCCCCCAGAGTGTCCAAAAGTAAAGCGGACGCCACGATAGAAGCGGTTTCCGCACGCAAAATACGTCTGCCGAGCGTCACGATTTGCGCGCCAGATTCTTTTGCCGTTTGCGCTTCTTCGGGGGTAAAGCCGCCCTCTGCGCCCACAATCAAAGCAATCTTTTTGCCGCTCAAATCGCAATCTTTTATGCGGTTTTTCTTCTCGTCCTCGTAGGCAAACAGCACTTTGTCGAAATCGCCAAACGCCTTTATTACGTCTTGAAAATCGCAAAGTTCGCAAACTTTCGTGAGATATGCCGAACCGCACTGTTTTGCGGCTTCGAGAGCGATTTTGTCCGCCCTGTCCTTTGCGAATTTGGTTTCCGCCGTATTGCTCGACAGAAACGGACGAACCTCGTCTATTCCGAGTTCGACCGCCTTTTGAATTGCAAAATCCAGTTTATTGTTCTTCAAAAGCCCTGCAAAAAGCGTGACGTTTACTCCCTTTTTGTCCTGCACTTTCTCGTCGTCCACCGACAAAATCGCTCTGTCGCGGTCGATTTGCTTTATCGTGCAGTATCTTTCTATGCCGTCGTTTGCGCAGACAATCGCTTTGTAACCCGTTTTGTAGCGAAGAACTTTCGTCATATGCAAAAACTCGTCGCCAAAAACGACGATTTCACCGTTTGCGCAAACGTCTTGCGGATTGACAAAAAATCTTCTGATTTCCATATTCTAATTGGGTTAATTATGTTTTTGTTTGAGTTTGAGCGCGCGCCAGTCGTCCATTGCCATACGCTCGACGATTTCGTAGCCCGCATCCTCGTAACATTGTATCACTTCGTCGAGTCTTGTGTCAATTATACCCGACAACACGATAGTTCCGTTTTGGCGCAAATGCTTGCCTATGCTCTTTGAAAAACGCATAAGTATGTCTGCGGTGATGTTTGCAAATATGAAGTCTGCTTTTTGGTCGCCTTCGAGCAAATCGGCTTTTTCTATGGTTGCGTCGACTTTGTTTAGTTCGGCGTTACGCTTTGCAAATTCCACCGCTTGTTCGTCGATGTCGCACATATACACGCTGTTTGCGCCACAAATCTTTGCCGCAATACCCAAAATGCCGCTTCCGCACCCCACGTCTATGACGTCTTTGCCCTCGACGTCCATAAGTTCGAGACACATTCTCGTCGTTGCGTGCGAACCCGTGCCGAACGCCATACCGGGGTCGAGGCGCATAACCTTTTCGCCCTCTCTCGCCTTGTAGTCAATCCAAGTGGGAACGATGGTTATATTCTTCGTTTTTATGGGGTTATAGTACTTTTTCCACTCGTTTTCGTAGTCGGCGGCGTCGATTTCGCCCAAAAGAATTTCGCCGAATTGCACACCGTTTTTCTTCATTTCATCGAGATTCGATTCGAGCGCGGCAAGAAAATCCGTGTCGGTAGGCTCGTACATCGTGGAAACCTTGACCACTTCGCTTTGTTGCAATACGCTTTCGTCGACGTAGTCCCAGATAACGTCGCTTTTTACGAGGTCGAGGAAGTCTTGTTTGTCCAAAATAGAAACACCGCCCGCACCTGCGTCAAACATTGCTGACGAGATGAGGTCGGCGTCGTTATGGTTTGTAAAAACCGTGATCGTTTTGTATTTCATTCGTTATACTCTCGCATTTAAGCGGTTTAGATTGCCGCTTTTGTGTGGTTTATCTTATTTTGTCTTTTCGTCGTACGCTTTTTTGAGCGGATATTGTTTCTTCTGGTCGGAAATTTGATCGAAGCGTTTGAGGAACTCTTTTTGTTCCTTGCTTACGCTCTTTGGAACTTCGACGACGACCTTGACGAACATATCGCCCTTGCCCGTGCCTTTGAGTTTCTTTATGCCGTAATTCTTGATTGTAAACACAGTTCCGCTTTGCGTACCTTCGGGGATTTTGACCTCTTTATTGCCGTAAAGCGTGGGCACTTCGATAGTCGTGCCGAGCGTTGCGTCCACGATGGAAATAGGCACTTCGAGCAACACGTCGAATCCGTTTCTCGAAAAGAGTTTGTGCGGCGCGACTCTGACTTCGACGTACAAGCCGCCCTTTTCGCCGCCGTTCGAGCCTGCGTGACCTTCGTTGTCGTATCTGACTCTTTGACCCGAATCGATACCGGCAGGAATGTTGACCTTGACTTCGCGTACCTTTTCGAAGCGACCTACGCCGCCGCAAGAGGTGCATTTGTCGGTGATAATCTTGCCCGTGCCGTGACAGGTTGGGCAAACGCCTTGCGTGCTGACTTGACCGAAGGGCGTGCGTTGAGTCATAGTCACTCTGCCGCTACCCTTACATTGCGAGCAAACCTTGAACGCCGTGCCGTCCTTTGCGCCCGTACCTTTACAGTCGGGGCAATTTTCCACTCTCTTTACGCTGACGGTCTTTTGAGTGCCGAACGCCGCTTCCTCGAACGTAAGATTTATACCGACGAGGATATCCTGACCTCTTTGAGGCGCGTTTGCGCGTTGCGCTCTCGACGAGCCACCGCCGAATCCCGAAAAGATTGACGAGAATATGTCGTCCATATCGAATCCGAATCCGCCCGTGCCGCCCGAGAATCCGCCGAATCCCGCGCCTGCCTGCGGTCCGTTTTCGTCGCCGTAGGTGTCGTATGCCGCGCGCTTTTGAGGATCGGAAAGCACTTCGTAGGCGTGGTTTATATCCTTAAACTTCGCCTCTGCGTCCTTCTTTTCCTGCTCGCTTGCCGAAACGTACATATCGGGGTGATATTTCTTTGCGAGTTTACGATAGGCAAGTTTCAATTCGTCTGCCGTAGCCGTCTTTTCGACGCCGAGTATTTCGTAATAATTTTTTGCTGCCATAATCTATTCTTCAACCCTATCGGGTTGCCTTTATTCGTATTTGGGTGCTGTTTGCACGTTATCTCGACAATTTTTTATAATATCGAGTTTCCTTTTATACGTCTTGGCGCAACGGTTGCCCGTTGCGCCTCGATTCGTTATTGTTTTGACCTATATCAGTCAACCGTTCCGTCTACACCGCCGTCCGGATTTGCGCCGCCTTGGAAGTCTTCGGGGTTAATTCCCGCTTGTTTTGCCGCTTCTGCCGCTGCTTCGGGGTTTTGTTGATAGAACTTCGTGAAGATGGGGTCGGTGACTTTCGTCAATTTTTCGACAACCGCTTTCACGTCGTCTTCGCTCTCTGCTTTTGCAAGTTCTTCGGTTGCGGTCTTCGTCGCTTCGGTGACTTGCGTCTTGTCTGCTTCTTCGAGTTTCTCGCCGTTTTCGCTTACGAATTTGTCAACTGCGAAGATAAGTTGTTCTGCGTTATTCTTTGCGTCCACGACCGCTCTGCGCTTCTTATCTTCCTCTGCGTACTTCTCTGCGTCCTTGACAGCGGCGTCGATGTCCGCTTCGGTGAGGTTGGAAGACGCGGTGATGGTGATGGATTGAGATTTGCCCGTAGCCTTATCGCAAGCCTTGACGGATACGATACCGTTTGCGTCGATGTCGAATGTGACTTCGATTTGCGGGATTCCGCGCGGTGCGGGTGCGATACCGACGAGTTCGAATCTGCCGAGCGTCTTGTTGTCGCGAGCAAATTGTCTTTCGCCTTGCAAAACGTGAATGTCGACTGCGGTTTGGTTATCTGCCGCCGTGCTGAACACTTGCGATTTGCTCGTAGGAATTGTGGTGTTTCTGTCGATAAGTTTGGTGCATACGCCGCCGAGCGTTTCGATGCCGAGCGACAACGGCGTGACGTCGAGCAAGAGCATATCTTTCACTTCGCCTGCGAGAACGCCGCCTTGAATTGCCGCGCCGAGAGCCACGCACTCGTCGGGGTTGATTCCCTTGTACGGGTCTTTGCCTGTGATACGTTTAACCGATTCGTACACTGCGGGAACACGAGTCGAACCGCCGACCATAATGACCTTTGCGATGTCGTTGTAACTGAGTCCTGCGTCTTTAAGCGCTTGTTGCATAGGACCTTGCGTTGCCTTGACGAGATCTTCGGTGAGCGAATCGAATTTTGCTCTGGTAAGTTCCATATCGAGATGCATAGGCACGCCGTTTTCCATTGCGATGAACGGAAGCGAAATCTTCGCTTTTGTCACGCCGGACAAGTCGATTTTTGCCTTTTCTGCGGCTTCTTTGATACGTTGCATTGCCATCTTGTCTTTGGTGAGGTCGACGCCGTGTTCTTTCTTGAACTCGCCCGTGATCCAGTCCATAATGCGTTTATCGAAGTCGTCGCCGCCCAAACGGTTGTTACCTGCCGTTGCAAGAACTTCGAATACGCCGTCGCCGAGTTCGAGGATAGAAACGTCGAATGTGCCGCCGCCGAGGTCGAAGATGAGGACTTTCTGATTCTTGTTCTCGTCCTTATCGATGCCGTAAGCGAGTGCCGCCGCCGTAGGCTCGTTGATGATACGTTTCACTTCCAAGCCCGCAATCTTACCTGCGTCTTTGGTTGCTTGACGTTGAGAGTCCGTGAAGTATGCAGGAACGGTGATAACCGCTTCCGTAACCTTTTCGCCGAGATACTTCTCTGCGTCGTTTTTGAGTTTGGTCAAAATCATTGCCGAGATTTCTTGCGGCGTATATTCTTTGTTTTCGATTTTAACTTTATAATCCGAGCCCATCTCTCTCTTGATGGAACTTACGGTATGTTCGGGGTTTGCGACCGCCTGACGTTTAGCGATTTCGCCGACGAGTCTTTCGCCGTCCTTTGTGAACGCCACGACGGACGGGGTCGTTCTCATACCTTCGGCGTTGGGGATAACCACCGCTTCACCGCCTTCCATAACTGCTACGCACGAGTTTGTCGTACCAAGGTCAATACCGATAATCTTTCCCATATTATTTCTCCTTTTCCCGCTTTGACGGGAAGAAAACTTATTTTCTTTATATTTTTATGTTTTCGCATTACTGCGGAAATGTTCTTGTTTATTTATTGTTTACTGCTTTGCTTCTATGCTCTTTGCTCATTCTTCCCAGTATCCGACTTTTACGCTTGCCGGTCTAAGAAGTTTCGTTCCGAGCATATATCCTTTTGCAAGCACTTCGACCACTTTGCCTTGTTTCTGTTCGTCCTTGACTCTTTCAACCGCGCTCATAAACTTTGCGTCGAAGTCTTTGTCTATTGCGTCCACTTCTGTGAGTCCGAATCCGCCGAGCGCGCCGAGAATCTGACTTTCCATCATATTGAATCCCGTAAGTGCCGCTTCGTCTTTGACGTACTTTCTTGCAAGGTCGCAGTTGTCAAGTACGGAAAGCATCTTTTCAATCACTATGGATTGTCCGAGTTGCTTCATATCTTCGGCAATGGAATTGTTGCGCTTGCGATAGTTGTCGAAATCCGCTTGCAGTCTTTGAGTCAAACCTTTGCAGGTTTCAGCCTCTGCGATTGCCTGTCCGAGTTTTTCTTCGAGTGCGGCGATGTATTCCTCGTCGCTAAGCCCCTCGCGCTCTATCTCAAAGGACTTTTTCTCGTCCTCTTTGACTTCCGCTTCGACTTGCTCGTCGTTTTGGCTTTCGACTTTATTTTCGTTTTTGTTTTCGTATTTATCTTTGTTTTTCATTTCAATCCTCGTTATCCTTTTTGTCTTTCACCACGCTCGCGATTGTTTTCTTCATACAATCAAGCACGCCGATAACCTTTTTGTAGTCCATACGTTCAGGGCCTATAACGCCCGCCTCGCCGACCACCTCGTCGCCCACTTTGTACGAAGCCGTGATGATTGCGCATTTATCGACGCCACGTTCCTCTTTGCCTATTCTCACCGAGAACTCGATTGAGCCGTCTTCGCTCGAAAGCAAGTCGCCGATGTTCTCTTTGTCGGATATAACCGAGAGGAAGTTCTTTGCGTCCTCGACGTTGTTGTATTCGGGATAGTCAAGCATTTTGAGCGCGCCTTCCACGAATACGTTTCTGTCGCTATGCTCGGACAGGTATATACGAAGTATTCCAAGCACGTCGTCGAGTATGTCCTCGAAGCCTTTGAGTTCGACGTCGATTTCCGCAAGGTCGAATCTGTCCATATCCTTGATGTTTCTGCCTTGGAAAACTTTGTTCAGCACTTTGGTTGCCGTGTCGATATATTCCGCTCTCACGTCCTCGGGAATGTCAATCGCCTTGTCGGCAATCATACCGCTGTCCGTGACGATAAGCACGACCGCCTTGCCGTTTTTGAGCGGCACGAGTTTGATTTCCTCGATAACGACGTCCTGCGCGTTCTTTTCAACGATGAACGACGTGTAATTCGTCGCGTCGCTTATTATCTTCGCAGCCTCTATGGACATATCTTGGATTTTTCCGAGTTTGTTCATAAACCTGTCGCGAATGAGTGCGGTTTCTTGGTCGGTGAGCATATTGCCCTCGAACGAACTTATGCTTTCGACGTAGAACTTGTAAGCGTCTTTGAGCGGTATGCGTCCTGCCGACGTGTGCGGTTGTTCGATATATCCGAGTGCTTCGAGCGCGCTGAGTTCCGCCCTCACGGTCGCAGAACTGACTTCGGGCAAATACTTGCTTTGAATATCCGAACTGGACACGGGTTGTCCCGTAGATATATACAGGTCAACCAACGCGTGCAATATTCTTTTTTTCCTTTCAGTCAACTCTTTTCCCATAACGTCTTTCCTCGCTATGACTTTTAGCAGTCTTTCGCTTTGATTGCTAACAGTATATGTCCTCTTTTGCTAAATGTCAATACTTTTAGCACATATTTTTTTACATTTTTTGTTATTTTTTATATTTTTTCAACGTCGATTCGCCTATCTCGCGCCCCGCCGATTTTTGCGGACGATATGCGGACGTTATATTGATTATAATGAGTAATAAATATATAAAAATACTATAAAAGCGCGCATAGCGCGCGCGATAAATATAAACGGAAAAATTCTTATAATAAGAGAGGAAAAAATTATAACGTTTTTACAGTATTTTTTCCGCTTCGACAACCGTATAGAGTTCCCTCGCAAATTCCGCCCCCGTCGGTTGAAAGCCCTGTTTGAGCCAAAAATTTCGTGCGGACAGGTTGGTTTTGACGTATCCGAGCCTGATACGCTTATATCCCTCTGCCCAGAGCGTCTTCGACAGTGCTTTTACGATATAAGTTCCTACACCTTTTCTCTGGCAGTTTTTCGACACCATAAAAAGTCCGATAAAAACAGTTCTGTCATCGGGATATTTGCCAATAAAATCCATTACCGCAACGAGAGAATCGCCGTCGAAAATGCCGATAAAGTATTTATCTGCCGTTTCTTTTGTCGGTGGTAAAGCAACCAAATCTTCTTTTACGGTTTCAAGAGTCGGACTCGGTGGACAATGCTTAAAGTATTCCGTGTTTTCAGAATATAAGTCCTAAATGTCAGAAACGTCGGATTCTGTAAGTTTCCGTGCTTTGTACGGTGCAAAAATGTTTTCGAAATTCATATTCTTTATTCTATTGTCCTCTTGAAGCAGTTTTAGTAAACCTGTTTTGTCCGTTAGTTCCAAAAAAAAACGATATGCGTTTTGAGAGCGTAGATTATGAACGCTCGGATTCGGACGCGGCGACCTTTTGCCCACCCCACAAAACAATTCTGTTTTGCGGGGACCCCGAAATAATAACCTTCAGATACTCGTGGTCGAAAGCTGTCCGTTAGCACCACCAAATAGGGGCATCCCCATCGCACGGCGCGCGGAACGACAGCGTGAGTTACCCGTCGCTCATTTTGAGAGCGCAGAGGGCAACCGCTCGGATTCGGACGCGGCGACCTTTTGCCCACCCCACAAAACAATTCTGTTTT
>SAMEA104315436__coassemble_1248_pt1 | contig 17582 bp, 10 predicted proteins | sample SAMEA104315436__metabat2_low_PE_018 | metagenome-assembled genome bin SAMEA104315436 (sample SAMEA104315436) | gut metagenome | biome: Monkey gut; feature: monkey-associated habitat; material: faeces | place: China | collected 2013 | reverse complement strand
ACAAGCGACTGCGCCGTTTGGGTGCGTAGCTGGCGCACAAAGCGCAGTGGCATAAAGTAGAGAAATGTCCCTATTTATGCGAGTGCTGAGTGTTGCCCCACGCGAAGCGGACGCCGTGGGTTCCCTCAAATTTATGCAGAGGGGGAACGGCGGTAGGGGAAACACGTGAGGAAGGGGGAAGCTTCAATTATTAATTAAAAAAGCGCTCACCGAACGGTGAGCGCTTTTTCGATTTAAGCACTTATTTTTGCTTTTTTCTTCTTCGAGAAGTAGATTGCAAGTCCTGTGCCTACGCCTATCACTGCCACGCCCGGAATGAGGGTGGAAAGAAGGATAACCGTAAGTTTGTTGTCCTTGACGGGCGTCGTGGAAAGCACTGTGCTGTTGCCGATTTGATCGATCTTGCCGGTCGTTCTGTTGAAGTAGTAACCGGTGAAGGTGATCGTGTCGCCTTCGACTTTGACCTTGCCGAACGTCTGAGAATCGAGCGTATGAAGTATGCTGTCGTCCTTGTTGAATTTGTCGGTGGTCATATCGTTCTCTCTGTAAGTGTAGAACTTCGTGCCGAGCGTGCCGAGCGTGATATAAAGCACGCCGTCACCCGTGTAACGCACGCCGTCCTTGCTCGTCTTGTCGACGACGTTGCCGTCTTTGTCAACGAGATAAGTGGTGGTGTAGGTGTGGTCGTGGCCGCCGAATACGACGTTTACGCCTTGCTCTGCAAAGAGAGTGGTGAGTTGGGTTCTCATAGCTTTGACTTCGCCGTCGAACGCGTGCGAACCTGCGCTGTACAAACTCTTGTGCATAAGCACGAATTTCCATTTAGCGTCGGTGTTTGCAAGGTCGTTTTTAAGCCATTCGAGTTGAGTCGCGCCGAGTCCGTCGGAGGACGCGTCGTTGGTGTCGAGAACGGTGAAGTGCGCGTTTGCGTAATCGAAGGAATAGTATTCGCCGCTTATTGCCTTAACTTCTTCGCCGACCTTTTCGGTGTAGTTGAAGTATCTGCCCATTGCGCCCGTATTGTTCTCGTGGTTGCCCGACGTGAAGAACACGGAAGTGTTGAGCGTGAGGTCTTGATAGGTGTCCAGAGCCATACCCCATTGATTGAAGTTCTTGCCGTTGTCGCACATATCGCCTGCGTTGAGAATGAAATCGAAGGTGTTGACTCTTTCGTCGCTAAGAAGTGCGTCGACTGCCGCGTGGCTGTTGTCGTACATACTTTGAATCATACCTTGAATGTCCGCGATAGTGAGGAACTCGAACGCGTCAACGTCTCTGCCGACAGCCGTCGTGAAGGTGAGGGCGTTGCCTTCGTAGCCTTGCGTCTTGATGTAATCGACCAAAGAAAATTCGAGGGGTTCGCCGTCCGTTTCGTAGTTGCCGAGAATGTCGTAGTAGTAGGTTTTGCCTGCTTCGAGACCGTTGATAGTGACGGTGTGGACGTTCCAGTAGATAACGCTGTTTGCAACCGCTTTGTCGCGATCGCCGTAGACGTACGGTTCGTCGTTATTGTCCTTGTCCACGATTTGACCGTGAGTGAGGCAGAGAAGTCCGAGGTCGATGAGCGGAATGTATTGCGGTTTAGTTTGAGTGAATACGGTTGCGTTCACGCCGTTTGAGAACTCTTTATAAGCCGTCGTGTCGAGATAATCGGTCTTGTTCGTCGCATACGCGTTGAGCGCGGCGGATTTAGAGGTGCTTACGTCGCCGATGACGTTGCCTTCTGCGTCGTAGAGTCTGAACGTGCCGTACACGTTTTCTTCGGTGTAGAACTTAATCGTGTAGGACGTCGTAGAGTTGGTCGTATCGAAGTTTGCGGTTACGCGAGAGGGAACTCTGCCGTTGTCTTGCGTTGCCGCGTTGAATTCTGCGCCGACTTCCGAGCCTTTGTTGAGAGTGCTGAGGTAAGAGAGGCGCACGCCGTCCTTTTCGTACGCTTTGTTGGGTTGATAGTAGGAAGGCGCGTTGGGGTGCGCAAAGTCGTCCATATCGGGATAGACGTCGGTTGCAAACGTAATCACGATGTCGTCGGCAATGCCGCCGAGTCCCTTGTAGAAACTGTCGACGAGATAACTGTCGAGGAAGTTCTGAACGATGGATATTACGTCTGGACCTTCGAGAGAGAAGCCGAGAAGTTTTGCAACGAGAGTCTTGATTGCGGGAAGCAAATCGTTGATAACGTTGACGATAACGAAGTTTTCCGCGTCGATAGAGTAGTCTGCGGGAAGGGAAATTTCAACGCCGAGTTGCGCAAGAATATTCTTGACAGCCGCCATATTCAAAACGGACGGAAGTTTCGAGCCCAAACCTTTTTTGAGGTGAGCAAACGCCGCTTCGGTCATATAACCTTTTTCAACCGCGTCGCTGAAATCGAACTTATGGTTGAGAACGGTTTTGAGCAACGAACCGTCTTCGGTGAAGATGGGGTCGAGCAACGTCGTGAGCAAATCTTCAACGAATTTGCCGCTGATAAGTTGTTCGTGCATATCGTTGACTGCCGCAACCATACGCAAACGATAGGTGGGGTTGTAGGGGTGTTTGAAAAGGTAATCTTTGCCTTCTTCGACCTTTTGTTCCTCGCCGAAAATCGCTTTGATTGATTCCGCGGTTTCGTCGAGAGAGATTTCCATACCCATCGTGTGAGCGGTCATAATGAAGGAAGCGATGTCCGCAACGCCCATCTTGCCGCTGTTTGCGGGGTTGACTGCGGATACGATGCTGTCGTCGCCGTATTCCCAAGAAAGAACTTCGTTGACAACCGCGTTTACGAGGTCGAGTGCGGAATTGTAATTCGTGTCGTTATGGACGTAAGTCACGCCTTCGAGAACGGTGTCGAGAATGTATTGAACGAGTCCGTTGAGTGCTTCTGTTTTCTCGGCAGCGTCCATATTGCCGTATTCATTATACAATTCTTTATCGTCTTTATCGCTCTTCTTGAAGTCGGCAAACAAGGTGCTGCGGACGATACCGAGTACGGTGTTGTCGCCGCCGACCATATTCATAACGGTGTCGACAAGTCCGTCGATTGTGCCTTGATTGATGAAGTGGCTGACCATACGGTCGAGAAGTACGGAATAGATTTGTTCGTTGATATAATCGTTGTAACCGAGCGCGTTCATATTCTCGTAGTTAATCAAATATGCGAGATAGTCGGGGTTGGTTGCAACGACAGCCTGCCATTTTGCTTCGGTGGGGTCGAGTTTGTACGCCTTGTATGCGTTTTGGAAAGTTTCGTCGTCGTTGAATGCCGGTGCGGTGAACACGTTGTGGCTCGGCACTTCCTTAAACGGCGTTGCGCTGATGTCATCGAGGCAGTATACGGAAGAAATGCAGGTTTCGCCGAGTTTTCCGTCAAAGTTATATCTTTCGAGTGTGGTGTATCTTCTGGGTGAATAGTAACTTACGCAAGAACCCGTTTGGAAGTCGTAGAGCGTTCTGCCTTCGACGTCGGTGTAGGTCATAGCGTCGCAAACGTGCATATGTCCCGTGAAGACGTAGCGAGCGCCCATATCGAGCAAGCGTTTTGCGGTGTTTTCCCAGTTATAAATGGTGAAGTCTTTGAGGATTTCGTCTTCCATTTCCCAGTGCGGAAGCGCGTTCTGGTGGAAGCAGGCTGCGATTGTCTTTTCGCCGAGAGTTGCGGATGCGTTTTGAGATTCGCAGAATTCTTGCATCCAGTCAAGCAGACCTTCGGTGAGTCTGCCGCCGCAGAGGTGGTCGAGACCTGTCGAACGGAACACGGTTTTACCGGCGGCGAAAGCGGCTTCGGCGTTGATTGTCGTCGAAGTATCGACTGCGCCTTCTTCGGTTGCGCCGTAGAAAGTGTAGTCCGCGCCGTTTGCTTGCTTTTTGTTTTTGATAACGTTATATTCCGCTTCGTTCACTCTGACGTATGCGCCGACTTCTGCCGACTCTCTGTCGTGAGCGTCGATGACCATAATCGCGTAATCCTTATAGCCTTCGACTTTGATTTCCGCCGACAAGGAAAGAGCGTTGTTTACGTCGCCGATTTGATAGTATTCGTTGAGTTTGTCGGCGGTTGTTTTGGAAGCGTTCATATTGTTGACCGCCTCGATGTGCTCGTTGTAGTAGTGGATTTCAAGCGTATCTGCGTTTTTGGACGGGATATAGTTTGTCGTATACTCGCCGAACCAGTACTCTGCGGGCAAATACTCTGTGAGGTTGATTGCGCCGTCGCTTCCGTCAAGGTTTGCGTTCGGATAGCCCAAGCCTGCAAAGACGAGAGCGAATTGCATCGTCGTCAATGCGTCGGAAACACGCTTCGAGCCGTCTGTTTTCGAGTAAAGCGCGCCCGACGTGTTGTAAAGGTCGTGGTTGCCCGGCGTTGCGAAAACTTGGAAGTTCTCATAACCCGATATCTTTCTTATCTCGTTTTGCATATAACGCAATGCGTTTGCAACGTCAACGAGAGCGGTGACTTCGCCGTTTTTGCTAAGGTCGCCCGAAGCGAAAACGTATTGCGGTGCTTTTCCTTTCTTCGCGTCGGCAATGTATTGCTCGATTTGTTGTTTGAGGATCATACCGCTTTCCATAACGAGTTTGGTGTCGCCCGTCATAGAATTGTAGAAGTCGCTCGTTTTGTAGTCGGGACTTTGGATGTCTTGATAGCAATCGTCGACGGGGAAGTAGTGAATGTCGCTGAATTGACCGATCATAAGAGAGTTGGTCGGCGTCTTTTGACTGTCGGCGTTTGCAATGCCTGCAATCGAGAATGTCATAACGCTCGCAAGAACGATTGCGAGAGCGACGACGAACACCAAAGGCAGATGTCTTTGCATTTTGTTGCTCATATTTCCTCCTTATGCACGCATACGCGCGCAAATAATTCTTTCTATACGATTGTACATTAAATACAAATTAAAATCAATATCGAATCGGAAAAGTTTTTCTGTGAAATTGGATTTTGTTCGATAGTTTACACTTTGATTGATATTGCGCGCCGAAAATCTGCCGCAGTGCCGAAAAGCGGAAAAAGTATCCGAAAAATAATTAATATTTTTGCAAATATTCGTTGACAAACGACTTAATCGGGAATAATATATAAATGAACATTTGAATAACAGTTCAAGTGTTGGAGAGGAAAATGACAGTAGAAATCAAAGACAACACCCAAAATTCAACGCTTCCCGACGACGACGTGGTATCTGCGCTTGCAGAATTGTTCAAGGCGCTCGGCGACCCGACCCGCGTGAAAATTTTGAGTTGCTTGCAAGCAAGCGATATGAACGTAGGGGACATCGCCGACAAACTCGGTATGACCACTTCCGCCGTATCTCACCAACTTCGCGTGCTTCGCGCAATCAAACTCGTCAAAGGCACAAAAGAAGGCAAGGAAGTCAGATATTCTCTCGACGACGACCACGTTACGCTCATAATGCAGTGCGGACTGACTCACGTCAACGAGGAAAAATAATTCCTCGCCGTCTAAAAACGCAGGGTGCAAACCCCTGATTTTTTAGAAGCAATATTTGAATAGTTGTTCAATAATCCAACTGTTCAATAAAACAAACATATATAGGATTTGACCCGAAAGGGAAGTATATAAATCGTTAGGAGAAACGAAAATGAAAAAAGTTTACAAACTCGAAGATCTCGATTGTGCAAATTGCGCCGCAAAAATGGAATGTGCCATTCAAAAACTTGACGGCGTACAAAACGCTTCCGTCAGTTTTATGGCTCAACGTCTCACAATCGAAGCCGATGACGCAAACTTTGACGAGATTATGAAGAAGGTTGTGAAGACCTGCCGTAAGATCGAACCCGATTGCACGATTATTCTTTGAGCGAATAACTGTGTCAGACGCCACTGCACGACAACTCATTTACGCCAAGTAAATTAGGGTTGCCGTGCAGAAGCGTCTTCCTTGTTCTTCATCTCAAAGAATAATCGTGACCAACAATCTCACCTTATAGTGATGTTTGTTCAAAAATCTCAATTATAGACAAAGCGGATTATGAAAAAAATCAAACTATCAAGAAAAGAAAAGAAGAACCTCATTCGCATAAGCGTTGCGCTGTGCTTGTTCTTCGTTATACTCATCGTTGACAAAACGTTGGGACTTGCAAAGGCGGTCGGCGGACAGTACGGTTGGCTTTTGCCGTTCTTCCTCTATTTTGCCGTGTATATGGTCATCGGTTACGACGTGCTGTTCAAGGCGGCAAGAGGAATCGTACACGGTCAAGTGCTTGACGAAAACTTGCTTATGTGCGTGGCATCTCTCGGTGCGTTCGCGCTCGGCATTTACACGAGCGTGACGGGCAGAGAACAAGAGGGCTTCGACGAAGGTTGCGCCGTGCTTTTGTTCTATCAGGTCGGCGAGTTCTTCCAGAGTTATGCGACGGGCAAATCGAGAAAATCCATTTCCGCACTTATGGACATCAGACCCGATTACGCCAACGTCAAGAGAGAAGACGGCATTGTCGAACAAGTCGACCCGAGCGAAGTTAAGGTTGGCGACGTCATCGTGGTTTACCCCGGTGAAAAAGTGCCTCTCGACGGTATCGTGACAAGCGGTTCAACCACTCTCGACACCAAAGCGCTCACGGGCGAATCCCTTCCTAGAGAACTTTCGGAAGGGGATGAGATAATCAGCGGTTGTGTCAATTTGACGTCGCAAATCGAAGTCGAAGTGACAAAAGTATTCTACGATTCGACCGTTTCTAAAATACTTGACCTCGTTGAGAACGCTTCGAGCAAGAAATCCAAAGCGGAAAACTTTATATCGAGATTTGCAAAATACTACACGCCGAGCGTGGTCGTGGCTGCCGTTTTGCTTATGGTTATAGGCGGCGCGGTCACAAAAGACTGGTACACTTGGATTTACAGAGGTTTGAGTTTCTTGGTCGTTTCCTGTCCTTGCGCGCTCGTCGTTTCCGTGCCTCTTTCCTTCTTTGCGGGTATCGGCGCGGCTTCGAGATTCGGTATTCTTATCAAGGGTAGCAACTATCTCGAACTTATGAGCAAGGCAAACGTATTCGTGTTCGACAAGACGGGAACGCTCACCAAAGGCAACTTTGCCGTAACCGAAATTGCGCCCGCCGAAAGAAAAGACGAGATTCTTCGCCTTGCCGCCATTGCGGAAAACGACTCGAATCACCCGATTGCACGCTCTATCGTTGCTTGCTACGACGGTGAAATAGAGGGCGGTTACACCCTTACGAACGTTGCGGGCTTCGGCGTGCTTGCGACAAAAGGCGACGACATCATCTATTGCGGCAACGAAAAACTTATGAAATCCTACGATATTCCTTACGTTGCGCACAACGGAATAGGCACTGTCGTGTACGTTGCTCACAACAAAGAATTTGTCGGTTCGCTTCTCATAAGCGACGAAATCAAGGACGAATCCGTATCCGCCGTCGGCGAACTCAACAAAATGGGTTGCAAGACGGTTATGCTCACGGGCGACAACGAGGCTATCGCTTCCGACGTGGCAGGAAAAATCGGACTTTCGGCATACAAAGCGTCCTTGCTTCCGCAAAACAAAGTGGAAAACGTCGAGCAAATGCTCGCAGAAAAGAAGAAAGGCGACGTGCTGTGCTTTGTCGGCGACGGCATAAACGACGCACCCGTGCTTATGCGTTCGGATATAGGTATTGCTATGGGCGGCGTTGGCAGCGACGCGGCAATCGAAGCGAGCGACGTAGTGCTTATGCAAGACGATTTGACGGGTATATCCACGGCAAAACGTATTTCCAAAAAGACTATGAGAGTGGTGTACGAAAACATCGTCGGCTCTCTTGCCGTAAAACTTCTCATAATGGCACTAAGCGCAACGGGCGTTCTCGGCAGTGCGACGATGTGGATTGCGGTTTGCGGCGACGTCGGCGTTGCGATAGTTGCCATTCTCAACGCAATGCGCGTAAACAAAGGCTACAAAACGCTTATCAAACAAAAGTAAAACACTGCGTTAGATACTCAAAATTTTGCGATTTTGACTAAAACGCGCACAAATACGCAATCATCTTAAAAAACGTAAAACAGTCATAATTTTCCCCTATTCTATAAGAAAAACGGATATGCGATTTGCAGTCCGTTTTTCTTTATGTCGATAACGCTTTAATGTCCGATAACGAATATCGCAAATTTTCTTTGAATATTATGTTGTCGAAAGAAACGGTGCTAACACGCAATAATCGTTTCATATATTGTAAAAGAGAGGTGGACTATGCATTTTATGGCGCTTATGCTTGCGATACTCGGATTGTTCGGTATGTTGGGATTCTTCGGCGGCTTGTGGTTTTAATCGCTTCGGATTCTAATAAAACAGCGTTTTCGTTTGGGTCAAAACGTTCGTTCGATTCCGTTAAATCGATTTGAAATGAAAAAACACATCTAGAAGATGTGTTTTTATTTACTTTGATATTACGTTCAACGTCAGATTTCCATTGCAATTTTCAATGCGACGTCAAACGTTGCTTTTTGAATATCGTGTTCCGCTTCGTTGCCGAGATTCGCTTGTTCCCAAGAATCGTCGTTCAACAAATCGCCCGAAAAGAAAAAGGTATACAATTCAAATCCGTAATAATTGCAAATCGCTTGCAATCCCGATGATTCCATTTCAACCGAAATGCAACCTTCGCTTTTTCTTCGTCTTGCTTTATCTTGCGTTTCCATATACAAGGCGTCAGTCGTCCACGACCTTCCGACAACGTACGGCAAATTGTATTTTTGAAAGATTTTTGCAATCTTGTCGCAGTTTTTTATTTCGATATAATCGGACGGCGGCATATAGTGATAAGAAAGCCCTTCGTCGCGATAGGAATAAGAGGGGACTATCAGTTTTCCGCTACATTTTTCCTTATCAAAAACGCCGCACGAACCGTATACGATAAACTTGGTTGCGCCCGAAACGTAATTTGCTTCGTACATAACGGACGCGGCAACGCACGAGCCGATTGGACTCATATAAAACAAAAGTTTTTTCCCGTTGACTTCAAACAGATAAATATCGATGTGTCCGTTTGCCGTTGCTGAGTGACCTATGGGGTGGCTTTCGTATTTTTCCAAAAACATTGCCAAAACGTGCCTTGAAAACGACACAATGCAAACGTCGGCAAAAAACTTCTTTTCGCCGTAAAAAGCACTTATATCAATCAATGGTTTCGATTTGTTGTCAAATGAATCGATTATGCTCATACTTTTTCCTATTTCCGTACAAGGTTATGCAAGGTTTTGTGCTGTTTTTCGGATAATCCGATTGTTTCGGTCATTATATCATTTATCCTACGAGATGTAAACGCCAAAATTCTTTTGCATTTATGAAATGTGCAAAATTAGAGTATGGCGCACAATTCATCGGATTTTCAGTTTTCCCGCCCGTTCGATTCCCTAAACACGTTCATAAAAACGAAAAAGCACATCATTGAGATGTGCTTTTTCATTTGGTACCCCCATAGGGAATCGAACCCTAGTTTCCGCCGTGAGAGGGCGACGTCTTGAACCGCTTGACCATGAGGGCAAATCGTTATTGCTTTGTGATAATAGCATAATTTCTTGTCGTATGCAAGCAAAAAAATGTATATTTTCTCAAAATCCATCGCTTTTTCCGCGCCGCTACGCCTTTTTCGAAATTTCTTGTCTGTTTTGATAAAAAAATATCAAATTCGGTATTGCTTTTTATTTTGATATATTATAAAATACATTTGTATTAAAAATATTTAAGGAGAAAATTATGGATCCCAAATATCAAAGTTTGTTTACACCTTGGAAGATAGGCAAATGCGAAATCAAAAACCGCATCGTGCTGACTTCTATGGGCGGAACTTCAATTTTCGGCTGGATGGAACCGCATCACTTCGACAAAGAAGCCGCAAACTTTTTGCTCGATAGGGCAAAGAACAACGTCGGCCTTATTTTGCCGGGTATCGCACCCATCAGAAACGTTATCGGCGGAAACTGGCTCTACAAGAGCAAGAGTTCCTTCAAACATCTCAAACCCTTTATGGATGAAATTCACAAGACGGGCGCAAAGATGTTCGTGCAACTCACCGCAGGCTTCGGACGCTCTTTTGCAATCAGCGGAATGATGGAAATGCTTGCCACAAACAAAGTTTTGGGCGCAATCGCAAAGCCGTTTATCAACATCGATCAACTCACGATGAGCGCAAGTCCCAATCCGAACAGATGGAGTGACAAAGTGCCGTCCAGAGCAATGACAATCGACGAGATTCACGAGTTTATCAAAGCGTTCGGCAAAACCGCGAAAATGTGCAAAGACGCAGGCGTAGACGGCGTTGAAATCCACGCGGTTCACGAAGGATATTTGCTCGACCAATTCACGATGAAATACACCAACCAACGTACCGACGAGTACGGCGGTTCAATCGAAAACAGATATCGTTTCCCCATCGAAATCGTCAAGGAAATCAAGAGAGTATGCGGCGAGGACTATCCCGTTTCGTTGAGATATTCCGTCGTATCCAAGACCAAAGGCTTCCGTCAAGGCGCGCTTCCCGGTGAAGACTACGTCGAAGTCGGTCGCGATATGGAAGAAAGCAAAATCGCAGCCAAAATGCTTCAAGACGCAGGCTACGATATGCTCAACTCGGACAACGGTACATACGACGCATGGTACTGGGCGCATCCGCCGGTATATATGCCGCAAAACTGCAACCTCGCAGATTGCGAAGAACTCAAAAAAGCAGTCGATATTCCCGTCGTTTGCGCAGGTCGTATGACCCCCGAAGTCGGCGCAAAGGCTATTGCGGAAGGCAAAATCGACGGTATGGGCGTCGCTCGTCAATTCCTCACCGATCCCGAATGGGTCACTAAACTCATTCAAGGCAGAGAAGACGACATTATGCCGTGCATTTGCTGCCATAACGCTTGCTTCAATATGGCGCACTACAACGGTGTTGCAAACGATCAGGATTTGTCCGACACCGCAGGTATGGCACGTTGCGCGCTCAACCCGCACACGATGCAATCCAAGAAATACAAGATCGTTCCTGCAACCAAATCCAAGAAAATCGCCGTCGTCGGCGGTGGTATCGGCGGTATGGAAGTTGCAAGAGTCGCAACTTTGCGCGGACATAAAGTCACCATTTACGAGAAATCCAACGATCTCGGCGGCATTTTTGTAGCGGCGGCAGCACCGTCTTTCAAAGAGAAAGATAAGGAACTTATCGAGTGGTACAAAAAGCAAATCAAAGATTTGGGCATCGAAGTGAAGTACGGCGTCAAAGTTGACGACGTAAACAAACTCGACGCGGACGAAGTCGTCGTGGCAACGGGCGCTGTGGCAAGACGTTTCAACGTTCAAGGCGTTGAAAAGACCGTCGAAGCGTGCGATTTCTTGCTCGGAAACAAACAAGTCGGCGACAACGTCGTCATCATCGGCGGTGGCTTGACCGGTTGCGAAATCGCGTACGAATTGCAACTTCAAGGCAAACATCCCGCAATCGTCGAGATGAAGAACGACCTTATCGCAGTCAAGGGTGTATGCCTTGCAAACTCGTCCTATTTGAGAGAGTACTTTGCGCTTCACAAAGTGCCCGTGTATCTCGAAACCAAACTCGTTGCGGTCACCGACAACGGCGTAAAAGTCGAGTCCAAAGACGGCAAACAATTCGAGATTCCTGCGGATTCCGTCATTATGTCCGTCGGTTACAGACCCGCACCCGTCGCGCAAGAGGGCAAACACGTTCACGTCGTCGGCGACAGCGCGAAAGTCGGCAACCTTCGCACTGTAATTTGGGGTGCTTGGGATGTTGCAATGAAACTGTAAGTGTAAAGCGCGCTATTTAGCGAATAACTTCGGCAGAGCCGTCCGTCCGTCAACTCATTTACGCATAGTAATTAGGGTTGCGTTCGGACGGCTCTTTCTTTTCTTTTATCTAAATATCCTGTTTTACAAATATGTTGCGCAAAATATTGTTGAAATAACGGCAAAATATGATATAATATTCACATTAAAGAAACACACAGAGGTGTAGTGTATGAAAAAAACGACTATGCAAAAATATGCTCGTCTTATCGCTCAAAAGGGCGTAAACGTGCAGAAAAATCAAGAAGTCATTATCCGTGCAGGACTCGACCAACCCGAATTTGTGAAAATGGTTGCAGAGGAATGTTATCGCAAAGGCGCAAAGAAAGTCACGGTAGAGTGGGATTATCAACCGCTTACGAAAGTCAACTATCGCTATCGTTCGCTCAAAACTCTTTCCACAATGGACGAGTGGCAAGTTGAAAAACTCAAACATCAAGTTGACGCGCTTCCTGCGGTTATCTATATCGAATCGGAAGATCCCGACGGACTTAAAGGCGTGGATCAATCCAAAGTCGCAAAGGCTCAACGCGCGATTTATCCCATCGTCAAACCTCTTCGCGACAAGATGGACAACAAATATCAATGGTGTATCGCCGCAGTCCCCGGTGAAGCGTGGGCGAAGAAAGTGTTCCCGAACGAGAGAGTCGGCAAAGCGGTCGAAAAACTCTGGAACGCAATTCTTTACACGGCAAGAGCGGACGGCGACGATCCCGTACAGGCTTGGAACGAGCATAACGCCGACCTCAAAGCAAGATACGATTATCTCAATTCGCTCGGCATCGAATCCTTGCATTATACGTCATCTAACGGCACGAATTTCACAGTAGGACTCATTCCCGACGCACTCTTTCTCGGCGGAAGCGAGTTTACGCTCGGCGGCGTAGAGTTCAATCCCAACATTCCGAGCGAGGAAGTTTTCACTTCGCCTATGAAGGGCAAAGCGGAAGGCATAGTATACGCAACTCGTCCGCTTTCTTATCGCGGCGAACTCATCGAGAATTTTTCCGTACGCTTTGAAAACGGCAAAGCGGTCGAAGTCCACGCCGAAAAGGGTGAGGAACTTCTCAAACAAATGATTACTATGGACGAAAACGCCGCATATCTCGGTGAATGTGCTCTCGTTCCTTACGATTCGCCCATTCGCAATTCCGAAATAACCTTCCTCAACACCTTGTTTGACGAGAATGCTTGTTGCCACCTCGCACTCGGTCGCGGTTTCGAGAATTGCATCAAAGATTACGACAAATACACCCTCGAAGAATGTCGCCAAAAAGGCATCAACGATTCCATCATACACGTTGACTTTATGATCGGCTCGCAAGATCTTAACGTGACTGCGCATACGAGAGAGGGGGCGGATGTAGCCATTTTCCGTAACGGCAACTGGGCATTTTAAGAGACTGCCAAATAGCACCTAACTTTGTCAGAGACACCCACCCATCAATTCGTGTACGTCTATGTACACTGGAATTGCTGTTTGGGTGTCTCTTTCGCGTTATGTATCTATTTGGCAGCCTCTCAATCGCCAAATATTGCGCTTAAAATGTATCGGCGAAATTTCTCAATCGCGCAAGCGGTTAAACAAACACTTATTCGAAGCGTACTTATTAACGGAATGTGCTTATTCGCAGACGGAACGCGAGCCGCAACGGCGGCGAGGAAGCGAACGCCGAGCTTGACGGAAAGTACAAGCGACTGCGCCGTTTGGGTGCGAAGCTGGCGCACAAAGCGCAGTGGCACAAGCAGAGAAATGCCCCTATTTATGCGAGTGCTGAGTGTTGCCCCACGCGAAGCGGACGCCGTGGATTCCCTCAAATTTATGCAGAGGGGGAACGGCGGTAGGGGAAACACGTGAGGAAGGGGGAATTTTGTTTTATTGAGTTATTTCAAAGTGTTTTGCACTCGGCGCAATTGTAAGAAAACAGTCGCTCGATTGAGCGACTGTTTTTCTCTTGATTGTCCCGCACCGCCGTGTGATGCCATTTTATAAACCCGCCGTATAGCAGGGTGGGTAAAGACTGCCGTGCAGTTTCTGTCTTCCACTGAATTTGCGAGGCCTGACATCTCTGCATTTGGGTCGGACGCGTCATCCCGTATAAAATTTGTGGTTCAAAATAGAGCATCATCACAAACATAGCAGGAATCTTTTCCTACGTTCAATATACCATATCCCGTTGCATATTGCAATACCCAATTTTTGTCCGTGCGCTTTGTTTAATCTTTCGAGGGTGGCAGAATTTTGCCGTCGAACGTATTATATCCTCAAACCGTAATTTGTATTCGACATTGCAAACGATTGTCAATTATGGTTAAAGTATTTCAAAAATCGACAAATTTGCGAATACTTTTAAGCAAAAACCATACGAAAGAACAAAATTTGTATGCTTAACATATAATTTACATACAAATTTGAGGGTATGTATTGATAAAATCGTTGTTGTATGGTAAAATATGTAAAGTAATAAAAATTATAGGGGTTATTGTATGAAATCTCTTAATATCAAATCAAGAACGATAATTGCGCTTTGCTTGTTTGCGGTGTTGTTCGTTTCTCTCGTTTTGGTTGCGACTTATTGCGACTTTCAAGTGAGCAAAATTCTCACCAAAAACGCATTGAAACCGGGTGAATATCTTGCAAACGATTTGTTCGGCGTAGTGGGCGAGGCTGTCGGCACGTCGCCGATTTACATCCTTTTGAGCATATGCACGGCGATTCTTTGCTGGTATTTCGCAAAATGCTTTGGCAAACAGAAATGGGCGATTGCTCTTGCCGTCATTTTTGCGCTTGCAGGAACTGTCGCTTGGTGGTTCTATATCAAAGATATAATGAAATACGTCATCGAGCACGCCGCAAACGAAATCGGCGCGGCAGGTGCGGCGGTGTATGAATATCGTCACAACGGCGCGGTGGTTGCAAGTCAAGTGCTCGTCGCACTCACGATTCAGGCTCTTACCGTGCTTGCGCTTCGTCCTTTGAAAGCGGAAACGCTCAAAAGACTCGTATGGTGGGTGGTTGCGGCTCTTGCGGCTTGCGTGCTTGCAAATATCATTATCCTCATAGTCAAAGACCCCGTCGGTCGTATGAGATTCAGAGCGATCAACTCGAATGTCGGTCAACGCCTTATCAACGCAGGTTTGGTGCAGGGTTACACGCCTTGGTACGTTCGCAACGGTCAACCCGACGAGGCGATAATCAATTCCTTTATCGACGCATATCCCGGCGCAAGCGACGCGTTCAAGTCGTTCCCGTCGGGTCATACTTGCGCGGCTGGTATGTCGTACGCGCTCATTATGCTTCCCGACGTTGTGGACTTCAAGCATAAAAAAGCGGGTAAAATTGCTTGCTGGGTTACGCCTATCGTCATCACGATGCTCGTTGCAATCAGCCGTATCGTAGTCGGCGCGCACTATATGAGCGACGTCACTTTCGGCGGCACGATTGCATTCGTATCTTTCATTATTATGCGTGAAATCTTCGTGTGCAAGGGAAGTCACTTCTTTGCATTGTTCCCGCGCCTCGCACCCAAGAAAGCGGTTACGCTTCCTGCCGATATCGAGGTGGAAAATCCCGTCGAAACCGTCGAAGAAGACGCGCTCGAAACTCTTGCGGACGAAAGCGTAGTCGAAACCGAAAGCGACAATACGGTTTCCGACGACAAAAACGAGGAAATCGCGCTTTGCAGCGAACAAGCCAACGAAATAGGCAAGGAAATTGCCGACAATCTCAAAGACGGCGTCGTTATCGAATAATCTTTCGTATAAACGGCAAACGCCGCCGCGCTATTTGTCGGTCGGTAAAACTTCAAAATAACGTCGAAAAGCCCGAAAAAATCGGGCTTTTTGCGTATCAAATTGACATATAGCATTTACAATGCTAAACTCAACGTGCAATCAATTTTTTGCAAGTATAAATAATTTCGAGGAACGACTATGAAAGCGGTTGTATCTGTCATCGGCAAAGACCAAAGAGGCATAATTTCAAGAGTAAGCACAAGGTTGTACGAGTTTGCAATCAACGTGCAAGACATCTCTCAAACCATAATGCAAGACTATTTCACGATGATTATGCTTGTCGATTTGTCCGAGTCCAACGCGGATTTTGCGACGATAAGCAAATCTCTTTCCGAACTCGGCGAGGAACTCGGCGTTGAAATCCGCATCCAAAACGAACAGGTTTTCACGTCGATGCACCGTATTTGAGGTGGAAAATGATAAACGCAAACGAAGTGGTTGAAACCAACAAAATGGTATCTTTCGAACACCTTGACGTGCGCACGGTCACGATGGGAATATCCCTTCTCGACTGCGTGAGCGACGATATCGACGTTCTTTGCCAAAGGGTACACGACAAAATCGTGAGCAAGGCGAAAAATCTCGTCAAGGTTTGCGACGACATCGCAAACGAAATCGGCATACCCATCGTAAACAAGCGTATCAGCGTAACGCCGATAAGCATAATCACGGCTCGCACGGGCGATTCGATAAAAGTTGCAAAAGTTCTCGACGAGTGCGCCGACGAAATAGGCGTGGATTTTGTCGGCGGATATTCCGCGCTCGTACACAAGGGTATGACAGAGTACGAAAAGAAGTTTATCGAGTCAATTCCCGCCGCGCTCGCTTGCACGAAGAAAGTTTGTTCGAGCGTAAACATCGGCTCGACCAAAGCGGGCATAAATATGGACGCGGTTGCTCTTATGGGCAAGATTATCAAAGAAACCGCATATCTAACGAGGGAAAACGACAGTATAGGCTGTGCAAAACTCGTGGTGTTCGCAAACGCGGTAGAAGATAATCCGTTTATGGCAGGCGCGTTCCACGGCGTAGGCGAAAACGATTGCGTCATAAACGTAGGCGTAAGCGGACCGGGCGTTGTGGAAGAAGCGTTGAAGCACGTCAAAGGCGAAAACTTGACCGTCGTTGCAGAAACAATAAAGAAAGTCGCATATAAGATTACGAGAGTTGGACAACTCGTCGCGCAAGAAGCGTCCAAACGCCTTGACGCGCACTTCGGAATCATAGATTTGAGCCTTGCGCCCACGCCCGTAAAAGGTGACAGCGTTGCGCATATCCTCGAAGAAATCGGCGTTGATGTAGTGGGCGGATACGGCACGACCGCCGCACTCGCACTTCTTAATGACGCCGTGAAAAAGGGCGGTATTATGGCTTCGTCGCACGTCGGCGGACTCAGCGGCGCGTTTATTCCCGTCAGCGAGGATATCGGAATGATAGAATCCGCACAAAAAGGCGTTCTAACCCTTGAAAAACTCGAAGCGATGACCGCAATTTGTTCCGTCGGACTCGATATGATTGCAATCCCCGGCGACACTTCTGCCGACGTAATTTCCGCAATGATTGCCGACGAATCCGCAATCGGCGTAGTCAACAACAAAACAACTGCCGTCCGCGTAATTCCCGTTTACGGCAAAAATTCGGGCAGCGTATCCTTCGGCGGACTTCTCGGCACAGCCCCCATTATGCCTATCAATCAAACTTCGCCGTCGAGGTTGATTGTTCGTGGTGGTAGAATTCCTGCGCCTATTTGGGCTAATAAAAACTAAACCGCGCTAAATCGCGCCTAACTTTGGACGCGATTGACGCAAGCGTAACAATCGCTATTCCGTCACTTCGTTCCTTACAGCACCCGCCTGTCAACTCATTTACGCCTTGTAAATTAGGGGGTTGCCGTTCGGGTGTCTCTTTCGCGTTATCCATCGATTTAGCGCGGTTTAGTTGTATTAATTGTAACAGTTTCGAAGACGGAACGCGAGCCGCAACGGCGGCGAGGAAGCG
>SAMEA104315436__coassemble_859_pt1 | contig 34679 bp, 52 predicted proteins | sample SAMEA104315436__metabat2_low_PE_018 | metagenome-assembled genome bin SAMEA104315436 (sample SAMEA104315436) | gut metagenome | biome: Monkey gut; feature: monkey-associated habitat; material: faeces | place: China | collected 2013 | reverse complement strand
TGGTGGAGACAATAAGACTTTTTGTACACACAATATGATGTGCAATTATTAAATACGATAATACAATATGATGTGTGTTGTAAGGAAAAAGTAATAATTCGTACAAAAAAAAAGACCGCCCACAATAACTTGTGAACGGTCTAAATTTTACTGTTTTTATCGCTATTTTACAGCCATAAAACGCGCCATTATTTGTGAATCTTCGGTGTTATAAACTACCGTCGGCAAATTCGGCGCAGGCGGCTCGGCGATTTGTGTTTTATTTGCGGATTCCTCTGCTTCTTCTTTTGCCACACGCGCACGGATTTTCTCAACGATTATATCTTGCGGTAGTTCGATTTCAAATCGTTTGGATTCCGAAACGTCGGTCAAATTCACGCGTTCGTTAAACTGCGAAAATATGCGCAACTTCTTTTTGACAGTTGCACGTCGTCTTTCCATCATTGAGTAGCCAAATGACACACCGCTATACACGGCTATGAGCAACGATACCAGTTTGAACACCAAAGGCAAAATCATCTCTTTTGTAAACCCTTGAAATGAAAAGGCAAAATCAAACGCGATAGCCGAAAACGCGATTATAGACAATGCTTTGAAGCCGAGTTTGCGCGCCGTATAACGTCCCTTGTGAACAAGCAAGTCGTATTCGTCGTCTTTGCTCGCAACGTCACTCTCGCCCGCTACAAGTTGATTGAACGTGACCTTGTGATATTTCACTCGAATAGGACTATCCCAAACCTCTTGCGGTGAAAGCAACAACATTCTTTCAAGTTTTCGTATCCGCTTTTTGTGCTTCGCCCGGGTGCGGTTGAGTTTTCGCTTTATAGCCGTAACATATGCATTATACTTGTTGCGTTTGTTTATTTGCTCTATGAACGTTTCAAGTTCAACGGTGCGATTCTTCGACATCAACTCGACGTATTGCTCATCCAAAGCGTGAACACGGTCTATAAAATCCTTGTCGTGCTTCTTGCGGGATTCTTCGGTTATGTTGGACATTGAAAGCATTAAGAGGAATGTTGAAACGCCCATAAACACTTTTTGCATCCAGTATTCGAGCGAGTTGCGGAACGTGGCATTGTACTTGTCAATGACGAATATGCCGATAAGCATAACCACCAACGCAACGCCGAGCGAAATGAACGAGTTGAGCGTTATCTTTATCCCCGAATATACTTTCCTTTTTTCATCGTTTGCCATTATTCATCACCGTCCTTTTCTATCTTTTTGAGCATGTCGTGTTCTTCCACAAATATCGTGAGCAGATGCAGACTGATTTTTCCGATAAGCGACGAAGCAACAACGCTCAACAAAATGAGCAACTGCTCTATGGCTTGCTGGAACGCCCCTATAACGCTCATAAGAATGAGAACGGGGAAAAGTGCGACAACGTAGTCGAGGTTGTCTATAATCTTTTTCTTGTGCGCCACACGTTTTATGAGCAATTCGTTCGTCGGGTTTGTTTCGAGGTCTGTCTTTTGTTGGACGTAGCCTTGAACGTATCGGTCGTATCTTTTGCGGAAAATCCCGAAAAGCACGCTTGCCAAAATTGCCACGGCGACGAGCGACCAAAAACTACCCTTGCTTGTTGCGGTCATCGTATACTGCAGCGTATCTTGGTAGCAGTATATCGCATACCCCGTCGTGGGGGCGATGAGTACGAGATATTCCGAGATAATCAATATCAAGGACTTAGCGTTATGTTTCATACTCATCACCGCCTTAATACATTAGTTTTTGCGGCTCTTCAGTAACAACGGGTTGCTCTTCTTTTTGTTCTCCCTTTTGCGACACAACGAGTTTTGCCTGTTCGAGTAACGGGATAATCGGCAGTTTTTTCAACTCGTCTGCCAAAACGGCGTTGAGTGTTTCCCTCGATGCCAACGACGGAGTTTTGAACTCGGAAAGGACTTGCCCCTCTGCTACCAAAATCGCCGAGAGTTTGTTCATCTGCGTTGCAATGCCGTTGAATTGTTCCTCAATCGCCGTCAAACGCTTGTTTGTAGCCTTATCAATCATCGCTTCGGCATCGATGTTTACACCGCCCTGAATCGCCGTAAGCATATCGGTGACAACCATCTTCGAGATTTCCTTTTTGTCGCCGTCCGTAAGCCGACTGACTTTTTTCGTCTTGTAAGTACAAATCGCATTTACTATCGACTTGACGATAACCGTGATGACGGTTGCGCCAACACCGCTCGAAAGAAACGCTACAACGTAGGTCATAATTTGTTCAGTTGACATAATATACTCCTCTGCTCGTGCCTGTACGCCGACGTGAGCGTGTAGATTTTTTTAGCGTGCGTACACGCTTTGGTTTAGTTATCTTCCAACGCTCTTTGCAGGTCTGCGACCTCTTGTGCGGTACGGTCTGTAAGTGCTTTGGTTGCGTTGAGTTGCTCTTTCAACGTTTGGATTTCCGTGTCCTGCGCTTCGATGTGTTGAAGCAACAAGTCAAATTCGGGGTGTCCGACTAACGAGGCTTCCTTGCTGTAAAGCACTATCGACTCAACAATGAACGTTTTGACGATTCGACCGCAAGCGCAGAAGTTGACCTCACAATCGAGTCTACCGTGTTTTACGACCTCTTTCGGCACGATGAACGGATTTTCGGTAACGCGATATTGTTTGACCGTGTCGCCGTTTTTGAAGTTGATAAGCACGTTTGAAAGTGCCAAAGTTGAAACGAGGTTTATCCTCAAATCTTCGTTTTCGCCCAACAAAAAAGGCTCTCGCGTTGAGAGTCTTCCGTGTGTTTTGTCGAGCGTTATAGTTACGTCTACCATATGCACCCCCTAATCTTTGTTCGCTTCGATACCGCTGACCATCGTCAAAAGGTCGTTAAACCTCTGTGAATGATTGCGCTCGTCGGCAATGATTTCCTCATAATTCGAGATAATCGTGTTGATTTGTTCTTCGGTCAACCCTGCCGTTTCGGCGAGCGTAAGGATTTCGGCAACGTCGTTGAAATAATCTTTGTTTGTGTTAGCCTCGCCCTCTGCGCCGTGCGATAAGATTGCCGAGATACGCAACGTTGCGTTTACTTGTTCGTCCATAGTTATACCCCCTTGATATTTAATTCGGTCTTTGCCTCGGCTTTGCACAATTCGCAAAACGAATTATATTCGGCAAATTCTTCGGGCTTCGTATCTCTCTGCCTTAAAATCGCCAATTCTGCGCTCACGCTATATCGAGTGCGGATTTTGTTTTCGACGAGTTGCGGATAGGCAATCGTTGTCTTGATTCTTGCAAGTTCTGCCGTTTTATCTCTTGCAACAAGTGCACCGTTTACGATTGCAAAGTTCGCAATGCCGTTCTCGTCATAGACTTGATAGCGTTGTGCGCCGTGACGGTCGGTGTTTGTTTCGTCAATGCAAATGTCGTTTTCTTCGGGCGTTTTGAACGCTTCGCTGTAAATGTCCGTGACTTTTCCGCTATCGTCTGCGTGTGCATAGATTTTGTTGTATTCGATATATTCGTCCATAGTTCACCTCTCATAATTCCGCGTCAAAGGCTATATATGCGCCCGCACTATTATTCGATTGCAAATATCCGCATAATCCCTCTGTCAATGCGGAATTAAGCGTAAATTTCACAACGATATTTGTCGAGTTGAAAGATTGCATTGCTATTGCCGAAACTGTTTTTATTGCGCCGTTTGCTACAATCGCAAACGCTCCCGTTGTGGTAATCGTTGGATTCGCTCTAAACGTGTTTTCAACAATCATTCTCGCGCCTGCGCCGTCGCCGTATGTCATTCCAAAAGCAAAGTAATTTTGGCTTTGCAAATTCGTTATCTTTTTATAGTATCTATAACACTTTGGCAATTCCTCTGCAATGCTCGGTGGTGAAAACTCTGTTGCAACCGAACCGATTTCAAGTTTTGCCCACTCAAACACAACATCGCTGCTCGGTCTTACGCCAACATCTACACTTACATAAAGTGCATTAGAGGGGATTGTCGCCGTAAGGGTTGATATTCCCACCGTCGCTATCGTCATACCGTTGATGAGCGTCCAAGATGTACCGTTCGTGCTGTAATAGACCGCAAGTCTACCACCCTCACCGCTATTGATTGCTGAAAGTTTACACGATGCCGTGACGGTTTTCCCTGCGAGGTTTTCTTCGATGATTTGTTTAATGTAGCTGTTCGACGCTCCGCTCGACAACAACTGTATGCCATTTGTAACGGGGGTTGCTGTTATAATACCGCTGATTCCTTTCCAACGGTCAACGCCATATACTGCGCCTGCATAACTTGCTTGCCCTCTTTGGTTGATTGCAAAATTCGGGTTTATAAGCAAGTTGGGATTTTGGACGATACCGTTGACGGCATTTTGAGTATAACCGTCTGTTTCGCTCGTGCCGGGGGCGTTGGACAAGTTCGCGTTACCTATACCCGAATCGCCCTTTTGTCCTTTGATATTTGAAAACTTGAAGTTGAACACGGGATTTTCTTTCGTGCCGCTCTTTTCCACTTCAACCGACGGCGTTCCAACGGTATTGTTGACTTCCGCAACGGCGGAAATGTCGGGCGTTTCGCCTACTTCGCCTTGTGTACCTTGTATACCTTGCGGAATTCCGAAGGTGAAGTTCGTCGGATAGTTACCCTTGCTATCGGGCGTTGTGGATTGTTCAACCGCAACACTTGCTTGTTGATTTGCATCAAGTGTGTTCGTCGTTACCGTTCCAACAACAAACGGTTGCTTTTCAGCAAGGCTTGCGTTCTGCGTATAGTAAAGATTGAGCAACTTCAAGATTTGTTCGAGTTCGTCCTCTGTTGCCGTCGTAGGCGGAATCGGCAATGCGGAATATTCGACCGTAAACGAACTCGTGTACGACGTTTGATTGATTGTTTCAAGAGTTTGACCGCTCGTTCCGTCGTTGAGCAAGACGTTGAACGATACGCCGACTTGCCCCTCTACTTCCGTTACGTTATACGGCACGGCAAGTTTCCAACGGTGGACTTGTTTTTGATTGCTCTCGTCAACGCTGTACGCACCCACATACGACATAGGCGCATATGTAGTCGTCAATCCGTTCGGCAACGTGAACGCGACTTGTATCGCCGCTTGCGCAGGTGAAATCAGCGTAAACAACTCAACGTTTGCTACTTTGTTCTGTCCTTGATAGACGTGGTCGGTATCAGAGCGTGTGACCGTGCCGTCCAAGTTCAAAAAGAAAAGCATAATTTTTGTCTCCTTATAATTTATTTTTTGTATAAAAAGACCCCCGCTCTGAAACGAGGGTCTGTCATACTTTTTAAGTTTTCGGCACAAGGTCGCTGGTCTTAACGTATCCGTCAACGACATCGTACGCTTGTCGGGTCGCAACTCTGTATTGCGCCGTTATATTCTGCGTCCCGCTCGGAACTGCAAGCAATGATATAGTTTGATTGCCCGTAACGACGTAGTTTTTGCCGTCGCCCTCTTCAAGCACCAAGCCGTCAGCCATAAGCGTTAATGTTCTGTCCATAGCGACGTATTTGAGCGTTATGGTCGTAGGCTTATCGGCATACGAGAACGTTTCGCCGAACAAGCACGAATAACGGTTGATTTGAGCCGAATAAATGAACGAGTATTCAGCGTCGAGAGGTATAACGCCCGAAGCGAGCCTCAATTTGCCGACGGGATTGCCGCCTGCGTTCGTGGCGTACACGTTGGTATTTGCGGGCGCAATCATCAACACGTAATCGTTAGCCTCACCCGGGACTGGCGAGAAATACAGCGCGTCGGTGGAATCACCGTAAGCAAGCGTGACGTTTTGCCCGAACAGCATTTCATATCGTCCGTTGCCTTTCCACTTGCACACCGCATAAGCCTTTGCGCCCCCGCGGCGCGGACACGTTCTACTATCCCACCTAAACACACCGTCAACAATCGTGTAAGGTTGGCTATCGGTCAGCAAACCTATGCGCTCGAAATAGCCTACATCGGTATTAATGCTGCCTAAATGGAGACTGTCGTTTATGTATTGATTCAAGCCGTTGATAGTATGGTCAAACCAAACCACGTATACCGCCGCTTTCGCAACTGTTGGCTCTGTATCGGTCACGAGTTTGCAGAAGTCCGCAAGACCCGTTCCGACAACTATGTCATCGCTCTTGGCAATATAGTGGACTTGATACGTCACGTCGATTTTTTCTCGACTGTCTTTGTTGATTTCAAGCGCGCCGTCGGTTAGAAGATAACTTACGAGGTACGAATCTACAAGTGCTTTGCTGTGGTCGCCGCTATACCAGTTGAACTCGTTATCTTGCGGATAGAGTTCTGCATATCCGCCGTCGGCTTGTGCGGCAAGATTCGGTGTCCACCCCTCGTTGTACATCGCGAAGTGAATGTGACTTACCTCGCCGTATACGTCGGTGTACGGCACTAATCGTTGAGCCGCCTTGTTTTTTTCATTCTTGTAATCGTCAGAACTTTGATAGCCTGCGCCGTAGTTGTCGTAGAATGAGAAGTTGAAGCATATCGACGTGCCGAAAGGGAATGCCACAACGGGCAATATCACCGCTCTGTCTTGCAACGCGTTTCCTGCCGAGAACGGCAACACCCTCACGAGTTGCGCTTTCTTAATCTCTTCATCGCCGGTCTTGCTGTGATTGATAGTGTTAATCAGCACATTAGGCACGTTCTGCAAAAGCGTGAGATTTGAACCTACCGTCGGAGTCTTGCCGATAAATATCTTGTCGGCGTAATGTATGTGACGTTCAACGCTCTGTTTTTCCGAAATGTCGTACAGGCGGTAGTTCGAGTTCAACCCGACGAATTGTGACAACTGGTTGAAGTTTTTTGCAAGCGTTACCGTGATTCTTATACGCGTTATATCGTATTCCGCGTCAATCGTCGCAATGTATTTGCCGTCAAGAATCTGCCCGACCTTTGGCATTTGCGAATAGGTTTTGATGTCGTAAGTGCGTTGTTCAACGTCTTGTCCGAGCCTTGCGATTGCGCCGCGCATTTTCTCGCCGTAGAACGACGTTTCGGCAACGTTTGCGCCCTGATTGTACACAAGCGCATTATTCGTCTCGCCGCCGTCCGTAAGCACGGGTTTGACCGCCTCAACGCGCGCCGTCGCTATCGGCACATATGTCACCTTGAACGCAAGCCTGCGATACCATTCGCCGTCGTTGGTTGCGGAAGACTTCAAAGAAAGTCCTGTCTTTGCGTTTATAATGTTGATGATAGCGGTGTTTTGGAATGCGTCGCCGATAGATGTGACGTTTTTTTGTCGCCAAGTCAAGCCGTCTATCGTCGTGCCGCCTTGCTTCCAACGCAACGCCCACGCTTTTGAATACGGATATGCAGTTCCCCAGTAGGACGAAAGCACGCTGTATTCCGCGTCCTCATATGCGTATGCGGTGATGTCGCCGACTGGCGTGGTTCTGCCGTCAAAGTTGGCGTCGTGGTCGGGAATGAATCCGCATTCGAGTTTGATAAGTTGTTGAATCGGCAAAGAAGTGCGTATAAGCACGTTGTCACCGTTTATCTCGATTTGACCGTCCTCGGTGCGCACTGTTATATAGTCGTTGCCGAGTTCGGTTATCGTACCGCCCTCGTCCGTCGTGTTGCAAAGATTCTGCGCGGGCGAGGTTATCTTGCCGCACCATTCATTGCTGTCAATCGTGCTGTCTTGGTATATCATCGGCGGCATAGTCGGTGCTTGCTCGCTTCCGCCGAGTTTATCAAACGTTACCTTGTAATGTGTATCGTCCGTTGTAGACAACGGCACAAGGCGCGGTATTGCGTGGATATATCCGCCCACTTGCGCCAACGCTTCAAACAGCGTACAGTTTGTAAACGAAAATTCGGGCGCGGTGACGTTCTTGTACTCTTCCGCAAAATCCTCGTCAAGCACATATTCTTGCTTTTGAATCTCTGCGCCTGTATCTATCCCTACTCGCCGTGTTATGCCCGACGACAACAGCCTTTGGCACACCGACGTGATTGTGGGTTGCGTCTTGGGGGCGATCTGCGAGAACAAACTCACTTTATACGTTATTTTTAATGTGTCAGATACATAGTCGGTGGTCAGCACTGGTGCGCTTTCATATTTGGTTTCATATGTAATAGTTAATCGCTCACCCTCGTTTGGAATGGTTAATGTTTCAGTATCAAATCGAGCCGATGAATGACTTTTGGTATATATAACGCGACCGTCTACATCAATAGTGATAGTACACGGATATACGCCGAATCGAAATACTCTACCATAATGAGAATTACTATCAAACACATAAAGACCTTGTTCATCAAGTTCGGGATAGTACTGGACACACGGGATATCGATACTGTCGCCGTGTTGATATGGTTGCATTATTTTATTCTTTTCGACGAGTACAACATTGAGGTCAATGCCGCCGCCGGGATAATCGGTTTCTTTGCTAACTATCGCTGCCGCATATTTTTCGTTATAATCAGTTTGCAAATACTTTGTACTTGTCAAAGTGCCGATAAAACGGCGTTCCATAGCCTTTGTGAGTTCGATAGTATTTATCGTCCAATCGTATTTTGCGCCGACCGATGGGGCAAACGTGCGCCTCGTGCGCTTCGTCGATGAAACGAGGCGGTATATTCTATCCACCTCAACACCGTTTTCGGCAATGATTATGCGAATGGGCGTAAACGGCTTTATGGGGTTGTATCGCGATGAAAGCGACAGATTTATACACCCTGCGTCGAGAACGTCGTTGAGTGCCGTTCCGTCCGTAAAAGGACGCGCCCACGGTGACAATGCTTGCCATTGATTGTTTTCAAAAATTTGAGGTTGGTAACTAAACATTGACACTTGCTCCTTTTTGACCTAAAATAAAAGCACACTAATAGGGGGTGTGCTTATGCGCGAACGCATTGGTTATTCAAATTTTGTTGATAAGTACGGAAAAATTGTTTTTCCGTTTTTAATACTTTTTTTGTATTTAGGTTTTGTTTCGCCGATGGTGTTTTTCAATGGTTTTGCAAGAGATTCAATGCTCTATTGCTTCTACGTATTTATTCCAAACGTAATTACAATTCCATTGAATTTACAAAATCTTTGGAAAGCCTACGCGCCCGACAAGAGTTATAATGAATTTTTATCAATTTATAGACAGTATATCGGAACATATATTGCGTTATCCATACTTGCTATTGCGATAATTTGTTGCACAATCGCCTTTTTCGTCTTGTACTTTGCAAAGCATAAAACCAACAAGGGGTTGCTCATTGCAATTCCGTCGTTATATCTCGTAATGGTAGTTATGTGTTGCATTGCATATGAGGCAATGCCCTTTGTCGGCTTCTACACAACGCTGATATTCTTAATCCTTGCAATCTTGTACTGTGCAAATGCGCAGTTGATACCGAAGCTGCGCCAACACAAGCCGACCAAATCCGAGCGAATCGCCGAGTTGGAAAAGCAAGTTGCTGAACTGACAAAGGAAAAGGACACCCATTGAGTGTCCTTTCTTTTTTTGTTTGTTGCTGAAAACGCTTATCAGACCGCCACGCCGAGTTCCTTTTTGAGGGCTTCTTGCAAAACTTCCGAAAAGTTTATTTGTTCCTTTTCTGCCATTTCGTTAAGCCAAGACGGAATCGTACAGTTTTTGCGAACCGCGCGGTTGTCTTGCATTTTGCGGTACTTTGTGAAATCGATATCCACAAGCGTGACAATTTCATCGCCCTTTGCTTTGGGCATTTTAGACGACGTAGGAATTTCTTTGCCCATATCCTCTTGGCAAATTCCCCACAAGCCTATTGCGTCTCTCGCCATCTCGATTGCTTCCGCAACGCTCTTGCCCTCTGTGTTTATTTCAAGGTCAGGAACGTAGACAACAAAGTAATCCTCACACGGCGTTATTACTATCGGAAATACTGCTTTCATCTTCTTCACCTCTTTATTGCAAATTGTTTCGTTTGATTATCGCTTTTGCAAGCAACTCGGCAATCTCGTTGTGTCTCGGCACGGTTTCGTTTCTCGTTCCGTTGCTGTACACATCGTGATTCGCACCGTTCCTTAAAAGCACAAATCCGTTCTTCTCTAAAAGCCTAATCAAATCTTTTCTTTTCATTTGCAACACCTTTATCTTGATATTATTATACGCATTTTATGCGCATATGTCAACCAATTTTAAGAAGATTGTTTTGAGGGAATTTATCCCTCTGTCCTCGAACGATTGAACGATGCGCCTGCTCGCTCTCGTCCGATAGCGTTTCCGATGTTTTCCCATTTGCGTTGGTAAGTGTTTTCTTCCGCTTCTCTTGCATAGCCAAACAGCGTTCCTATCGTCATAAGTCCGCCTGCAACGTAATTGCCTGTTGCGAACGCCAAAGCGATACCGCCGACTTGTCCTGCAATCTTCATTGAGGCATTTGCAACATCTTGCGCTTGCTGTGAGCCTTTATATCTGCCGATGAGCGACACTTGCCATTCAAAACCCGACTTGACTATTTGCGCCGCAGGAATGACGTTTGCAAAGGCTTGGACACCTTGCACAAAGTGGTTGAATTTGCTGTCGCCGCCGTTGAAGTCGCTGATACCGCTTTTAATATCGTCTGCCCATTCAGAGAAAACGGATTGATAACCTTTGGCTTTTTTCGAGCCGCCACCGCCCGTTTCCTTGAAATCGACCGTGATTTTATATTCCGCCATAGTATCACCTCGCGATTTCCAAAGTCGCCGAAACTGTGATACCCTTACCCGAAGTCAATGACGCGGTTATTTCGCGCGCAACAACGTCCCACGACGCGCTGACACCCTGCACGGTATCTCCGTCACCGTCGGCGTATGAAAGCTCATATACGCGTTGTAGTGCGCCTGTGAGCATATCTTTGAACAGCATTGCCGACACGTCGCCGCGCTTGTAAGGCATTATGACTTTGATAGTCAAGCCTTGTTGCGTAACTTCGGTTTTCATTTCCTCGCTTCCGTCCACATTTGACGAATCGCCCGTGCGCGTACGAACGATTGCACCGTCCATAAGCACAACTACGGTAGGATTCGCCGCCGAGCCTTTCGCTTTCATCTTCATCGTGACGTTGTTCGCAAGCACACCGTCTTTGATGAGTTGCCACGACACCTGAAGCGACACGGGAACACATAAGCCGATTTCGCTTTCAACTGTTTCTTGCCCGACGTACGGTGTGGACACGCTTAAAATGTATGCGTAGTTGTTGTCGTCACTGTCCGACAAGTTGCCCGCATTGCCCGCTACGTCGCTTACAAACGCGTTTAGTGCGGTCATAGCGTATTCGATTCGGTTTTGCTTTGCGCCAGCCGTATTGGACGGAATCAAAATATTGAGGGTTTGAAGCAACAATACGCTGTCGAGTCCTTTGAGGGGAATAGGCGTGCTTGTCTGCTCAATCAACAAACCGTTGATTAAAAGCGTTGCAAGTTGCTTTTGCGTGCCGCCCATAGAATGTTCGTAATCGCTTGCGTTCGCTCTTACGACAAACTCAAATTTTCTGCCGTTGAGCGTTCCCTTGAATTGATTAAGTCTGTTTTGTATTTCGTTTGCCAGTTGCGAAGTCGTAACCATTATCGTTTCTCCATTCTTCCCTGCAGTCTGCCTGCAATGTAAGTGGCAACAAATCCCGTTGCCCTCTCAAACCAACCCTCGTTTGGATTTTTCTTGCCGTTCCATTTCTTTGATACCCACGGCTCGTTTGTGTACGGCACGTACGGAGCGATAGATTCGTCAACCACGATTTCCCAAACGCCGTTGCCGAGATACTTCGCATACGTGGCGTTGTAGCGCATATTGCCAGTGTCTTTGGGCGTGTGAAAACGGAACGCATTAAGCGCACCGTCTATAATCGAGCGTTGTTCCTCGTAACTAATCATATTTGCCGACCCCGTTTGCCTTAATTGCACGGATTCGTATTTGCGTTATGGCGTTTTTCATCGGCAACCAATAGCCGCCTTGCGGTGCTATCGACGTTAAATCAAACATCACGTTCTCAACTATCCACCATTTGTCGAAAATGAGAATCATATCCCCCTTATCAACATTCACGGGTTGAGTTGTCGATATAACCGTGCCGTCGTAATTGATGCGCATATTCTGCAAAACGTATCCCTTGTCGCGATTCCATTCGCCGACGAGCGAGCATTTGAATTTCGTATATATAGGCTTTGTCGAGCCAAGCAACTGTGCCTTTTGTGCGGGGTCGTTCAACATTGCCCATACGCCCTCTTTGTAATGCTTTGCGGTGATGACGTCCGCCGAGTTTTTAGACAATCCCAACATAATCAGTACCCCACGCGATAGTATTGTTGCGGAACATCCGGTAAAGGGATAATTGTTTTAAGCACGAAGTCAAGATTGCCGATATACTCTTTGCACATCTCTACGACGCGCAACGCTATGCGAATTTCGCCGCGCAAATCATCTTTCTTCATAGCCGAGCCTTTTGCGATATTCACGCCGCTGAAATCTTGCAAGAAGTTGTTACCCTCTAACACATATTCCGCTTGCGCAAGCAACATCTCTTGCACCGCAGGGCGCACATCTTCACGGCACGCTAAAATCCATTCCAAAAACCGAGTATTTGTGGAATCTTGGTAAATGTAGCCGTAAACCGTATCGGACACTTTTTTGAGAAAACGCTCTTTTTTGCGTTGGCGTATATCTTGCTCGAACGACGCAAATTCGGTGTCGAGATTTATGCCGAGTTCCTGATACAATGCCGTTTCCGTAAGCACATAACGGTGCGCTTGAAAGTCGTAAATCATCATCGTATCGTTAAAAGGTTGATTCATAGTTTCCACCTCTTGAATGTGTTGTGTGTTTGCTTGCTCGCGGAATTGCACCGCGTAAAAACACTCGTGCAAGCACAAAGGCAGGTTTTTAAGCCTGCCCTTGCAAAAAGAAGAAGAGATCAGTCGGTTTGTTGTCAACCGCCGATTACATAGGTTTCGGTCGTCACGTCGGACGGAATCATACCGTTCTTGACTGCGATTGCATTGATTGTTTCACTTGCCGCAACGTTGATTGCCGCCGTATACTTCGTGCTTGCCGAAGTGGGCGTAGAACCGTCGGTGGTGTAGTAAATCGTTGCACCCGAAGTTGCCGAAGTGAGCGTTACGGATTGTGCCGCTGAATAAGAGCCGCCCTTTACGCTTGCAACGACTGCCGCGACCTTGTCGAGACCGCTACGCCAGTTGTCGCCGCTCGGTTCTTGACCTTGTGCGATTTCTTGATACGCAACGACTTGTCCGTCTGCGCCGTAAACGGGAACGGTGATTTTCTTGTTCGCGTTTTCCGTAAACGACTTGGGCGCGACGGGGTAACGTCTTTCGTTCTCGCTGAAACCGAGAGATACGAGGTTATCGGTCGTGAAAGTGCCTTTTGCGATGATGATTGCCTTTCTGAACATCTCGTGACCCCAAAGGTTGATAGGCCTTGCCATAATGCCGCGCGGATACGGATAGGTGGAATCTTGAAGTTTCACGCCGAAGTCAACTGCTCTGCCGAGTGCGAGAGAGTCCGCAGACAATGCAATCGCTTGAACTTGGTCGAGTGAACCTTTTGCAAGTCCCATATAACGCTCTGCCCACGTCCAGAGTTGGTCGGGCATAACGACGAAATGGATTCCGCCAAACTCGCCTTTATAACCCTCGCCGACGTATCTGCGTTCGGAAAGGCTTGCGTTTAGGTCATACTCTTTGAGCATTCTTTGCGACAAGTCCGAGCCGTTGAGAATGATACCGTTTTGACCGGGTTTCGCGAACATACCGTAAACGAAACTTGAACGACCGATTACGCAACGACCTTCCGTCGGGAAAGTGAGTGCGCCCGTGATGGGGTCGCCGTCCGTAAACATTGCATTGAGTTTTGCAATGAGTTCGCCGTATGCAAAGTCTTGCGTACCGTCGAAGTTATCGATGATGTTCTCTGCGCCGTTGAGCGCACGGAAGATGTTGTAGAGCAAAACCTCTGCCGTGGTCGATGCGGTTCTGTCTTGTGCAACCGATTTGCCGTAGCCTCTGATTTTGTTGACCATAAGGTCAAGCGGCACGAACTCTTTAGCGATATCGGGGAAAATGATATCTTGGTCATTGAGTTGGTTGGTGTAGATAAGGAACTCGTCCGTGGTCGGCAAAATGGGTTCGTTCTTGTTGAACAAGCCGTCGTTGCCGTCCGTACCTTTTCTTCCGCCGAAACTCAAAGTACGAGATGAGGGCGCGAAAGGCGTTTCAAGCGGTACTCTCACCGCGCCGCCGGGTCTCGTGTCGTCCGTATATTTCGCCGTGCAGTTCAAACCGTTTTGATAAACTTCAAAAAGGTAGATCGCCTCGGCGATTGCTCTTGCAAGGTCAACGTTGATCATTTGACCATCGATGTAAAATCTGCCGTTGGGGTCTTGCTGGGTTGCTCCGTTGGACATCAATACATTTTTGATGATGCCCTCTACGTTTCCGTAAGATTGTACAAGTGCCATATTGTGTGTTTCCTCCTGTGGCGTGTTTTTTAGTTAAGATAGGTTCTGCGGATGTCGTCGAGTTTCTTTGCCTCGTCCTTATCCACTTCGCGCGGCTTGCTTTGCGCTTCCGCGAATTGCTGTTTGAGTGCTTCAAATTCGGCGCGCAAATCTTCGTGGTCTTTTTTGAGCGCAAGATACTTGTCCTCGCCCTCTGCCTCGTCCACACGGTCTTTTGCGTCTTGTGAATCCTCGTCACCCTTGTTTGCTTCTTGTGCGGCTACACTTTCGTCCACACGGTCTTTTTCGGACTGCGAATCTTTGCCGTCTTCTTTGACGTCCTCTTTTGCCTTTGCCACTTCTTCGGTCGTGGTTTCGGGCGCGGCAACGTCATCGCCTGTCTTCTCGTGAATTTGCTTCTTTTCCTCGTCGCTCAATTTTTCGATAGCGGCGAGAATTTCCTCAAAATTCGGCATTGTTGGTTGTTCCTCCTGTTTGTTATTTCTTTTTAGGAATCGAAACATCTGCGTTTCCTCCTTGCGTTTATTTCCATCAAAAAACCCCGTCCGTTTGGACAGGGTTCAAAGATTCAGTTGGGATATTGTTTGACTACCATTTGAGATAACACCGTACTCAAACATATACTTTTATGCGGTCGGGATACCACGCGACCTCGTGTTTGTTGCAAAAGTCAATGTACGTTTGTTTTGCTTCCGCCGCCTTGTAATACCAAGTCCGCGCTCGCACATTGTCGTTGTCCTTAAAAGCGTAATAGTTCTCTCGTGCGTTGAACACGTTGCGCTCGAGCCGTCGTTGCTCTTGCTCGATTTCACGCGCTTTTTCGACCTCGCTCGAATCGTATGTCAACGGCGTTTCGCCTTTGGTTTTGTACGGAATCGTGAAGTGCCGACAGCCAAAACCCGAAAGCGTACCGTTTTTATACATATTGCCCGCCTTTGTAGTTGTGTAGCGGTCTGTCGCGGTTTCAATAGGTTGGAATTGATGACCGTCTTCCGTAACGCCGCTTGACCCGTCAAGGCTATACAATCGCCCTTGATACGGTTCGCAACGTTCGGAACAGTTGACGTGAGAACTTATCCATACGAGCCTTGCACCGCTTTCGCGAAGTTTGCGCATATTGTCCTCTTGCCATTTCGCCCGAACATACAATTCGCTCTTGAGCCTTAAACTCAAACCGTCTTCGCCTTTTGCTCGGTCTTGCGCGAGGAACGTGCTCGTCTGCCGCACAATCTTCATATAGTCTTGCATATACTCGTTGAGCGGTGTTGCCCATCGCCACGACTGCCCTGCACCGCTTTCAAACTTCTGCGGCACATCTACAAATTGCGGTTCGATTGTCTGAAGCGTCTTATATGCTCTTTCTTTAGACGCAACCTCTGTACTGTTCCAAATCGCCAAAACGCATTTAAGCGCAAGAAACGAGAACCCGACCTTTGACATAAGCGAGGCTCGCAAACGCTTAAATTCGCGCCGAGCAAAGCCACGAAGTATCGATATCGCATTGATTCGCATTTCGTCGTCCGCAATATCTTTCAATCCGTCCTCGATAATGTTATCCGCTTCTTTGACAAAACGCTCATACGTCGTGCCGTCGTAAACACGTTTGTTGAGCAGTGCTTTCAAATCGGCGGTGCAATCCTCGATGATTATCGTTTGCTCTCGCAAGTTCTCTTTGAGCGCGTTAGGCTTCTTTTGTTCTTGGTCTTCTGCCATCAAAAGCCTCCGAGATTATAGGCCCGTTCCATCGCGGGCGTTTCTTGTTCGAGTTTTGCGAGCCATTCTTGCACTTGCTTGTCCGTGAGGTCGGGATAGCGGCGGCGGATAAATTCTTCTTTGGGAAGTAATCCCGCTTGTTGTTCCGCGAGCAACTCTTGATTTTCTTGCGGACTGTTCACGCCGTATCTGTTCCAAACAATATGCGCGTCTTCACCGAGCAAACCGTAGAACGAGCATATGTCACGAAGCATAGCGTTGATTGCTACGCTTGCCAACTCACGTTTGGTATTGACGCTCGTCGCCGTGGTGTCTTCTTCCGCAACGACTTGCGTCGCAGTCTTCGGCGAATTGTAGGTCAAATGGTTCGCCAACGTGGCAGAACTCAAACCAACCTTTGACGCGAGCAATTCAAGGTCTGCGTCTCGAATGTACTTGTGAGCCTCGCCGCGCAAATCGGGTTGTATAAATTCGGGTTGAATCGGCTTGCCGTCCACTGCCGTGTTATCTACGACTTTCGCGTAAACGTCATCGCCCAATGCACCGTCGCCGTCGAAACTATCGATGAGCCTGCTTTCGTGCGGTATGAAACTCCGTCCGCCGATATTCTCTACACGCATTGATTGCATTTCTTTGGGCAATAGAATCCTCGTCTTGCCCCAGTACATATCGAGTTGTTGCATTGTGTAGTTGAAGTCAATCGAATACAGTATGTCGAGCGCAGTGTGCAATGTGCTGTCCGCATATCCGGGCAAATCCGATATGCTCACGGCAACGCTCTTGTTGGGAACGTTGTACAATCCGATTCCGATTGCTTTGGGCAATTCGTACCAAGTGTTCGGCTTGATGTCGCCGTAGCAATATTCCCATTGTGCTTTTGCGCCGTCGGGAACAGTTACGAAACCGCCGTCACTTCCCCAAGTCGGAGCAAGCACTTGCTTTGTGCCTCGGTTGAGGATAACCTTGTAATACGCTCTGCTACCGCGCTGAACACGCAGCTCTATCGCGTAGAACGCGTTGTCGTCCGTTGAGAATCGATTGAATAGCATTGCAAACGAAATCTTGCCGCTTCGTCCTATGTCGAAGATAAAGCGGTTTGCGGGCAATACGGACGGATATATGTCGCCGTTGTTTGGCGTAAGCACCAAAAGTGCATTGCCGCCCGCGTTTGCGTGGAAGAACATTTTGCTCAAAAGTGGTGCGATTCTTTCGTTGCCCCACTTTTCAAGGAATTTCGCCGTCTTATCATCTTTGCAGTCCAAACGCCAGCCGCCGCCCATACATTCTCTTGCGAATATGTCGCACACCGTGTAGCCCATACCCGTTGAGAAGAAATCGTTGCGATGAAGTTGAAGCACATAGCCGCGCGACCATTCAAGCCACTGCCGAACGTATGCGTTGTAGTAGTTAATCCAACGTTGCGGAATTAGCGCATAAAACACGGTGTCGTTGACGATGTTCTGCATATTCTGATAACGTGCATTGAAATATGCCTTAAATATTCGCCTCGATGCCATATTCGTACAAGCCGTCGTCGGTGATCTATAATTGTTTGCCATTTTAACCTCCTATAGTGATGGGGTTGTCGTAGTAAAGTTTCGTGCCGTATTCGAGCGAATCGATTGTGTCGTCACGCTGTCCTTTCTTCGGCAGGTTCGTTTTTTCATCGAACACATACCCCTCGATATCGTCCATAAGTTGTCTTGTGTTGACGTTTGGCGAATCATAAAAGAAAAGTACGCCGTCGTTCAGCATACTTCTCACTCTCTTTATATCGCCTGTGATTGACTTGTGCGTTACAAGGCGGCAATCTTCGCCAAAGTCATTGACGAACTGCAACCGTAATTGTTGTCCACCCTCTGCGCTCTCGAATATCCATCTCCGAGGCACGTGTTGTAAGAACGGGAATTTGTTATTGAGTAAATCCTGCAACCATTCCCAAAGGCGGCGGCTCGCTTCCGTCGGCGCAAGTTGACCCGTTTTGACCGGGTCTATCTCCAAACAGTCAAGGACAAGCGCACGTCCACTCTGCCAAATCGCAATCGGCGTTGCGCAAGTGCTGTCAAATGCTGTGCCCTCGTCAAGTCCGATATGAAGTTCAACAACACGGTCACGCTCCGCAAAAAACTCGAACACGTCTCTCGTCTGATTTTCTCGGTTGAACTGCGGATAAACCATTCCCTTGAAGTTCACGGGTTCGCCCAAATACCAATAGCGGTAATATTCGGGATCGTCTTTCGCAAACTTCTCAATCTGCTGTATAGTTTTAATCGGCAATAGTTTGTAGATGTCTCGCCATGTTGCATAGATTCGCGTTGCGCCGTTCTTAACCTTGTCACCAAAGAACGTATATGCCCAGTGATGTCGGTTCATCGGCGGGTTGTAGGCGTACACCATCTTGCCGTGAGGGAGCAAGAAACGATATGCCGTGCTTTCCCACGCCGTGATATGGTTGAAGTGCTTAACTTGGTCTGATTCGTCAAGTATGCATAGAGCAAGCGTATTGCCGTTTGGGGTAAATCCCTTTGTCGCAGTCATATCGTCGTCTGTCTTGCCGTTTATGCCGCTGAAATAGCATTTCGCACCAGTCTGTAAGCAAGTAATTTGAAACGGCGAGAGTGACCACACAAACATTCGCTCTAATCCCATCAACTGAATCGTGTTTATCATCGACGAGAAAATAGTCTCTCGAATATCGCCTTTCTCTGCTCGGCAATACCAAACGTTATTGTGCCTGTCCGCCATCATCATTGTGACAGCGTATATTTCGTTACTAGTGGTCTTTGCAGTACATCTTCCGCTCGGCTCGACTACTTCGGTTACGGTATCGTCAAACAACGGATAATAGAGCTTTGGAACGGTTACGGCGTTACTCATCGTCCTCACCGTCCTTTGAACAGTCCATAATGTTGATTATCGGTTGCAAGCCTTTCGTATCGGCACTGCCCTCTCTGTCAAATAGGATTCCCTTTTCTATCTCGTTGACGCGAAACATAGCCGAAGCAATAGCATTAATCTCTTTCGCAGATACATTGTTACTGCTTATAATCTTTTCAGCCTTGTCTCTTATCTTGGCTATAACATCAAGCGTCTTGTTTTGGCGAGTTGTTATATCCCGAATCCCATCTTCTACACGTTTTTCTTGTGCCTTTGTGCAGATTTCTTTGCTTATCTGTGCTTCGTGTGCTAACTTTGTGCCGAGCCAACTGTCAACCGAACCTATCTTCCTCAATGTGTTATATGAGATACCTTTTCGTTCGGCAAACTCTTTAATTGTACGGTAGTCGCCTGTGATGAACTCGGCTTTCAAGGCTTCCCTTTCCGCTTTGGTCATTGCGACCACCTCCTTGATTTTGGGTATAAAAAAAGCACACCGTTGTGATGTGCTTTAATTTGCTGTTAAGTTGCCGATAGGATTGTTATCAGCCTTGTTTCGATACCTCTTGAACATATTGCTTGAAGTCATTCAACAAGCGTTTAAGAAACTCATCTCCATTTTTGCTTTTTTCAGCAAGTTGAATGATAGCGTCCATTGTCTCTTTCCAGTTGTCACCGCTTTGATCCATAATAGCCGCTGCTGAAAGACACACTATTGAATGAAAATTCTTTCTTTTTGCAATTTTGGCAAATTGTGTAAATGCTTTTTTTTGTTCTTCGTTCATAAAATATACCTTTCACCCTTTAATACTTCGATTGCGTCATTTAACAAATCGTTATTGTCAAATTTAAGCATTTTATTGACTTTTGGAGTTGAAAAACTACCATTGTCAAAGAGCAATTTATTTTCAAGGCGTACCGCTCGACCACCATCTTGCGTGTGATAAACAAAGTCACCGTGTTGCTCGTCTCCGATAATCTTGTAGTACTGCGCCCACTCTTGCTTTGATAGGCTTATTTTACCACTTCCGCTATCGAATTGCAATCTTTTCTTTTCTTCGACTTTCGCTTTTATCACGTCAAGGTTATCTATGCCCTTTGTATCGATTCCGAGTTGTTTTGCCTCTTCAAAGACACGTTGAGCCTCACCGCCTTGCACGTTTGAGTAATCTCTTTTTGATGTTGTCCACTGCGAGCCGTTGCCGTCCGTAAATTTGCCGTCATCGTCGCGGGGATGCTTGCTTTCGTCGAAGTTTGCCATATGCCGTCCTTACAGCAAAAACCTCGCAAGATGTACCTGCGAGGCTCTGCCGATTAGTGAGAGAAATGATGGAGTGGATAGGCGGGATTTTGAACGTTCCCTACCATTTCCACAATAGCATTTTAACAAATCACATAGGTACTCGGGTGTACACTTGGGTATTTTTTTACAAAATTTGTTTTTCTACATCGACGTTGCACGCGCTGTCTGTCCCCAACAAATACACGCCGTCATCGGTAACGAGCAAATATTCGCTGTATTCACCCTCGGCAAATAAAAAGATAAGTTCTTTCCGTTCCGACGTTTTGTCAAGCTCATCAAGTGCCACCTCAATAACACGCTCGTCAAATGTCTTGTCCGTGTCTGCTGTTTCTTCTGCGCTGTTGCAAGCCGTTAGGCACAGCACAATTATAACAATAATCGTTGCTACTACCATTATTTTTGTTGATTTCGTCATTTTTACGCTCCTTTTAGAAAAAATAATCGTTGTTTTGACCATTATTTTTATTCTTCTGCTTTATCGCAACTTGCACCGTCATTCGTTTCTTGCTTGCGCAATCTGCAATATCCGTTTGACCAAAATCTGCAATTCTCACAATATATCATCTTCCACCTCCGCTTGCTTGCACTCGTCGCAACGAGGATGTCCTTTCCACCATTCTCCATCGCGCTTAAATATCTTGCAGTATTCATCATCTTTATCGTACCATTCACAATTCCAACAATTATTTGCAGGCACTTCTGTTTCGATTTCAACCCTTATCTTCGGCATTTTGCACCTCTTTATTGAAAACGCTTAAATCGATTCCTTTGCATTTCGCAATGCTCTTGTCGTGGAATAACCCTACCCACTTGCTCTCGACCAGTTTTTGCTCTCTGCGAACCGTTGTGTTGTACTCAACTATGCTGGTGTACAGTTCCGTATCTTCAAGAACGTGGTCTTTTTGATTTTCAAGGCGGTACATCAGAACCTCATATTGCGAGTTCATTTCGATATATGCCTTGTCGTGTTTTTCGCATACCACCGCGTCGATTGCAAAACCGCCCGCGAATAGAAGTGCTATGGTTATCACTAACACCGCAAATGCGGGTATGTCCACACTGCCGTTTTTAGCAAGAATAACAACAATGGCAACAAGTGATACTACAAGCAGAATCCCCAAAATTATCAATATAATCATTTTTCTACCTCCTTGATGAGTGCATATCATTTTGCTCTTGTTCAGTTTTCATATTACAATTCCTCCACATATTGCCACGATTGCGGCGCACGAGTTATCGGTTTTTTTCTTCCAAAAGCACAAACATCGTATTCTCTTTCCGCGTCGCACATTTGACAACTCTTTTCTTTACAAGTAATATAAAACTCACTCAACTCTTTCGGCTTGTCATATATCTTTAAGTTGGATATGTGCAAACCATAGAATGTGCGGTCGCCAATTCCGACGTATTCTTTGAGTTCGTACCAAGTCAAGCAAGCCTTTGTGCAAAGGTAGTTCGGCTCGCCGTCTTCCGCAAACAGTTCCGCATCTCGTTCGCCGTCATCTTCATCATACCAAACTCTGCGCAATTCTTCTGTCGTGTTATCATCGTGAAATCCGCTTTCAAACTCTATGACGTTATCGCAGATAAACTCGCCGATAACCTTGCCGTGCCAACTTTGAGGCTTTCCATATCCGTTGTTATCTACTCGATAAAGCCATTCGTATTTGTCTTTTGTGCAATAAATATATGCTTTGAACGGCACTTGTTTCGGTGCAGTCTTGCGGACTTCGATTGTCTTTTCTCTGTTTGCTATTTTCTCAACCCATTTCGGTTGTATTGATATTAAAACTGCTTTCATTGTTCCTTTCTCCTATTCGATATCGTCTATTGAGAGTTGATTCTCGTCGGTTTTCACATCGTCTGCGTGATATACCCACCAATCAAAAACATCTTGACCGTTTTTCCAAGAAAACGTTTTTTTAGGCATATTCGTCAACATTCTATCAAATGCCATTACATAGGCTTCGGCAATTCTCGGATAATCTTTTATATCGTTCAGTTTATCCTCAAACCTCGCCATCGGGCACAGTACACATCCGAGCCTTCGTTTTGTTCCACCACATTGAATGTAAAGTGGGTTTTGTTTTATGTTCTCGACTTTTGAAAACTCCCAAACATCTTCATCCGTCCAATCAATAATTGGATTGATTAGTGTTTTTTGAGTTCGATAACACTGCTCGATCTGTCTGCGGTTTTCGTCGTTATCCATATTGTGAATTAACGCAACTTCTTTGCCGAATATCTTTGCTTGCGCCGCTTGCGCCGCCCTGCGAGTGCTTTCCGCCGCTCGAACACCAGTCACGCATATACGCCCCATGCCGCTCGCCTCTTTTAGTTCCGCACAGCAATAACGACAAATCCTTGTTGGTGGGATTTGTTTTTTCACAATCAAATTCCACATTGTCTTTTGCTTGCCGTCCGGATATCTTGCCTTATCAACCGTGACTTCTTTGTCGTCTAATATTTCGCGCACAACGGACGGAATATCGACGGTCGTCAAATTGTAATGCAGTTCGTGTGCAACGCCGCTCATTTCCATAAGTCGACGCAATACCTTGCTGTCCTTCCCACCTGAATAGCATACATAAAGTGGCTCTGATGATAATGCTCCAAGTTGAATGCGCTTAATCGCTTGTTCTACTTTGTCAACTTTCCCGTCAATCTTATATTCTAACAATGCCATTCCTTATTCTCTCCTTTCGATCTCGCTCGCCTTGTACAATGCCCACTGCAACGCGTTGTGAGCGGCAAGGTGTTGTAAGTTGTCTATCTTTGCATATTCTCGCTCTCGGTCAGTTTTTGCCGTGGCATATCGGTCGAGAGCCTGCTGTGCAAGGAAGATATGTTCCCTGCACGCATCGTATATTTGCTGTTTGTACTCTTGAATTGTCATTGCCACCACCTATGCCACCATTGCTTTTTCAAGTTCGGTCATCGTGTTTATCGGTTTCTTTGTCGCATATTCGGGCAAATTCGCTCTGACAACCGCCTCTGCCATCGGTGGACAGACAGCGTTTCCACATCTCGCGATTTGCTCTTTCTTTGAATACGGCTTGCCGTTCATATCGAACTCAATGCAATAGTCTTGCGGGAAGCCTTGTGCGTTATATAATTCTCTCGGGGTGAGCATTCGCATTCCGATGTCGTATATGAAGTATTCCGCACCGTCGATAGTGAAAATCAAGACCTCGTTGTCTTTCAGTACATACCCTGCATATTTGTTGAGTATTTCTCGAATTTCGTTCCAATGTCCGAAACTTCGCGTATCTGCAACTCTTATGACTTTACACTCAACAAGTGCCGATTTGTTTCTTGCCATAACCGTGCGAAGCGGTAATGTTGCAGGTGTTCCGTCTTTCTCTGTCCCGAAAAACTCGGTCATAAACGGCATAACGTTGGCGTGTCTTTCTTCAACGGTTATCGTATCAAGCGGCTTATCAACGGCACTTCCTGCTCCGTTATAATTCCCCGCATAATACTTGTGTATAAACGCGCTTGCAATACGATTGTGGTCAACACCCGTTATGGTAGGTAACGGTTGCTTTACGCTCGCCCCTGCACCACCATAGTTGCCGCCGAACGACTGCTCAATGAAAGGCATAAGTTTCGTTTCAACGTCATACTGGTGCGGTGCTGTTGTTATCGTTGAAACGGGTTTTTCGACCGATTGCGGAATGTTGTCAAAATTTTCGTGTTGTACAAAAGGTATCATTGACGGCAAAACCACAGAATGCTTGTTTACACTTTCGATTGTGCTTAATGGCTTTTCAATGTCCTGCGGATTATTGTTGAATTGCGTTTGCACAATAAACGGCGTTTTGTTTTTAACGACAAACTTGTCTACCCCGCGAGCAATTCTGCGCAATGTTGCCTCAACAAGTGGTTTGTTGCGTTCGAATATACTCGGACAAGGCAATGTCCAGTCGATAATGTCTGCCGCCGTACGATAAGGTTTTAAGCCTTTCCCTGTGCCGTATGTAGGTTTTGGGAACACAATCGGCTTCCCGTCGCACCTTGCTATCAAAACAAACCTTTTTCTGCTTGTAGGCGCACCATAATCACAAGCACGCAATTCTTTCCACTCAACCGCATATCCGTGATGTTTCAATGCGTTTACAAAACTTCTGAACGTTTCGCCTTTATGCTTTTCGTCCGGGCGTCCTGTTGTTTTGTCGATTCTCCCCCACGTCTTAAATTCTTCGACGTTTTCGAGGATTATCACGCGCGGTTTAACCGATGCCGCCCATCTCAATGCTATCCACGCAAGACCTCGAATGTGTTTTTCGACTGGCTTTCCGCCTTTCGCTTTTGAAAAGTGCTTACAGTCGGGTGACAACCACATTAGTGCTACCTTTCGTCCTCTGCATACTTCTTCCGGGTTTACGTCCCAAACACTTTCTCGATAATGCTCGGTGAACGGGTGATTTTGTTTGTGCATTGCTATTGCGTTTACATCGTGATTGATTGCTATATCTACGGGACGACCAAGTGCAAGTTCGATTCCTGTACTCGCTCCGCCGCCACCTGCAAAGTTGTCAACTATAATTTCGTCCGTAAAACTGATTTGATACATTTCTCTATTCCCTCATACTTTTTTCACGGCGTAGATTGCCGAATACCCTTTTCCCTTGTGCGTTTCAAGCGCATATCCTTTCGATTCGAGTGCCTTTGCAACTTTTTGCAACGCGTGTTTATCATCTCTTTTGCAGTTTATTTTTCGGCACATTGCCGAAAGGGATATTTCATAGCGGGTTGCCTCGACAAACTTCGGACACTTCGTCACTTTGAAAGAGTGTGTTACGGACCCGCCGTCGTTATAGGCTGTCGGTGTTGCTTCCCACCCTTTCACGGGACGACCCAACGCCCATTCGCATTTAGAGCCGTCCGTGCAGTTGGCGCACTGCCAACAAAGGGTTGCGTCGTCAATCTTTCTGCTCATCGCCGCTTTCCTCTTGCTCATCGTCAAGTTTCAACTCTTTGAGCATACCTGCCGCCTTTTTGAGTTTGTACAAACCGTACGCCGAAGCGATCTGTTTGTCCTTTCTGCAAAGGTCGTCCGTTATGTCGTCAAGTGCCATAAGCAGTGCAACAATGTCGTTTTTTTTCGCCTCATCAGACCCCGAAAGAATGTGCGTCTGTTTGTCGTCGCATTGATAGACACAAATAAAGGCGTTCGTGCTATCTTTGTTCAGTTCTTCTCTGATTTTGCTGTCTTTCTTTGCTTTCTTGTAAATTTCGATTTCAAACATTCTCTTTTCCTCTCTGTCGTTTTATAGTTCCGCGTATTTAAGCAACGCGTGGTGCTTGATTTTCTTGATACCGTCAATGCTGTAATTCATAGCGGCGGCGATTTGCAATAGCGTTCGTGCCTCTATGTAGTACTTGAAAAGCACGGTTTGTTCTCGTTCGGTCAGTTTGCCGAGTTTGTATTCAATCATCAGCAGTTCTTGTTCGTTTTGGTGGATTAGGTCGTCAATCTTCTTTTCAAGGTCTGCCCATTGCACCGCTGTTTCAACCATTGCGTTGAACGGTGCGCCGCCTTGAACTCGTAACTTGCTATAATCGATACATCGGATTGCCGCATAGTTTGTTTCAATTTCTTGCCGACGGTCTTTCAATCGCATTATCTGCGCAACTCTCGCGCGGTATCCGTTCAACTCGTTTTCCGCTTTACGCGACTGCTCGTTTCGGCTCGGTTTTCGTCTTTGATATTCCATCTTGTACCCCCTTACTCATCGTCCATCTTTTCAAGTGCTATTAAAAGCGTTGTTATCAACATCACGTCGCCGCCTATAAATGCGAGGAACGGTATCCATATCTTGTCTTTTGGAATGATTCCGATGATTGCAAGCACACCGCTCACCACAACACCGATAAGCAAGATTGCGGCGAATGCCAGTAATATAGTTGCTTTCACGTTGTTTTTCATTCGTTCTCACCTATTGTTCTCACCTATCCCGAAACACTCTGCCAACATACATTGAATGTACTTTTCTCGGTTTTGTATTTCGCCCTTTCGCTGTAACAGTCGATTTGCCACTTTCGCAACTTGGTCGACCGTCAAATGGTCTGCGATTCTTCTGAAAGATTCTGCGCCGTATTTCGTTCCGTTCAGCGTGATTTCCTCTTCGAGTTCCGTACCGGCAACGAGTGCTTCCAAAATCTCGTCAATCAAATCGTCAAAAACCCCTACGTACGCGCCTGCGCTTGATAATTTATTTTTTAATTTCTTTAGCAAGCTTTCTAACTCTAACTCTTTCTCTGGTGGAATTTTTTCCACCTTTTTTCCACCCCCTTGATTTTCGAGGCGATTTTGCAGTTGAATTTGCTTTTTTTCGGCACTGACTGATTGGCTTCCTATCAACGCTTTGACCTCTTTTAGATAGAGCGTTTTGTCGTCCATAACCTCGACGATTCCGAGTTCTGTCAGCAACTTGATTGCGCTTCTTACGATGTCAATGTTCGTGTTTGTTACCACCGAGAGCATTTGCTCGTTGTACGGTATCGTGTCGCTGAATCGAAGTTCGCCCTCGTGGTCTATGCTTTCAACCATCAGTTTGATGTAGAACAGCACATAGTCTTTCCCGTTCGGCATTGCTTCAATGATTTGAATATCGTGCCGTTTGAAAAAATCGCGTTTGAGTTTGAGCCAATAGAACCGCTCTTTGTTATACTCTGCCATTGCCCACCTCACGTTTTTTCTGTGCCTTTTCGCAGAAACGGATTAGCGGTTGCATACGCCGTTCGAGTTCGATTTGACGTGACGATTGTTCCGCCCATGTCTGCCTTACGTCTTCGAGGTCGCTCATTCGTCTTGCGAGTTTATAGCCGCTCTGCTTGCTGTTTGCGATTATCGGATAATAAAGTGCAACGTATGCTATCACGTCACGCACGGTGCGCTCGTTTGTGCAACCGATAACAGACTGCAGTTCTTCTTTTTCGACAAAGCGTTCGTTGGCTTTAAGATAGTCCACAACCGCCCTTGCCTTTTGTTTCATATTTTCCGTCAATGGTTTCTTAAAATCCATAATTCACCCCGTTAGATTGTCGGTTTTGATATACTCGAAAAACTCGTTTAGCTTGCGTTCTTTGATTTTGTTCGGTGCGCCTTTTATGCTTGCGTCAAGGTATTTTTCAAACAAAATTGCGACTTGTTTTTTGGCATTCTTTTCGCCTTGCACCACGCCGTCGTAGTAGCCCTTTGGCGGCTTGTTGGGAGCAATTCCGTGCTTGCCTTTGTCTTGTCCGCCAGCTGTTTTATTTCGCAACTGATAGCCTCTGTCGGCACAGTATTTGATGTAGTGACGCTCCTTTTCATCCAAGTCATCAATAGAGCAAGCTATTATATTTAAGTTCCACCCCGTCAAATTGTCAGAACAAAATAACCCGTGCTTTTTCAAACTCAAATCGATATGTTGGTATCCATCGAGATGTTGCGCAAGCCTTGTCAATATGCGTTTTGCTTGACCAACATATGCATACTTTATTCCGTCCTCGTCTATCCTCGTGAGGATGTATATGCCGCTTGTATCGATGATTTGTCCAAAGTTGTATGTCCACTTCCTTTTGTTGGCATTTTCTCGTTCGATGTAGTTCATTCCTTTTGCCCCCAAAGTGATAAGAGTTCTTGCAGCTGTTCTGGCGTTCTCGTTTCTATGCCGAGTTGTTGCGCCTCTTGGACAGTTCCCTCGATGAGCCTTGACATCTCTTTCGTGTCGAGCGTGTGCGTTGGCTTGAATATGTACCAGTCGTTGCACGGCTCTTTCGTTCCTTTGCTTTCGCCGATAAGCCTTGAATACTTATAGATGTCATCAAGGTTCGCGCTTGCCGGGATTCTCGCTATAAACGCGACCGTTCCGTAGTCACACACAAGTTGTCGCTTCACATCATCAATGCTCTGATAGTCCATTTCGGCAATCTTGCTGACGAGGACGTGAAAGTATGCGTTTGCGTCAAGCGAGCGTTGTTCCCGGTACTGTTTCACCTCAAGGCTCAACGGCTTTGTCCTGTCTTGTGTTTTGAGTTGCAAGACGGCGTTTTTGTCGTAAGTTGTGAAAGTCACTTCTTGCGCTCCAAACTCGCCCTGCAATGCTCTTGTGAATGTTGCTTTGATTTTCATCGTTCACCTCAATTCCACGGAACGTCATCATCTCCGAGCGGCATTAAATCTTCCGATGTTCGCCTGTCTTCCAATATCATCTTTGCCGCCTTTACGCTTCTTTCAACCTTTGAATTTTCGATGATGTATTCAAGGTTTTCGTCTTTTAGTGCGCCGTATGCCGTTCCTTTTGCTGTTTTCATCTCGTAGGCTTGCATTAAGGTCATCTCGGCATTGTTGCCGTAAGATTGCTCGTTTTTCGGCTGACGTTCGTTATTTTGCGTTTGAGAGCCTCGTTTGCCGTATGTAAATATCGGTTGTCCGTCACCCAAAATGACGAGTTGCGTTATCTTGCCGTCTTCGTATTCGATTTCGCTGACTTCCATACGCTTGAACGTCGGTGCGAGATTGCCCTTTGAGTTCTTTTCGGTGTTGCCTTTGATGTAAATAAACGGTGCCGTATAGAGTTCTCTGCCGATACCCCAGTTGAAGCACGCACGCTTGAAACTGTCAGAAGCCTCGCCTTTCTCTTTCTCGGTGTTACTTTCAACGCCGCAATCCCATTTGGTAATCCATTGATTTTTGCTCTTGTCCCAAATCGATACGCCGCAAAACAGATTGCCTTTGACTTCCTTATGGTCTCTTTGCCAGTTTTCTATTCCTACCGTTTCGTCAAGGACGTTTTGGTCGCAACGTGCGTCTTTGTACAGCAATAATGAAAAGCCTTTATCGTTGCAAGTTCCGACGCGGCAATCCAACTCGTCCGCTCTTAAAGTTCTAAATTTGTTCATTTCTCTTTCCTCATCTATCTGCCGAGCCTGTCTTCTTATCGAGGCGCGACGTTATTTTTCCAACACCCCACGGCTCAAGACAACTGCAAGTCGGTGTTGTTGTTTTGTTTTTTGTTGCAAGAAATTCATCCCACTCTTTTTTCCTTTGCTCAATTCTTTGGACTTGCGCGTCTGCTTCTTCTTTGGTCTGATATGGCTTTTCCGACGTATTCAACATTTTGGAACGTCGCACCCACCTCATTTCAAAATACTTGCCCGCAATATACGGATATTTTTCTTCAATATCCCAACCGTCCTCAAATTGTGTCACACGTCTAAATTCGCTCATTTTGCAAGTCCTTTTACAAACGGCGCGAGTGCTTGCGCCATACTCGGATGTAAATTGCTTTCTCTTTTTTGCTCTGCGTTCTTTTTGGCGATGACGGTCATCACCTTGCAGGTGTCGCCGTGTTCAAATATCATTTTTGAAAGTTCGTTCATAAATTTGTCGATTCTCATTAGTAATTCACCGCCTCTTGTCTGTTTATAAAAAAGTGAATACCTGTCGAACACTCGTTCCAACGGTTTTCGTCAAAGTCGTCAACTGTGACTATTTCACCCACCTTATAGATGAACTTTGAATCTCTATCGCTTGCAACGCTCGTCTTAACACTCGGTGTGCCGTCTATGTTTTGAATTGACAACACTTTCGCTTTATCGCACCGACACTTTCTGCCCGTTGCCGATACACGTTTTGCGTCGCTCAATATTTCGAGTTCCACAATCAAGCCTTGTGCTTTTTTGTAACCTATGAACGAGCCGAAGTCCGGGCAAGCGTATGGCACAAACGGAATGTTTTTCGCACGCGACAAGTTCGCACCCGACAAGTCCGCACCCGACAAGTTCGCACACGACAAGTCCGCACACGACAAGTCCGCACACGACAAGTTCGCACGCGACAAGTTCGCACACGACAAGTACGCACCCGACAAGTACGCACCCGACAAGTTCGCACCCGACAAGTCCGCACCCGACAAGTTCGCACGCGACAAGTTCGCACCCGACAAGTACGCACACGACAAGTCCGCACACGACAAGTTCGCACGCTCTGCGTCTTGTTGGTTGCTGTCTTCCAACCAAAGTTTGTGTTTCCTCAAAATCTCTTTAAGTTCTTGCTCTGTAAAAGTTTTCATCATATCCCTCGCTCAAAATCTTTTGATGTTGTAGTAATCGCAGTAGTCCTGCGTGTGCAGTTTCCCTCGCTGGTTGATACGCGGTTTGTCACCCCGTTTTTCAATGACGTATTTGATGTCGGTGATGATACGACTTGCTTGCGATGCATTGCACCCTTGCAATTTCTGAATATCCGCACCCGTCATAACGTCTTTGCTCATAATTTCTTCGCGTTCCGAGTAAGTCATATCACTTCTCCTCAAACGATTCGACGAGCGTTTTCACCGACACACCGAGTGCTTTTGCAAGGTGTCTGCATTTTTTCATAGTTGGTAACGTCTTACCGCATACCCACGCCGATACCGCAGATTGTCTTACGCCGATAGCAACGGCAAGTTCTTCCTGTGTTACGTTTTTTTTCTTCAAAAGTTCTCTAAACGTCATAGCCCCTCCTCTATTGTCAATTTGTAACCAAGTGCGGCAAGCACTATAATTGCGTTTTCAAGCGACATTTGTGCGCCGCAATAAACCCATTTTTCGATTGTCGATTGCCTAACGCCGCTGACTTTTGCAAGTTCACGACACGATAGTTTTGACTGCTTCAAAATGCTCAAAAAGTCATCTTTGCAAACAATTTGTTTTTCCACTTGAATAACCTCAAAATATGTTATAATATCTATATCTATTAAATAAGGAGGTGAACATCGTGAAGAGAATCCCCGTGAGTTCAACAAACGTTGCTTCGGTGGGTTATGAAAACCAAGTGCTTGAAGTAGAGTTCCTAAACGGAAGCGTCTATCAATACTTCTATGTCCCTGAAAGTATCTATCAACACTTGGTTTCATTCCCTCACCCCGGTACATACCTTGCAGCCGCTGTGAAAGGTAGATACCCCTATCAAAGAATTTACTAATCGCCGATTTCGGCAAAAGGCTTAAATTCTTCTTCTCGTACAATCCTCGCGCCATTGCTATCAATGACAATCACTTGATGAATATCAAGCACGCCATTCTTAAACAACGGTTCTGCGAGGTTGTTGAGTTTTTTCAACAATTCGGAATTACTCACTATCCTCACCTCCATATTTAATTTTCAAAGTTCGTTTATTTTATAAACTGGACTGCTCACGAGGGGATAATCCCGTGATTCATAAGAAGTGCTACTACCGAAAGCACAACACCGATAATTGATAAGACGATTGCTCCAATTTTGAAAAAATCTTCCATATTCACTACCTCTCTATTATGTTGAGTTTTTTATCAACCACGATGATATTTTAATTGATATTTTTATCAATGTCAAGGATTTTATCAAAAATTTATCAATAAAAAATATTTCACTTGCGAAAATATCATTTTTGTTTATAATAAAAATCAAAAAGGGTGATATATGTTGAGATTAAAAGATGTGCGTAAATCAAAAGGTCTGACGCAGCAAGATGTGGCTAAATATGTTGGTATTTCTCAAAACAATTATTCATATTGGGAAAATGGAAAAGTAAAAATAGATAATGATAGCATTAAAAAACTTGCCGATTTATTCAATGTTTCAGTTGACTATCTTCTCGGGCGTGATACGCCCGCGCACACATTAGATAACGCGTACACGCCCGATGCTATCGTTCCATTCCCCGTCATCGGCACTATCAAAGCGGGTTATGACGGAACGGTTGAAGAATTAAGCACAGGCGACCTTATTTCGATACCTATTGAAATGCTTTGTGGTCGTCCTGCAAGCGATTATTTTGTGTTGCAAGTGCGAGGCAACTCAATGTATCCCAAAATACTTGACGGTGACCGCGTGCTTGTTCTACGCACCGACAGCGTAGACAGCGGAACGACGGCGATTGTTCTGTACAACGGTGATGAAGCAACGATAAAAAAGGTTGTGTATTCCGTCGGCGAAAACTGGGTTGACCTTGTTCCAAACAACCCCGAATATGACACGAAGCGAATCTTTGCCAACGAATTTGACCAGTTCCGCATACTCGGCAAGGCAGTAAAACTGATACGAGATATTTGATTCTCAACCCGAATATGGGCTTTGTGAGGTACTAAAAAAGAGGTATATATGAAAAAACAAAAGGAAGAACCAAAAGTTCCGCAAAATATTTTGGAATTTGCATTTTTGCCGGACTACATAAATCAAATTAATGCACTTGCACAATTAGCAATAACAGAAGACTGGACAAGAGGAAACAAGCAAAATAGTGTACTTACAAATTATATTGCACACACTTTCAAAAGATTAGCCTATCTTTACAACCACGAAGACGATTGCACAAAAAAGAACCAATGGATCTATTTTTGTCCAAAGCCACTTACTGCGTGTTTTAATACTGGGTTATATACTAAAAATTATAACAAGATTTACGCTTTGTTTGTGCAAAACACTTCTCAAAAGCCAGATAAGCAACCTCTTAAACTGAAAGGATTTTTCGATGAAAGCAGTTTTGAGTTGGTGCATATAACCAATTTGCCTAAAAGAGCAACCTATTTTTCCGATATAAAAGATTTAATTTTTGACACAAATTGTGATTTGAGGATTAACCTCGACCACATATTAAATGACAAAGAAAACTTTATGCGCATTCCAGAACAATATAGAAATGGAAGCAACATAAAAACGTTATTCAATGGCGCAATCGAAATTGCAAAAAAACGTATTGCTTCCAACTACAATATTGCTGTTCCGCAATTCTTTGAGGGATATGTTCAATTACTTATTCCAATTTCGCTCGGTGAGAATATTTCTCATACAGATTTAGTTTTGGCAGTATCTAGGAACAATGGCGTTTATCTTGGAAAGACTTGCTTAACGTTAGATATGGCTTATAACAATGCAAGATTGATTGCAAAGCCAGAAGCGCCGTGGATAAATAAACAAGAATAATGAAAAAGCACACTACTAAATGTAATGCGCCCTTTCTAGTATTCCAAAAAATAGATGAAGCATCTCGAAAAAATTTATCGATTAACTTCATATTCAATATACGTTATTTTATCCCGAAAGTCAACACTTTATGCGAGATAAAAAGAAAAAAATTCAAAAAATAACTATGCCAAACACATTTAAGTACAACATTCAAGAACGCGAAACCAAGAAGAACGGAACGCTGTACGATATCTATTTTTACATACAAACGCCCGACGGACGCAAGCAAAAGAAACTCTGTGGCTTCAAGACAAAAAAACTTGCCAAACAAGCATACGAGAAGTTTATGGAAGAATACCTCGCCGCGCCGCAAAAGTATAACGGAAAGGTCGTAGTGCGTTATGAACTCGCGCGCCGCGAGTATCTCGGATTTGCAAGAAACAATGTAAAAGAAAGTTCTCTGTATGACTTTATACACACCGCGAGAAAGCATTACGACGACTTTTTTGCAGGCAGAGATATGCAAACAGTCAACAAACAAGATATAATTGCTTGGCAAGACCAACTCTGGGCAAAAACCCATAACGGCAAACTTTATTCGCAAAAAACGTTGGAAAAGATTTATGGGCAGTTCACCGTCTTTTATTCTTGGTGCGTTGAGCATTATGGTCTTGACGACGCGCTTAAAGGCGTTAAAATGCCGAAACGCAAAATCAATAAAGAACCTCGCCAAATATGGACGGAAGCGGAATTTGAGCGTTTCATAGCCTCTATTGACGATTTACGACATTGCGCAATCTTCACCACCCTTTTTTACTGCGGTTGCCGCGTTGGCGAACTTGAAGCACTGCGCACAGAAGACTACGACGGAAAGCAACTCTATATACACGGCACACTCTCGCGCAAAACTATGGACGGCTCGCCTTATCACATAACGGAAACAAAAAACTATAAATCGCGCTATGTTCCGTTACCCAACAAAGCAAAGGACGTTATCAATGCGTGGATTGCTCAAAAAACAAAAGGTACAGCCTCGAACGACTATTTATTCGGCGGCACTACCCCCGTATCGCTAAACGCCATACAATACGCTATGACGAAAGGCATTGAAAAGTCGGGCGTAAAGAAAATCCGCATTCACGATTTGCGACATTCCTATGTCTCGTTGCTTATGTCCAAAGGCGCAAATTTTGGCGTTATTGCCGCGCTAATCGGTGATACGCTCGAACAAGTTGTTAAAACTTATGCGCACCACACAGAAGACGACAAAACAAAAGCAGTTTCTTTGTTGTGATTTTTTGAAAAATTATGTAATAAATTATGTAATAAACCCCACGAAAACCGCCGCAATTCCGCGCAATTCCACGCAATAAAATCAACTATAAAAAACAGAAAACCCTACTAAACAGTAGGGTTTTTGCAAAACTGGTGGAGACAATAAGACT
>SAMEA104315436__coassemble_727_pt1 | contig 64788 bp, 50 predicted proteins | sample SAMEA104315436__metabat2_low_PE_018 | metagenome-assembled genome bin SAMEA104315436 (sample SAMEA104315436) | gut metagenome | biome: Monkey gut; feature: monkey-associated habitat; material: faeces | place: China | collected 2013 | reverse complement strand
ATAAGGAGGATTTGAAAATGATTAACCTTAACGAAATTGCATTTATCGACACAGATGGGTTCGATTACGGCTCTGAAATCTTTGGAACAAAGAAGAAAAGAAGCCTTGCGCGCGCAAAACAATATGATTAAAGCCATTGAGCAAGGAATTATCACCGACGCGACAAAAGGCAGACTTACCGAACTCGAAGCGGAAATCAATCACCTTGATTTTGAAATTGCCAAAGAGAAAGCACATAACTACGCATTTTTGACAGTCGAACAAATTGAAACTTATTTGAGTCATTTTGTCTTTGACAATACCGACAACGTAAAGGTGCGTAAACTCATAATAAATACGTTTGTTAGAGAGGTGATTTTATACGAAGACGAAATCGTTATAACCTATAATTTCACCGACAGCCCTGAACGGCTGAAAGTCAATAAAGAGCAAATTTTACAGGAAGAGAAACAAATAAAACGAGCAAAACACTCTTTTTCTTTTAATTCAGGTTCGACCATTTTGGCAGGCTCTCCACCAAAATACCGTACAAATCGTACGGTATTTTTTTGTATAGGGGATTTCACGATTTCATCGTGTCGTTGCTTTGCAACGCGAACCCCTGCGGGCTAACGCTTCGCTATGCAAGTAAATTTGCTCGCTTCGCTTTTACGGAAACGTTCTGGCCGCTTCCTACGAATCCCCTTATCTCCACCAAAATACCGTACAAATCGTACGGTATTTTTTTTGTATAGGGGATTTCACGATTTCATCGTGTCGTTGCTTTGCAACGCGAACCCCTGCGGGCTAACGCTTCGCTATGCAAGTAAATTTGCTCGCTTCGCTTTTACGGAAGCGTTCTGGCCGCTTCCTACGAATCCCCTTATCTCAACAAGTTGGAATACCAGTTGATCCCCTCAACTTGTATTCTTTTTGTTTAATCAATAAACTAAATCGCCTTTAATCATTTACTATTGTGCTTATCTTTGGAATTGCAAAAAAATAAAGCGACAGAATATTGTCGCTTTATTTTATAGAAATATGATTATTTGTTGCAAATCGCTTACAGACCTTTGCGGATATGGACCAGTTTGCCATATTCGTCGGTTGTGGAATAATACATAACGGCATTGATAACTTCGTGTGCATCAAGCAATTCTCGAGGATTGATTTCGCGCTTGTGTAATTTGGCTATCAACGGTGTATTGATCTTTTCGGGAATCAACGCATTTACATAAATATCGCTCTTGTGCAAGGTTTCGCCCTGACTCTCGACAACGCTGTTGAGCGCGGCTTTTGCCGCAGAATAGTTTGTCAGATTTTCCCTACCTCTCGTTGATGACGAAGAACTCATAAACACGAGATTGACTCGCTTGCCGAGAGTTTTTGCATATTCTATCAAAACAAGGTTAGAGCGCAAATTGACGTCGAAAATCTTTTCGTAAGATTCAACGATATTCACCGAATCGTCCGCATATGCAGCCGCGACGTTTATAATTACGTCAGGTTCGAACGGACACGCACGTTTTATGCTTTCAATCGTAAGTCCTTGCAGATCGAGTTCTCTATGAGAAGGCGCAAAATACTCTACGCCGTCGTTTTGCAGTGCTTGCACAATACATTGTCCCACACCGCCGCTTCCGCCGAGAAGCAAAACTTTTCCGGTTATTTTCGCATACTCGTTTTTTGCCGTAGAAAGACTCAAATAGTCGATATTCATAAACTGTTCTGCAAGGAACAAGTCTTCAGGATATGTGATTTTGATATTGAAAGAATTGGGTTTAAACAATAGAGCCTCGGTTTTATCCGGCATTTGATTGACGATTGCCGTATAAGCACTGTTTGGCGAAAACCAACTCTTTATATCGTTGAAATGGAACGCTTCGGGCGTTTGAATGAGGCAATACTCTTTTCTGTTGACGAAAATTCCTTCGTTTGTTGAAAGTGTATCGTTTATATCAGACGACATAACGACGGCAGAATAATCGTCGAGTTTGTCGATAAAATCGAGATATATTTCTTTCTTGACGAACGGACGCGAACAATCCTGAAACACTATTTTGTCAACGTCGGAATAATTGTTTGCCACAAAATCGATTGCGGCTTTTATGGATTTGTTTCGCTTATCGCCGCCTTTTACGCAAATAATACTATATTTGTTTGCAATATAGCCGCTTTCGTATTCGTCCTCGTCAACGACAGCAATAATTTTGTCGAAGCAACCGCTCTCTTTCATTCCGATAATGGAATAATAAATCACTTCTTTTCCGTTTAGTTTGAGATATTGCTTATGGACTTTGCTTTTGAATCTTTCGCTAAGTCCCGCCGCCAAAATTACACCTACATTCATTTTTCCACCCGTTCAAATTATTCCTTTTTGTTTAAGGATATTTGCCGTATTTTTGTAATTATCTATTCTTATGCAATCAATGCCGCCGAGCATAACGTGTTCGTCGTTTCCGCCTTTTTTGAAGTCGTCGCCGATGAACAAAACGCTTTCTTTGGATATGCCTTTTTCCGCTATGTACTTCACAATCGCATTGTACTTGTTATATTGCTTTGCGGATATATCGAAAGACGACGTACCGCCTATAAAACAATTATAATCGGAAAACGACGATGCGACAAGATCGTAAATTTCAGTGCGTTTCTTTCCGTCGGGATCGAACGCCAACTTGTCTTCGAGTTTTGCACCCGTTCCGAGCAAAGGGAACGTAACTAATCCTGATTGGTGGAACTCGACGTTTTGTCCGACGAAATTCGTATATCCCGTTTCTTTTCGAATTTTTGTGACGGTATTTTCAAAAAACGATTTATCGACTGAATACACGTCGTTTCTGATAATCTTGAAATTGCCGTTCTCGACGGTTGATTCTTGTATGCCGTAGTTACCGACAATATCTATCGGAAAGCAATTCATTTGCTCGTATATTCTTTGGCAACCGCCTGCGCCGAGCATAACGAGCGTATACTTGCTTTTCAATTCGTAGAGCAAATCCGTATTTTGTTGTTCGAGTTTGGACTTATGCTGGGTGAGCGTGCCGTCCAAATCCATTGCAATCAGTTTATAGTTCATTTTCGTTCATCAAGTTTTCGCAGTATTTCAAATCGGGGAAATACGTTATTTTCAGATTGTTTGCAAAATCGAAGTTTATATCGAGTTTGCTATCTGCCGGCAAATGTTGATTGGTTGCCGTTATCGTTTTGGAATCCTTATCGAAGTTGTCGAAAAGCAAGTCAAATCGGAATGCTTCGGGTGCTTCGATGAGATAGTAATCTTCTCTGTTTACGGTGTGCATATGATAGCATCCGAGACTTGCCACGATTTTTTGTCCCGTTATCACGGCGTCTGCTCGGTCGAGTCTTTCGAGATAATCGTCAACGATTTTCGACGTTATCATCGGTCGAGCCGCTTCGAGAATTATCACCTTTTCGCAAGGATAGTTGTCTTTTATGAAGCGCAAAGCGTTGTAAAGCGATTTGTTCCTCGTATCACCGCCCTCAACGATTTCGACATTCGGATTGATTTCTTTGATACCGTTTGCATACTCGTTTTGCGCAACGACGATGATTTTGTCAACGCTTGAACTGTTTGTAAGCGCGTTTATCGAATAGTAAATCACTTCTTTGCCGTTTATGGTTTGATATTGCTTTGGCACGTTTCCGCCGAAACGTCTTCCGACGCCGCCTGCCAACACTATTCCTATGTTCATTTTATCTTAAGTTCCTTTTTGATCATATTTATCATCGTATCGGCAGCGTGAGGATAATTTGCTTTGAGTTCGTTTTTCACAAACGCTTCTCTTTGCGCTTTCATCGGGTCGTTGCCTTTTATAACGACGTTCTCTATGAAGTCGATTATATCTTCTTTAGACTTTGCGTGATAGTATTGATCCATACATTGCTTGCCGAGCGGAACGAGTCCGTTGTAAGTATCTTCTTCCGACTTGATCATATAGCAACACGGCTTTTCCGTATAGAGATACTCGCCTATAAACGAACCGCAATCGTGAATCATAGCGTCGCTATCGACAAATTGTTGATAATAGTCACCCGACGTGTCGTAGGTAATATTCGGGCTTTCAAGCATTCTTGCGAGATAGTCGTCTATTTGCTGTTGAGTCCAAACTTTGTGCGCTTTCAGATTATCCATCAAAAGCGGATGCGGTCTGAACACGAAATCTATGTCGGGATACATCTTCGGCAATTCGACAAACAAATCGCAATATGTCAGGAAATTGGAAATATTGAGAGTTTTCCAACCCCATACGGTGTGATGCGGACAAATTAAAATGCGTTTTCTATCTCTCGGTGTCGGCACGACGTTCGCAAGTCCGTCCGCCTTTATATACCCCGTGACAACGCCGTTCTTGCCTTTTATGGTTTGAACTTGTTGCAAATGTTTGAGATTAGAAGGCGTTTCTACGCACGCTTTCCACAAATAGTTGTAAAAATCCGTTGCAATAACCTCATCCCAAAAACTCAATGCGGCGAATCCGTAACTTGAATAAATCGGCAAAACAGGTTTGTCGAGAAAATACTCGATTTCGTGATAAGGGTGCACCAAATGCTTGTACGGATTGCAGAAGAAAATGACGCTGTATTCGTCTTTCAATTCATAATACTTGTCTTTTGCAATATCGTATCCGCCGATAACTCTATCGCCGTATTCCTCTTTGAGTCCTTCGAACGTATCGTTGTAAAGATCGCGCTGATATTTCATCGTTCTTCCCACGTTCGGTGCGGCGATAATATACGGATCGAAATTAGGATCTGCACACATTTTTTCAAATATCGGACGTGTCGGAAAAACACTCTTGAACACGACGATAAACGCAACCTTTACCTTTCCGTTTTTGTTCTTTTTTGCGATAATCTGCGAAACTTTTTTGCCGTATCCCGCTTGGATTTCAAAGAATTTGCGTTTTTTGATGAAAACGCGAACCTTGTCCAAAATAGCCTTTTTGACGGATCTCTTCGGTGCTTTCGCATTTGCGACGGGTTTTGCTTTGACGGCTATAAACTCGCCAAAACTGTTTGCCGTACTCGCAAAATACTGTTTAAGTCTTTTGCTGATATAAAAATTGTCCAAGCAATCAGACAACGTGAGTTGGCTTTGATCTATCTGCTTATACAAAGAATCGAGCACATAGGCCTTTGAAGCGTTGGCGGCAACGAACTCGAAACACTGTTTTGCACGCTCTTGTTTTAGTCCTTTTTCGTAAACGTCGTTAAGAACGGTTTTGAAAGTCACGCAATCGTCGTCGAGTTTGACTGACTCGGCAAAATTCCAACCGAAAACGTGATTTTCCGCATTGAACAAATAAACGTATCTGTTGCCTTCGAACGGTTTTGCATCGATTACGGGAATAACGACGGGCACGCCGAATTTTACCGCGGATATTGCATTTTCGCCATATGCAAGTACAATATCGACGTTTTCTTTTATATACTGCGCATAGTCTTCTTCGGCCATCTCGCCGGTGTAGATCAAATTCGTATAGTTTGTCGAGCAATCTGAAAACTTTCCGTTGAACATCTCGCTCGTTTTGCCGATGATATGGATTCTCACCAGTTTATCGATTTTTTGCACTCGTATGTTGCGAATAAGGTTTGTGAGCATATTCGCCACAGCCGTGCCGAACGGACCGAAAACGCCTATATTTATTACGTTTTCGGTTACGACGCTTTGGGGTTGAAACTCGATGCTCTCGTCAATAAACGGCGGAATATAAAGCACTTCTCTGCCGTCAGAATCGTAATTTGCGAACACGCAGTTGCCGCCTCTGAAAGAAAGGGCGTTTGTATTTATCAGCAAATTCTTTATGTTCGTTACGCATCTACCGTCCGCAAAGTGACTGATAAGCCAGTCGATAGATCGTTTATCGTAAGAATACAAGCAAATTTTTGCGTCGTTAAGGCACGAAATATGAGCAAGTAAATGCAACATATAGTTGCACGGCGTAAAGAAGACAGCCCCTTCATATTCCGAAAAATCGACCTCGCTCGTCAATTCGAATATTTGTTTTGCGTCATCGGACAAATCGGCTTCTTCCAACTGATAATTGTTCAAAAACGCAACGTCGCATCCGTCTTGATATGCCGAAACGGCGAGGTTAAGCATAACTCGCTGTGCGTTTGTTATCGGGGCGTTAGTTTCAAGAAAAAAGACTATTTTGCTCATTTTCTTATCCTTTTTTCAAAAGTTTTTTCAATGCAAATTTCACTTGACTCGTAAAGTTCATTTCTTTGAACCGCGCCAACTTTACACGGAAAGACAAATAATCGTTATACCATCTGTTTTCACCGCGCAAACGTTTGTACAAGTGAAACTTGCGAATTTGATTTGCTATCGTTGCGTTTGCCAAGCAATCGGCAACGGTAAGATTCGTAGACGTAATCAACTTTACAAGGTCGAACGAGTGTTCCTTTACGTTAAAAGTCGATTGCGCGTAATCATAGCACTTGTCCCCCAACTCTTTCTTACGTCCGTTTTGTAAATCGTCGATGATTTGCTTTATGCCGTACGTTTTTTTCGTTGCGGCGTCGACGTCGTTAACGTTCCACCCCAAACAATAATCGTTTGCATCGAAAATATACGCTAATTTATCATCTCTGAATTTTTGGGAAGAAACAATCGGAATAACGGTCGGAATAGACAACAACGCCACGTCCAAAGCGGAAATTCCCATTGCAACGATCATATCGACGTTGCTTCTTAAATACGAATCTCTTTCTTCGCCGAACATAAACGAATTGAACACGATTTTTATGTTTGGCGCATATTTGTTTACGTTGATAAGTTTTTTGGCGTTTCCGTCACCGACCAAATGGAAATTGACGTTACAAACGCCTTCTTCGAGCAAATTGTCCAACACGTTGAGCAAAGAATAAATCTTGTCCGCATCGAGTCTGCCGAACCAACCGATATTTATTTCGTTGTCGGACACGACGTCGCAAGCATCGAAGTGTTGCGAAACGTGTTTGTCATCGAAAACCACGGGAAAATAACGCTTTTCGAAACTAATATCGGTTTGCTTTTCGAGGGCGAACAAATTTGCGCAATCCATAAAACCGTAAGCGTTTTGGGCACGCAACAACTTATAAACGCTTTTTACGTTCGCATTTTTCGGCAACTGATTGTTCATCCAGTTTGTGATTTGAGGATGCAAGAACAGTAAAAGTATTTTTGCCGATTTGACGCTCTCGATTTCTTCGAGCAAAAAGAACAGTTGATTGTATGCCGTAACAAAATACGCCCCCTCGAAATCTTTGAGGTTGCTTTTGGTCAAATCACAGAAGTTTATCTTTGAATCCAGATACTCTTGTTGAATCTCTTTGTATGAGTTGTTTACGCAAAAAACGTCGATGTCGAAGTTTTCCGCAATCTCGTTCGCAACGCAATAATAAAGAGCAAAATCGCCTTTTGCCAAAACGTTTTTTCTGAAATAGAAAACAATTTTTTGCTTTTGTTTTTCCATATCAATATTTCCCTTTGATTATTGCGCCTGCGGGAACGTCTTTCGTCACCAACGCCCCTGCGCCTATCATTGCGTTTTCGCCGATGGTTATCCCCGGCAAAATTGTAGCATTCGCCCCGATAGATGCACCTTTTTTCACGGTTGTTTGCAACAACGCAAAGTCTTTGTTGTGCGATTTTGGGAATTTATCGTTGCAAAAAGTTGCATTCGGACCTATAAAAACGTTGTCTTCGACCCTTAAGCCGTCCCACAACTGCACGCCGCATTTGACGGTCACGTTATCGCCTACCACGACGTCGTTTTCGATGAAGCAGTTGGCGCAAATATTGCAATTCGAGCCGATTTTTGCGCCGCGAAGTATAACGACAAATTGCCATACGTTCGTATTGTCGCCTATATTCGTGCTTTGAACGTCGGAAAGAGGATGAATCATATTACGCCTCGAAACAATTCAATTTTTCGATCAAATAATCGACTTGCTCGTCGGTCATACCGTAATATACGGGTATGGACAATTCGCATTCGGAAATCGTTTCGGCAATAGGATAATCGCCCTTCTTGAATCCGAGATCCTGATACGCGCCTTGCAAGTGCATCGGCTTCGGATAGTGCTTGTTCGTTCCTATTCCGTTTTCGTTGAGATACTTCTCAAGCGCCGCGCGTTCTTTGCAAAGCACTGCAAAAATATGCCATACGTTGAAATGATCCTCGTCGCAAGGCTTTGGCATAACAATGAGCGGATTATGCACTTCGTTTATCAATCTCTTTGCAATCTCGTTTCTTCTTGCGTTCCATTTGTCGAGATCTGCAAGTTTTGCGTCCAAAAACGCCGCTTGCATCTCGTCCAAACGCGAGTTCGTACCCTTTTCGATATGCTCGTATTTGATTTTCGAGCCGTAGTTTCTCAAACAGCGCAGTTTCTCTGCAAGTTCGGCGTCGTTCGTCACGATTATACCTGCGTCGCCGAGTGCGCCCAAGTTTTTGCCGGGATAGAAACTAAATCCCGCCGCATCGCTGTAATATGCCGATTTATGTCCCTTGTATTCCGCGCCGTGCGCTTGCGCAGAATCCTCTATGAGTTTTAATGAATACTTATCCGCAATCGCTTTAATCTTGTCCAAATCCGCCATTCTGCCATAAAGGTTGACTGCTATTATTGCTTTCGTTTTGTCCGTGATCGCTTCTTCTATTCTTTCGGGATCGATATTGAAAGTATCGAGCGTCGGCTCGACAAATACCGGCGTAGCACCGACGTAAGAAACCGCGAGTGCCGTCGCAATATAAGTGTTTGACGGAACGATAACTTCGTCGCCGTAAGTCACGCCCATCGCTTTGAGAGTCAAATATAACGCATCGAGTCCGTTTCCGCATCCGACTGCGTATTTTGCGCCGCAATATTGCGCAAAATGTGCTTCGAAATTCTCGACTTCTTTGTCGAGAATAAAACTATTTGCACTCAAAACTCTATTGAACGCCGCAGTAAGTCGATCGTTCAACTCGTTGTGCATTACACTCAAATCCAAATACGGTATTTTCATTGCTTTTTCCTGCATTGCTTAACGCAATTATATTATGTTTTAGTTATAACTTAATTATGTTTCAAAGGCGTGCCAACGGGGAAAAGTCACAACTTTTCCCCGTCAATACGCCAAAATGGTACTATTAGATTGCTTGATATGTGCCGTCCACAAGTTTGTAGTTTGTGAGGGTCTTCGTCGTTGCGTCGTAGATAGCAATGTCTTTGTCGTTTGCCATCTCGTCTTTGTATTCGACAAGGTAGTATGTGCCGCCTTCCGTCAAGGTCAAACCTTTGTCGGAATACGCCTCGTTGAACGCGCTTACGTCCGCTACTTTGCTGATATACGTTTCCAAAAGATCGGGATAATATGCGGCTGCCTTCGTATAACCGTATACACCGTCCGCATTTGCGTCCGTACCGCTTTCAAAAGTCGTGGACGGATAACCGATCATTTCGATGTCCTCAAAGAAGAACAAGAAGAATTCTGCCGCAATCGAATTGTCCAACTCATAGAGTTCATAGCCTTCTTCTTTCAATCTATTGAGGATTGCCTGTCTTTCGGGATAGTTGCTCGTCGGATAACCGGGGTGCCCTTTGTAGTAGTACACATAGTCTGTTCCGTACACTTGCATCGTTGCTCTCATATAATCTTCGAGAGTTGCCGCTTCGCCGCCCCAACTCGTGCCGAGAATCATCATAACCTTTTTATTTTCGGTCGTTGCTTCCGCAAACGTGTTCTCGTCGATATGATACAATGCTTTGAACGTCGCTTTCTCTTCCGTGGTGAGTGCTGCAAGCAAACTGTTCAAATAGTTCTCTTTGAGTTTACCTGCGCCTTTCAATTCGGTGAGGAAGTTTGCAAGGAAGGTGTTATTCACAACGTTTTCGTTTACGCGAAGTCTTCCCGTAAACCATTTGACGTTGTCCATTTCTTTCGCTATAACGGGTGCGTACAAAGACATACCTGCGCTATAAGACGGAAGTTCTTTCATCGTTATTTCGCCCGCAACGTATTTGTTCCACGCCGTTGCCATTGTGTTGTAAGTTTCTTCTGCGTTTTCAGTGCCGAACATCGAGTTGAGATCGTTAGCGGTCCAAGTTCCGTCCGTAAACATTATTGCATTCCATTTTTCAGAATCGATTCCGTTGTTTATCAAAAGTTCGGCAATAATTCTCGAATAGTTGTCGGTGCAATATACGGTAAAGTGTGCATCCTCGTTGATTTCACTCAATTCCGCAATCCACGCTTTTGTGTTTGCCAACGCTTGATTCCACGCAACCGTATGATTTGCAACCGGAATTTCTTTTACGTTTGCAGGCAAATTTTCCCAATCGTACGCTTTGTTTCTGCTAAGCCAAACGTATGTGTTTTCTGCACTCGTTCCCGCAGAAAGTGCGGTGCTGTCCAAATCCATTTTGTGAAGCGTGAAAATAGATACGGGGAACGTAGCGTTAAAGAATGCAATGTTATATTGATTCGTGCTTACGTTTGCGCTTGCGTTAAATGTTGCGGTTGAGTCTTCTTCCGTACCGTTCAAAACGACGCTTACCGAATATTTACCCCAATAGACTTCCAAATTTGCCGTTCCCGACGCGATTTCTTCCGCATTCGTAACAGTTTTGCTTTCAACGAGTTCTGTTCCGTGATATGCGTTAATCTCGACTTTCGTCAACGTTTCGGAAGCGTTTGCCCAAGATACCGTTATCTTTTCTTCGTTGGATTTTTGCGATACCGTTACGGTTGCAGTCAAAGCGTTTTTTGTCCAAACGGCATACAAAGTCAAATCGGATGTTGCGGTAATTTGCGCCTCGTCTGCGTAAACGACTTCACCGTTTGCAGACGTTGCCCAACCTGCAAACGTGTGATTGTCTTTCATAAAGGCGTTTGCTGTTAAGTTTTTTCCTTCGCCGGCGTTAATGCTCATTGCGGGCATCTCGCCTTTTCCACCGTTAGAATCGAAATTCACGGTGTAGGTAACGATGTTCCAAACTGCATACAACGTCAAGTCGCGATCTGCGGTAATCGTGCTTCCGTCCGTATAAACGACCTCGCCGTCGGCAGAAGTTGCCCAACCCGCAAACGTGTAATTCTCTCTCGTAAACGAGTTGTTCGGCAAAGTCGCTTCCTCTTCGGATTTGACTTGCAAAGCACTCATTTGACCGAGTCCGCCGTTTGCGTCAAACGTAATCGTATAAGATACGTCATTGCACGCAACCAACGAAATTGCCAAGCAAAGCATCAATAAAATACTTATCAATGCAATACTAGTTGATTTTTTCATAATTGTCCCCTTTTATTTTTTAATGATATTATACATATTATAGCATATATATTGCAAAATTCAACAAAAAAAATGCATATACGCCATTTGCAGTATGCTCGATTAACGACGAAGTATAATATTGACATCGTCGTGCGTTTGGTGGTATATTTATATAAATAAATACACTCTATAAAGATAAATGGGGAAATACATATGAAAGGCATAATTTTAGCAGGCGGAAAAGGCACTCGTTTGTATCCGTTGACCATTGCGGTTTCGAAACAACTTTTGCCTATTTACGACAAACCGCTTATATATTATCCGTTGTCGATTTTGATGCTTGCGGGCATTAAAGAGATTTTGATTATCTCGTCCCCCGACGCAATCGAGCAATACAAATCTTTGTTGGAAGACGGCTCGTCTTTGGGCGTCAAGTTTTCGTATGCGGTGCAAGACAAGCCGCGCGGACTTGCAGACGCTTTTATTATCGGCGAAGACTTTATCGGCAACGACGACGTTTGCTTGATTTTGGGCGACAACGTTTTCTACGGACAAAACTTTGCGTCCACCCTAAAACAAGCCATCGCGAAAAACGAAGGCGCAACGGTGTTCGGTTATCCCGTCAAAAATCCGAAAGAATTCGGCGTCGTCGAGTTCGATAAGGATTTCAACGTGTTGTCGCTCGAAGAAAAACCCGAAAATCCGAAATCGTCTTATGCCGTACCCGGATTGTACATTTACGACAACAGCGTCGTAGAAATAGCCAAAAATGTCAAGCCTTCGGCAAGAGGCGAAATAGAAATTACGTCTATCAACAACGAGTATTTGAACCGCAAAAAATTGAAAGTTATTTTGATCGGACGCGGAACTGTATGGCTCGATACGGGCAGTCCGAGCGGAATGATGCAAGCGGCGACATACGTCGAAGTTGTGCAAAACAGACAAGGTCTTTACATCGCTTGTTTGGAAGAAATCGCTTGGCGAAACGGATACATCGATACGCAACAACTCAAAAAGCAAGGCGAAAAACTTGCTCAAACCGAATACGGCCAATATCTTTTAAGGTTGGCAAACAACGAAAACAGACTATGAAAATTTTTGTCACCGGCGGCGCCGGATTTATCGGAAGCAACTTCGTTTACTATATGTTGAGCAAACACCCCGATTATGAAATCGTTTGCCTCGACTGTCTGACATATGCTGGCAATATGGAAACGCTTGAAGAAGCGTTGAAGAATCCGAAGTTCAAATTCGTCAAAATCGACATAACGGACAGAGAAAACGTATACAAACTTTTTGAAACCGAAAAGCCGGATATCGTCGTAAATTTTGCGGCGGAAAGTCACGTCGACAGATCGATAGTAAATCCCGAAATTTTCTTAAGAACGAACATTCTCGGCACTCAAGTGCTTATGGACGCGTGCAGGAAGTACGGGATCTCGAGATACCATCAGGTTTCTACGGACGAAGTGTACGGCGATTTGCCGCTTGACAGACCCGATTTGTTTTTCACCGAAGAAACGCCAATTCATACGTCAAGTCCCTACTCTGCATCAAAAGCGTCGGCAGACTTGCTCGTTTTGGCATATCACCGCACATACGGCTTGCCCGTAACGATATCTCGTTGCTCGAACAACTACGGACCGTATCACTTCCCCGAAAAACTTATTCCTCTGATGATTGCAAACGTCCTAAACGACAAACCGCTTCCCGTATACGGCGACGGCAAAAACGTTCGCGACTGGCTCTACGTCGAGGACCACTGCTCTGCGATCGATCTTATAATCCACAACGGCAGAGTCGGCGAAGTCTACAATATCGGCGGTCATAACGAAAGGACCAATCTCGAAGTCGTCGAAACGATTATTCGTACGCTCGGAAAAGGCGAAATCAAATTTGTAAAAGACAGAGCGGGACACGATCGCAGATACGCCATAGATCCTGCAAAAATTCATCGCGAACTCGGATGGTTGCCCCAAACCACGTTCGAAGACGGAATCCGTCGCACAATCGACTGGTATCTCACACATAAGGAATGGTGGGAAAGAATAATCAGCGGCGAATATCAAAACTATTACGCCAAAATGTACGAGGGCAGATAATGAATCCCCTCATAACCGTCGTCACGCCTTCATACAACAATTCAAAAACGATATTCGGCGCAATCGATTCCGTGCTTATGCAGTCGTATCCGAATATTCAGTATATCGTTTGCGACGATGCGTCCGGCGACTTCGACGACGAAGCAATAATCGAGTATATTCGCGCAAAGAACACGGGAAATATAGTCGATTTGATAGTTACCCGAAACGATAGTAATCTCGGCATAACCAAGAATCTAAACCGCGCTTTATCGCAAGCAAACGGCAAGTATCTGTTCAACGTCGCGGCGGACGACGAGTTTTTCGACGAATCCGTATTGACTCAATGGGTTGAACGATTCGAAAGTACGAGTGCCGACGTTATAACCGCAAAACGAGCCGTTTACGACGAAAATCTCGCGACGCACTTATACGACGCACCGACGGCGACGGAAATCGCAGTGATAAAAGATTCAACGCCACGAGAATTATTCGAAAAAATGCGCGGCTACAACTTGATTTTCGGTTGTTGCACCGCAAGAACGAAAAAGAGTTTCGACCTTATGGGCGGTTATGACGAAAAATATCCGCTTATCGAGGACTATCCTTCAAATTTGAAACTTTTACGACTTGGCGTTTGTATCGAATTTTGGGACAGGGCCGTCGTAAAATACAGAAGCGGCGGCATAAGCAGCCAAGGCGGATTGAGCGAAAAATATCTGCAAATATCGGATAGTATTTTCAAAAACGAGGTGCTTCCCTACTGTCAAAATCCGTCGGCGGCAAAAGCAGACTATTCGGCGTGGAAAAACGAAGCGATATGGTTGCGCGAAAAGAAATCGTTTGAATCCGCTCATAACGACAAAAACACCGCCTGTAAACGCCTTAAATACATTTGCTTTATGGCGGTCAAACACCCTATTCTTTCAATAAAACGTTTCATAAGGACAAAACTATGGACATCAAACAAATAGACTTCCAAAAACACGGCGATTCAAGAGGAATGCTCGTAGTCGCTGAATACGAGAAAGAAATTCCCTTCACCGTAAAACGCGTTTACTACATCTACGGCGTGGGTGAACATACCAGTCGCGGATTTCATTCCCACAAGAATTTGCAACAAATTTATATCGCAATTCACGGCAGTTGCAAAGTTATGTTGACAAACGGCGAAGAAAAACAAGTCGTAACTCTTGACGATGCAACGAAAGGATTGTATATCGGACATAACGTTTGGCGTGAAATATTCGATTTCTCGCAAGACGGCGTTTTGCTTGTGCTTGCATCAGAAAAGTATTCCGAAGACGACTATATCCGCTCTTACGAAGAATTCCAACAGTGGCAAAATCGTAATAAAACGGAATAAAAACGATTGTTTATTGCAATTTGAACTTGCATAATAAAAAACAAAAGCGCATTTGTGAATGCGCTTTTGTTTTCCATTTGGCGAATTTTATAATCCAATAACAGATTTATTGAGGAAAAATATCTGCTTGGGTCGGTAAATACGAGCGATTTTGCGGATAATCAAATGTAATTCCGTTGTCAAACGCAAACTTACAAATATCCGAAAACCATACTTTTGCCGCATCGGAAATTTGATTTCCGTCATAATAGTTCGATTCGTGTCCGAACACAATATATGAAGAAAGCGTTGACGCAAAATCTACCGAAGTGAAACGACGTTCGAGTTCCTTATAAATCGTATCTTCCGTCGGACGTTTATATGTATTCGTAAATTTATATCCAGGAATGAACCAGTCGATTCTCATATCCGTAGCAACAAATGTCAAACCGTTCTTATAATCGTTTAAGTGATCGTGATTATAAACATATGTATGTTGCGGTTGCGTTAAATAATATGAACGCCAAGCGTGATCGGAAGAAAGAAAACCGAGTGCACCGCAATCAGCGTCTCTCATACCCTTCATCGCTTCTTCAGTTCCCTGCCAATAATGCAATCTCGGCATTCTGTCGATAGACAATGAAGTGCCAGTCACTCGAACGGCGTGTTTTACAAAATAATTCCACGCATCGCGACCTTGTTCGTATGTCGCATTATTGAAACGTTCGTGATGCGATGTCGAATGAAGTCCCAATTTCAACCAGGTCCAATTAGCGCGAAAATCGTCTTTATATTTGTCTGTAACATTGCAAATAATGTCGTTATAGGTATACAAACTGAATTTTGCGCCATAGTTTTCGTGCAATTCTTTCAAATACGCAAAGAAAGGCTCGTCAAACAATGTTTCATATTCCGCATCGTCAGTTAAGTGTTTCAACGACGTCATAGTATCGTCAAACGAAAAGTGAAAATAGTACGAATCGTTTACGGAAATTGCCTCGTTATTTTTATCGTTATCGGTGTTTTGATCATTGCCCTTTTGCTCGTTATCGCCGTTTGAATCGACATCGTCGTTTTTAACGATACTGTCGCTTGGAATAGCGGCATCGTCTTTAGGGTCTTGTACCGGCGCACAACCAATCAACGTAAACAATAAAACAATAATTATTATCAAAATTTGTGCGGATTTCTTCTGCATTTTTCTTCCCCTTGTTCTTGTATCTTTCAAATAGATAAATAGTATTTGTATCTTAATGCATTCGCAGTTTTACGACTAAATCGCATATCTTCGAACAAAATTCACATTCTAAATACAAATTAATAATACAGTGCTTTGCACTGCTTGTCAATACAAATGCAGTATTTTGCACTACATTATTTTCAGGTGATACAATGGAACTTAAAAAAACGGTTGGCGAACGCATAAAAGAATGTAGAAAAATGAAGGGACTGACGCAAAAGCAAGTCGGTGCGCTTATGGGTATTGTTACACAACAATACCAAACTTATGAAAGTGGCAGATATGAGTTGAATTATCAACAATTAGTTATGCTATGCAAAATCCTTGAAACTTCTTCCGACTACTTGCTAGGATTAACGGACAACTATTAACCCCGTTTATATTATGAATTCGCCTATTCTTATTCTTTTTACAAAAAAAAAACGACTTGCGGTTGCAAGTCGTTTTTTATTGTAGGTGTAAAGATTACTTGAGTTCTGCGGTTGCGCCGACTTCTTTGAATTTTGCAACAAGTGCTTCTGCTGCATCTTTCGGCATTGCTTCTTTGACGGTCTTGGGTGCGCCGTCGACAACTGCTTTTGCTTCGACGAGGCCGAGTCCGGTTGCGTCTTTGACGGTCTTGATAACTTGGACCTTGTTCGGACCAACTTCTTTAAGAACGACGTCAAATTCGGTCTTTTCTTCTTCTGCGGGTGCTGCTGCGACTGCGCCGACTGCTGCGACGGGTGCTGCTGCGCTTACGCCAAATTCCTCTTCGAGTGCTTTAACGAAATCGTTGAGTTCAAGGACTGTCATAGCCTTGATTTCTTCCATAAGTTTATTCAAATCTGCCATTTTAGTTTTCTCCGTTTATTTTATTTTTGTTTTGCAGTCACGCTACTGCTGCGATTACTCTGCTTTTGCCTCTGCGATCTTGTTCAAGCAAATAGCAAGTTTCGAGATGGGTGCTTGCAAAGAGCCAAGCATCTTTGAGAGCAAAATTTCCTTTGAAGGAATTTCTGCGATTTGTTTCAAGCCTGCTTCATCGAGGAATTCGCCTTCGACCATACCGCACTTTGTCTTCATCTTGTTGAAAGCCTTGATGTTTTTGACAACGTACTTAGCGGGAGCGACAGCGTCCGTGGATGAGAACGCAACAGCAGTCGGGCCATTGAGAGCTTCGTCGAACTGGGTGTAACCGAGTTCATTGAAAGCAATCTTGACGAGGCGGTTTTTCAAAACTGCGTAATCGACACCGTTTTCTCTGAGTTCCTTACGGAAAGCCGTGTCTTGTGCGACCGTAAGACCCATATAGTCAACGATGACGATGGACTTTGCAGAAGAAATTTTTGCCTTGATGTCTTCGACTTGTTGCTTTTTGGCTTCAAGAACTTCTTTGTTCATCTTTACCTCCTATAAAAGTTGGCGACGTAACGTCGCGAAAAATTAAAGCGTCATTCCAAAAGAGAATGACGCAATCATACAAAGGAAAGTATTCAGCACATCCTCGGCAAGCGATAGAACTTACGGCATACGCCACTTGCTGTCTTTGGAACGCATATATAATACAATTTTTGGCGAGGTGATGTCAACCGATTTTGCAAAATAGTTTTTATATTTGAAAATATAAAACCGCCTATGTCTTTTCTACCGAACTTGTCTTGTTCTTTCTCTACAAAAGTTTGACGACGTGTACTCTAAATAGAAGCCCCCTCTTTCCCTCTCGGGCTTTTCTCCCACCACTCAAATAAGGGCATTTCTCTACATATGTAATCGTCGTTCGTGGGGGCGACAATCGGCACTCACATAAAAAAGTATCGTCCCCTTATTATGCCACTCGTTCACGGGCGAAAAAAAATCCACACTCGCCCGTTCACTTGTACTAATCGTCAAGTTCGGCGCTCATAGGCTCGCCGCCCTGCGGCTCGTGTTCCGTCTGCGAATTAACACATTCCGTTAATAAGTAGGCTTTGAAATACGAAAAACTATGCAACGAGTGTGAGAACTCGTCCAAGCAGATGAGTAACAAGAAAGCACCCGATTGCCGAGCGCCTAACGTACATTACATACGTGACGTAAGGGAATCGGGTGCTGACGAAGTTAATCGCTGTTTGGATGTTTTAATTAATAGCGCAATATTGAGATGAAGAGCAAGGAAAAGCCCCTCGAATGGCAACCCTAATTTACTAATCGTAAATGAGTTGACAGCCGAGGGGCTTTGACGATGCTATTTGCTCAATAGTGCGCTATTAGCCCATACGATACAACACCTTGATGGACGGTCCCATCGTCGTTGCAATGTAAATGGATCTGAAATATACGCCTTTTGCCGCTGCCGGTTTTGCTTTGACAAGTGCGTCCATAAGAGTGTTGAAGTTCTCGGTGAGTTTTTCAACGCCGAAGGATGCTTTGCCGAAAGGAACGTGGCAGATTGCTTGCTTGTCTACTCTGTACTCGACTTTACCGGCTTTGATGTCGTGGATAGCACGAGTGATGTCCATCGTGACGGTGCCGGACTTGGGGTTAGGCATCAATCCCTTAGGACCGAGGACTTTACCGAGACGACCGACAACGCCCATCATATCGGGGGTTGTGACGATAACGTCATAGTCGAACCAGTTTTCTTGTTGAATCTTTTGGATCATTTCCTCGCCGCCGACGAAATCTGCGCCGGCCGCTTGTGCTTCGTCCGCTTTTGCACCCTTGCAGATTGCGAGGACGCGAACGGTTTTACCTGTTCCGTTGGGAAGAACCACAACGCCACGAACTTGTTGGTCTGCGTGACGGGGGTCGATACCGAGTTTGACGTGCAATTCTATCGTTTCATCGAATTTGGACTTTGCAGTTTGAACGGCAAGAGCGATAGCGTCTTGGCTTTCATAGAGTTTGGTGCTGTCGATGAGTTTTTTCGAATCAATATAATGTTTACCGCGTTTCATACGAACCTCCTTATTCTTCCACGAGAACGCCCATACTGCGTGCGGTACCTGCGATCATACTCATAGCGGTATCGATGTTGGCTGCGTTAAGGTCGGGCATTTTTTGAGTAGCAATCTCGCGAAGTTGCTCTTTTGTGAGAGTAGCGACTTTGGTTTTGTTGGGGACTGCCGATGCGCTTTGCAAACCGCAAGCCTTCTTGATAAGAACGGGCGCGGGCGGTGTTTTAAGCACAAAAGTGAAAGAGTGGTCTTGATAGATGGTGATGATAACCGGGATAATCAAGCCAGCGTCTTTGGAAGTTTTTTCGTTGAATTCCTTAGTAAAACCTGCAATGTTGATGCCGTGAGGGCCGAGTGTAGAACCTACGGGCGGACCGGGGGTTGCTTTGCCGGCGGGCAATTGAAGTTTTACAACTGCTGTAATTTTCTTAGCCATAAATCCTCCTGACTAACGTGGTTTCGCGACGGTATGAAAGAGATTTGCCGTCTCCCACGAAGATTATAGTCCTGCGACTTGCGTCCTGTAGACGCGATTAAAGATAATGCACCTGAGTGCGAGTTTCAAAGTTTCTCAACCTGAGCAAAATCGAGTTCGACGGGTGTTTGACGTCCGAACATTGCCACGATAACTTTGACTTTTTGGCGTTCTGCGCTGATAGATTCGACAACGCCGATGAAGTTTTCGAGTGCGCCGTTGACGATTCTGACGTCGTCGCCGACTTTGATGTCGAAGTCTTCGATGCTGACGGTTTCAAGACCGATTCTTCTGATTTCGTCATCGGTAAGCGCAATAGGACGACCTGCCGAGCCAACAAAACTCGTAACTCCGCGCGCTCTGGTCACCATAAACCAAATGTGGTTGGTGTAGATCATTTTGATGAAAACGTAACTGGGGAATTTCTTGCGTTGAATGACTTTCTTTTTGCCGTTTCTTTCAACGATGTCGTCTTCAACGGGGATTTTTATATCAAAGATATAATCCTGCAAGTTGTTGTTTTCGATCATATTGCGAAGGTCGGTTTCCACAGAGTTTTCGTAACCCGAATAAGTGTGGACGACGTACCATTTCGGTTGTTCCAAATTTTCCATACAGCCCTCTTATGAAATGAAAATGGTTGCCCATTTGCCGTCGGTGATAAGACCGAACAGACCGCCCAACACATAATCGAGAGCAAAAAGAATGACGAAGAAAAGAACGACGACAGTCAAAACGACGGCTGTATTCTTTCCGACCTCTTTGCCCTTGGGCCAAGTAACCTTTTTAAGTTCGGAAACGATACCTTTGATGCCCTTGCCCATTCTCTTGAAGATATTGGGTTTATCGGACGATTTTTTGGCGTTTGCGGACTTTTTTGCTTTGGAAGACTCGTTTTTAGAATCAACGTTAACGGCAGCCTTTTGAACTTCTACTTGCGCTGCGTTGTTTGTCGTTTCTTGGGTTGAGGTTTGGTTTTTTGGCGTTTTCTTTGCCATATTGCCTCCTATCCTTAGACAGCCTTACTTAGTTTCTCTGTGCAAGGTGTGCTTTTTGCAAAATCTGCAATACTTTTGAAGCTCCATTCTGTCGGGGTGCTTCTGTTTGTTTTTGGTAAGGTTGTAGTTGCGTTGTTTGCATTCGGTGCAAGCCAAAACAACCTTAACTCTTGCTCCTTTCTGAGCCATAGTAGCCTCCTTTTTGTTCAGTCAATACGACGCCCTACACGGCAAGCGTTTTGCCGTGTAGAGCATTGTTGTATATATTATTGAAAGAACAAATATTATTCGATGATCTTAGCAACGACGCCGGAACCAACTGTTCTACCGCCTTCACGAATAGCAAAACGGAGACCTTCTTCGATTGCGATCGGGGTGATAAGAGTGATTTCCATATCGATGTGGTCGCCGGGCATAACCATTTCAACGCCTTGCGGCAATTTGATGGAACCGGTGACGTCAGTCGTTCTGAAATAGAATTGAGGACGATAACCATCGAAGAACGGTGTGTGACGACCACCCTCATCTTTTGTCAAAACGTACACTTGCGCTGTGAAGTGAGTGTGCGGATGGATCGAACCCGGTTTTGCAAGAACTTGACCACGTTCGATTTCGCTTCTTTGGATACCACGGAGCAATGCGCCGATGTTGTCGCCGCCCTCTGCGTAGTCAAGAAGTTTACGGAACATTTCGATACCGGTGACGGTCGTTTCTTTCTTTTCGGTGGAAAGACCGACGATTTCGACCTTGTCGCCCATACGAAGAACGCCACGCTCAACTCTACCGGTTGCAACGGTACCACGACCGGTGATGGTGAAGACGTCTTCAACAGGCATCAAGAACGGCTTATCCGTGTCACGTTGAGGATCGGGGATATAGCTGTCAACTGCGTCAAGAAGTTCTTGGATGGGCTTGAATGCGGGATCGTCCCATTTGCCTGCAAGACCTGCTTCCATTGCTTTCAAAGCAGAACCGCGGATGATGGGTGTATCGTCGCCGGGGAAGCCGTATTCGTTGAGAAGTTCGCGAACTTCCATTTCAACGAGTTCGAGAAGTTCTTCGTCGTCGACTTGGTCGCACTTGTTAAGGAAGACGAGGATGTAAGGAACACCAACCTGACGAGCAAGAAGGATGTGCTCACGAGTTTGGGGCATCGGGCCGTCGGAAGCAGCAACAACGAGGATTGCGCCGTCCATTTGAGCAGCACCGGTGATCATGTTCTTAACATAGTCCGCGTGGCCGGGGCAGTCAACGTGTGCATAGTGACGCTTCGGGGTTTCGTACTCGACGTGTGCGGTGTTGATCGTGATTCCTCTTGCTTTTTCTTCCGGAGCCTTATCGATCTCGTCGTACTTCATCGCTTGTGCTTCGCCCTTGGATGCGCAGTACATCGTGATTGCAGCGGTAAGAGTGGTTTTGCCGTGGTCAACGTGACCGATGGTACCAATGTTAACGTGCGGCTTTGTTCTTTCAAACTTTGCTTTTGCCATACTAGATTTCCTCCAATATTGTTTTTTGGTTTTTTATTATTTATTATCCAAAGTATTTTATATATAAATATTAAATCTATATATGCTTACTTTTTGGAATCTCTTGCTTTCACTTCGCCGATGACCTTTTCCGCAACGCTCTTGGGAACGACTGCGTAGTGGTCAAACAACATTGTGAAGTTTGCTCTGCCTTGCGTAATGCTGCGAAGGCTGGTTGCATAACCGAACATTTCAGAGAGCGGAACGTCGCAATCCACGACTTGTGCGCCGTTGCGAGGCTCGATACCCTTGACTTGTCCGCGTCTGGAATTGAGGTTGGACATAACGTCGCCGAGATAATCGTCCGGCGTTACGACTTCGACCTTCATAATCGGTTCGAGAAGCGTGGGGGCTGCTTTTGCCGCGCCTTCCTTGAACGCCATAGAACCTGCAATCTTGAACGCCATTTCCGAACTGTCGACTTCGTGCATACTGCCGTCTACGAGGCGAACCTTGAAGTCCACGCATTCGTATCCTGCAATGATACCGCTTTGCGCCGCTTCCTTGATGCCTTCCCACGCCGCGTTTGCAAATTCCTTGCTCACGACGCCGCCGACGATAGCGTTTTCCATTTCCAAACCTTTTTCGGGATTCGGTTCCATCTCGATGACGATGTGGCCGTATTGACCGTGACCGCCCGATTGACGCACAAACTTCCCTTCTGCCTTGACGGCTTTGGTGATGGTTTCGCGGTAACTGACCTGAGGTCTGCCGACGTTCGCTTCGACCTTGAACTCTCTGAACATTCTGTCCACGATGATGTCGAGGTGAAGTTCGCCCATACCTGCGATGATGGTTTGACCCGTTTCCTTATCGGTGTACGCCTTGAAGGTGGGGTCTTCCTCTTGCAGTTTGATGATTGCCATATTCATTCTCTCTTGGCTCGCTTTCGACTTAGGCTCGATTGCGACCTTGATAACGGGGTCGGGGAAGACCATATTTTCGAGAACGATTTGGTTGTTCTTGTCAGACAGCGTGTCGCCCGTCGTGCTCTTTTTCAAGCCGATGACAGCGACTATATCGCCTGCATACGCTTCTTCGATGTCCTCGCGGTTGTCCGCGTTCATACGAAGGATACGACCGATTCTCTCGTTTTCGCCCTTGACGGTGTTGTAAACCATAGAGCCGGTCGTGAGCGTTCCCGAATAGATACGAATGAAGGAAAGTTTTCCGACAAACTCATCCGTGAGAATCTTGAACACGAGTGCGCTGAAAGGTTCTTTTTCACCGGGGTGACGAAGTTCGGGTTGTTGCGTCTTGGGATTGATACCTTCGATACTTGCAACGTCCGTAGGTGCGGGAAGGAAGTCGACGACCGCGTCGAGCATAAGTTGTACGCCCGTGTTCTTGTACGAACTTCCGCAAAGCACGGGATTGAGTTTCATTTCGATCGTGCCTTTACGGATTGCGGCTTTGAGTTCTTCCATCGTGATGGAATCGTAGTCTTCCATAATGACTTTTTCGAAGATATTTTCGTCAAAGTCAGCCGCCGCTTCGAGCATTTTGAGTCTGTACTCTTTTGCAAGGTCTTGATATTCCGCAGGGATTTCTTTTGCGTAGAACGTTACGCCCTTATCCTTTTGGTCATAGTAGAACGCTTGCATCGTGAGAAGGTCGATGACGCCTTCGAAATCGGACTCTTTGCCGATGGGCAGCGTAATGGGAACTGCGTTTGCGTTCAATCTTTCGCGCATCATTTTGACTGCGTTGAAGAAGTCCGCACCGTTTATATCCATCTTATTGACGAAAGCGATTCTCGGGACTTTGTAGGTGTTGGCTTGACGCCACACGTTTTCCGATTGAGGTTCGACGCCGCCTTTGGCGCAGAACACCGCGACCGCTCCGTCAAGGACTCTCAGACTGCGTTCGACTTCGACAGTGAAATCGACGTGTCCGGGGGTATCGATGATATTGATCTGATGTCCCTTCCACACGGCGGTAGTTGCCGCAGAAGTGATGGTGATACCTCTTTCGCGCTCTTGTTCCATATAGTCCATGGTTGCAGAGCCGTCGTGGGTTTCACCGAGTTTTCTGTTCACGCCCGTGTAGTATAGAATACGCTCGGTTGTCGTGGTTTTGCCGGCATCGATGTGTGCCATTATGCCGATATTCCTCACCTTATCAAGAGCATATTTTCTAGGCATAAATTACCACCTGTAATGTGCAAACGCCTTGTTCGCTTCTGCCGCACGGTGCATTTCGTCTTTTCTCTTGACTGCGCCGCCCGTCATATTGAAAGCGTCCATAAGTTCGCCTGCGAGTCTTGCGTCCATAGTTTTTTCGCCTCTCTTTCTTGCGAAAGCGACGATCCAACGGATTGCAAGTGTTTGTCTGCGTTCGGGACGGATTTCCATAGGAACTTGGTAGGTAGAACCGCCCACACGTCTTGCTTTGACTTCGAGCATAGGCATTGCGTTTTCAAGCGCTTTGTTGAAAATGTCCATAGGCTCTTGTCCGAGTTTTGCTGCTGCTATATTGAGTGCCTCGTAAACGATTGCTTGCGCCGTTCCCTTCTTGCCGTCGAGCATAATTTGGTTGATGAGTTTGGTCACAACCTTGCTGTTGTAGATAGGATCGGGAAGTACGTCTCTTTTAGGCACGCCGCTTCTTCTTGGCATAGTAACCTCCTAATTTTAGTAATACATTCGAAAAAATTATTTCTTGGGGCGTTTCGCACCGTATTTGCTTCTTGCTTGACCGCGTTTTGCAACGCCTGCCGTATCAAGAGCACCACGGATAATGTGATAACGCACACCAGGCAAATCCTTGACTCTGCCGCCTCTGATGAGAACAACGCTGTGTTCTTGCAGATTGTGACCTTCGCCGGGGATGTAAACAGTACCTTCCATTCCGTTGACCAAACGAACTCTTGCGATTTTACGAAGTGCCGAGTTCGGCTTTTTGGGGGAAGTTGTCGTAACGCTGAGGCAAATACCGCGTTTTTGCGGGCATTGTTCCATAATAGGCGTAAGCGACTTTTTGACCTGTTTCTCTCTGCCTTTTCTGATAAGTTGATTGATGGTTGGCATTATTGTTCCTCCTGTAAGATTTTTCGAATGTACCTGCAACCCAACAGGTGCAATCAAGACTCTATGCCTTTGCTTCGACGATTCCGACAGCCGCCGCGCTCACTTCCACCCCCGCGCTTTCGCCCAGCCGCTTCTTGGAAGCGACGTAAACGATTTCCACGCCGTTGGCTTTTGCTTGCGCCACGATTCTCTTCTTTATCTGAGCATCGGCGTCCGACGCTACGATCACACACCTGACGGTAGAATCGGATATTCCCTTCAAAACCTGTTTGGAACCGACAACTTTTGAAGAGGTGTTAAGCATTTGTTCAAGTTTTTCTTTGTCCATATTCTTTTTGTACACTAAAAAACTGCTTACGTTTTCGTAAGCTTCTATATCTTACCAACATTCAATATCAATGTCAAACATTTGGCGCAACTTTTCATAAAAAATTTATATATAATATAAATAATACAAGATGTAGTACAAAACTCGGTTTTAAGCACTAAAAGAACAATAAAGTACGCGCAAAACAGCGCACTGCGTGCGCAAGCGGATAAATGCAAATTCACAAAAACACAAGTTCTTTTACTGCCCTCAGGCGATGATTGAGATGAAGAACAAGAAAGAGGCATCCGAATGGCAACCCTAATTTACAATGCGTAAATGAGTTGACAGGCGGATGCCTCTGACACAGTTATTCGCCCGTTTTCTTGCCCTACCCTCAGGCGATGATTGAGATGAAGAACAAGGAAACGCCCTTTTGCGAATCCGCCCAACGTACCGAATCGTACGTGACGGGTGAGCAAAAGGGCGTTGACGACGTTATTCGCTCAATCATCACCTGAGGGGGACGGTGGCACGGGCGTCAAGGGTTAAATCAGCCTCATCCGCACCGCTCTTTATGAGGAAACAAGCGGCTGCGCCTATCATTGCGGCGTTGTCGGTACAATATTTAAGTTTGGGATAATGAACGTTGCAACCTTTCGAGGCGAGTTCGTCGAAACGACGGCGAAGTTCCTCGTTTGCGCTGACGCCGCCGGCGACGGCTACGTCTTTGATACCGGTTGCGCGAATGACTTTTTCAAGGGTATCGACGAGTTGCGAAACGGCGCATTTTTGGAAACTTGCGGCGATGTCCGCACGGGGTATTTCTTCGCCTTTTTGTTCGAGGTTGTGGACGAGATTTATGACGAAGGTTTTGAGTCCGCTATAACTGAAATACAGGTCATCTAACCCACTCGATTTGGGTTCGGGCATATTGTAAATCGGCTTTCCTCCGCGCGCTAATTTTTGAATTTCAGGACCGCCGGGATATGGCAATCCGAGCACTCTTGCGACCTTGTCGAACGCCTCGCCGCAAGCGTCGTCGCGGCTCTGCGCAATGAGTTCGATATGCTCGTAATCGAGCACTTTTACGATTGCGGTGTGTCCGCCGCTTGCAAGCAAGCAAAGATACGGCGGTTCGAGATTGCTGTCGATATAATTTGCGGCGATGTGCCCTTTGACGTGAGATACGGCAAACAGCGGCTTTTGCCACGCATACGCAAGTCCTTTGGCAAAGTTTACGCCCACCAAAAGCGCACCCAAAAGCCCTGCGCCGTAGGTTACGGCGACTGCGTCGATGTCGTCCTTTGTCATATGCGCTTGTTCGAGTGCTTCTTTGACGACGTTTTCGATTGCAAGCGTGTGATTTCTGCTCGCGATTTCGGGAACTACGCCGCCGAATCGACGGTGTATTTCTATTTGCGTGGCAACCACGTTTGACACGACTTCTCTGCCGTCGCGCACAATCGCGCAAGCGGTTTCGTCGCAACTCGACTCGATGGCAAGCACCGTTAAACCTTGCTTATTCTGCAAATCGTTCATTGTTCCGTAAAAACTGATTTTATGCGGTTAGAATACCGCTTTTGCAAGGTTTGCGCAAAACTTTTCACCTTGCAAAACAGCAACGGCACGCAAATGCGTACCGTCGAAAATTGCTAATTCGTATCTTATTTTTGTATTGACGAAAGTTTGAGATACTCGTTGATAAACCCGTCGAGATCGCCGTCCATAACCGCTTGTACGTTGCCCGTTTCGTAGTTCGTGCGGTGGTCTTTGACCATCGTGTACGGACAGAAAACGTAACTGCGGATTTGGCTTCCCCACTCGATTTTTTTGAGTTGACCGCTGATTTGCGCCGCTTCTTCTTCACGCTCGCGCTCGCGTTTTTCGATGAGTTTTGAACGAAGCATTTGCATTGCGACTTCGCGGTTTTGAATCTGGCTTCTCTCGTTCTGGCACGCCACGATAATGCCCGTGGGAATGTGCGTAATGCGGATTGCGGATTCGGTTTTGTTGACGTGTTGTCCGCCTGCGCCCGACGAGCGATAGGTGTCCACTTTCAAGTCTTCGGGACGAATTTCGATTTCGGACGTATCGATGATTTCGGGCATAACTTCGAGGGAAGCAAAGGACGTATGACGTCTTGCGTTTGCGTCGAACGGCGAGATACGCACGAGTCTGTGAACGCCTTTTTCCGCTTTGAGATAGCCGTACGCGTTGTCGCCCTCGACCCTGAACGTAACGGATTTTATGCCCGCTTCGTCGCCTGCGAGATAGTCGAGTTCGGTGCAAGTCCAGCCCGTGCGCTCGCAATAGCGCGTGTACATTCTGTAAAGCATACTGCACCAGTCTTGCGCTTCCGTACCGCCTGCGCCCGCGTGCAAGGTAAGGATTGCGTTGAGCGAGTCGTACTTGCCGCTAAGAAGCGTTGCAAGCGACAGACTTTCCACCGCTTCGGAAAGGTCGTGAACGGTCGTGAGAATCTTCTCGTCTTCCGATTCGTCGCCTTCGAGTTCCACGATGTCGATTGTGTCGAGAGCGTCGTCTATGCGCGCAATCATCTTTTCGAACTTCTCGATTTTGCTTTGCAACTGACTCATTTCTTTGGACACTTTCTTTGCGTTGTCGGGGTCATCCCAAAATCCGTCGGCGTTTTGAATCGCTTCGAGTTCTTTGATTCTGTCGCGGATTTTAGCGGGATTTATACTTTCGTAAGCGCGCACCATTTCCGTGCGCATTTCTTTTAGTTGGTTTCTCGGTTCGTTGTAATCTAACATATTGGTTTTCCTATTATAGCGTCACCGTATTTTTTCACGATGCGATGTTTATATGGCGAAATTTGCTCTATAAAACACCGTTTTCGTTATTTATTCTTTCCGCAGCAGTTCTTATATTTAAGACCGCTACCGCACGGACACGGGTCGTTTCTGCCCACTTTTTTGTCCGAGCGCACGCTCTTTTGCGCCGCCGCGATGTTCTGTCTTACGGACGACGTAGAGCCGTCTTCTCTCTTTTCGACGTGGATTTTGAGAAGTATGGAAGCGGTTTCGGAATGTATTCTCGACACCATATCTTCAAACATATCCCAGCCTTCTTGGCGGTATGCGATGACGGGGTCGCGCTGACCGTAGCCGCGAAGTCCTATGCCTCGTCTTAACGCGTCCATTGCGTCGATGTGGTCCATCCACTTCGAGTCGACCGTCTTCAAAAGCACCACTCTTTCGAGTTCGCCGAAGTCGAATCCGTCCGCTTTGGTCGCTTCGACTTTGTCGTTGTAGTCTTTGAGCGCGACTTTCAAAACCGCGTCTTTGAGTTTGTACACGTCGAAGCACGAGCAGAGTTCGGGGGTCATAAGATTCGTGCCTTGCGGAAGCATTTTTTGTTCGAGAGATTGATTGAACGCCGCATAATCCCACGTCTGATAATCGGTCTTGTAGTCGGCGTAGTAGCCGATGATTTCTTCTGCAAGGTCGTCTATCATATCGAGGATTTGCTCGTGTACGTCCATACCGTCAAGCACTTTTCCTCTCTCTTTGTAGATGATTTCGCGTTGCGCGTTCATAACGTCGTCGTAACTCAAAACCTGCTTTCTTATCGAGTAGTTTCTGCCCTCGACGACCTTTTGCGCTCTTTCTATTTGCTTTGTGATTATGCCGTTAGAAATGGGCATATCGTCGGGCAAGTGCATAGTTTCGGCAATGGATTTCATTCTGTCGCCGCCAAAAATGCGCGCGATGTCGTCTTCCATCGAGATGTAGAACACGGTGCTGCCGGGGTCGCCCTGACGTCCGCTACGACCTCTCAACTGATTGTCGATACGTCTGCTTTCGTGGCGTTCCGTGCCGATAATGCGCAAACCGCCGAGTGCGACGACTTTCTCTTTTTCCTCGTCGCAGATTGCCTTGAACGCGTCGTAGTGGTGCTTGTACACCTCTTTTGCGGCGATAATCGCAGGGTCGTTGCTTGCGTGCGGCGAGGATGCCATTTCGATGACTTCGAGCGGATAGCCGTCCTTTTCCATACGTTGTTTGGCTTGGAAGTCCGCGTTGCCGCCGAGCATAATATCCGTTCCGCGTCCTGCCATATTCGTTGCGATAGTGACAGAATTGAGTCTGCCTGCTTGCGCGATTATCTCGGATTCTTGCTTATGGAATTTTGCGTTCAAAACGTTGTGCGGTATGCCCTTACGCTTCAAAATATCGCTGAGTTGTTCGCTCTTTTCAACGCTTATCGTACCGACGAGAAGGGGTTGTCCCGTCGCGTGATGGTCGATGATATCTTGCACGATTGCGGTGATTTTTCCGCTGACTTTGGTGTAAATCTGGTCGTGTTCGTCAACTCTCTTCGAGGGTTTGTTGGGCGGAATAGTGACGACGTCGAGCGCGTATATTCCTTCAAATTCGTCTTCTTCGGTCTTTGCCGTACCCGTCATACCCGCGAGTTTTTTGTACATACGGAAGAAGTTTTGGAAGGTTATCGTCGCAAGCGTTTTGTTCTCGCTTCTGATTTGAACGTGTTCCTTTGCTTCTATCGCCTGATGCAAGCCTTCGTTGTAGCGACGACCTATCATAATACGACCCGTAAATTCGTCCACTATCAGCACTTCGCCGTCGCTGACGATGTAGTCAGTATCGCGCTTCATAATGAAGTGCGCTTTGAGCGCGGCTTGAATGTGGTGATAAAGGTCGGTATTTTCAAGATCGGTGAGATTTGCGACGTGGAAGAATCTTTCCGCTTTCTCGATACCTTGATCGGTGAGCATTATCGTCTTTTCTTTTTCCTCGATGGTGAAATCGTCACCCTCTCTGCACTGACGCGCGAAATTGTCCGCGCTCTTGTAAAGTTCGCTGGATTTTCCGCCTCTGCCCGAAATGATGAGCGGCGTTCTCGCCTCGTCTATGAGAATCGAGTCGACCTCGTCGATTATGGCGTAATTGAGTTCGCGTTGCACCTTGTCCGTCTTTCTCACGACCATATTGTCGCGCAAGAAGTCGAAGCCGAGTTCGTTGTTGGTGCAGTAGGTTATATCGCTTTGATACGCCTTTCTCTTTTCTTCGACGCTCATTTGCGGCACGACTACGCCGACGGTAAGTCCCAAAAACTTGTAGAGTTTGCCCATCCACGCCGCGTCGCGCGTTGCGAGATAGTCGTTGACCGTGACGACGTGAACGCCCTTGCCCGTGAGCGCGTTGAGGTATGCGGGAAGCGTTGCCACGAGCGTCTTTCCTTCGCCCGTACCCATTTCCGCGATACGTCCCTGATGAAGCGCGATGCCGCCGATAAGTTGGACGTGGAAGTGGCGCATACCCAGCACTCTCTCGCCCGCTTCTCTCACCACCGCGTATGCGTCGGGAAGAATATGGTCGAGCGTTTCGCCGTCTGCGAGCCGTTTTTTAAGCACGTCCGTCTGACTTACGAGCGTATCGTCGTCCATCGCCGAGTACTTGGGCGCAAGAGCCTCGATTTTGTCGGCAATTTTATTGAGTTTTCTGACCTTAAATTTGTTTTCGTTAAAAAGTGCCATAGTTCACCTTTATTATATTTAAGCAAATTATACTATATAAATTTGCATATATCAATCTATATCAATATCAATCGTTCGGGATTTTAATTTGCGTAACGGCAGCCGTAAGCACGCATACTTCCCTCGCTTTTGCTTTGAGCAACGTCTTTGCGCACTCGTTGGCGGTCGCGCCCGTGGTGAAAACGTCGTCTATAAGCAAAATCTTTCTTCCCTTGACTTGCTCGAACGCACAAGCAAACGCGCCGTCGAGGTTGTTTGCTCTGTCTTTGCCTTTGAGTTCCTTTTGTTGCGAGGTGTCTTTCACCTTGACGAGTGCGGGAAGTACGGCGATATTAAGTCTGTTTCCCACCTCGTATGCCAAAAGTTCGGCTTGATTGAAACCTCTTTTCTTCACTTCCTCGTCCGTCATCGGCACGAAGACGATGATTTCAGAATCCATACCGCATTCTATAAACTTGTCCGCCATAAGCGCGCCGAGCGTTTGAGCGATATACGTTTTCCTTCCGAATTTCAGTTTGTATATCAACTTCTTCACTTCGCCGTCGTATACGAGTGGCGAGCGGTTCTTCACGAACGCCGACTTTTGATATTGACAGCGATTGCAGTAGTCGCTCTCGTCTTTGAGCGGAACGCCGCAGTTCAAACAGATATGCCCTTTGACAAACGGCAACTTCTCGATACATTCAGAGCAAAGACGGTATCTCGTGTCTTCGACGAGTTCCTCTCCGCATACGTCGCAAGTGCAATCGAGCGGAAACAGAGCCGAATCGAACTCGCCGAGCAACTTCTTGAAAAACGTCTTGACCTTTTGCATCACGACTTTTCTCTTGCCGCCCTTTTCGTCCTTCCGTTCGTCTTGCGTTTCGAATTGCTTTTCGTCGTCTTGCGTTTCGTCCGCGTTTACGATATCAGACGATTCCTTTTCGGTTTCGCTATTTAATTTATCTTCCGACTCAATCATACGCGCCGCCTTGCCATTCCTGCTCGATAAGTTCGATGAGAAGCGAGTATCGTCTTGCGGTTTCGTTGTTTTGAATCATACGTTGCACGGTCTTTTTGCTGCCGCTGATAACGACGAGTTTTTTTGCCCTCGTAACCGCCGTATACAGCAAATTTCTCGTTTGCAACATATAGTTTGCGTCGAGTGCGATAACCACCGCGTCGAACTCGCAACCTTGCGATTTGTGTATGGTCACGGCGTATGCGAGCGTGAGTTGATCCACGTCGCTATATTCGTAAATCGACACTTTATCGTCGTCAAAACGCACGGTAAACTGCATAATTTGCGTATTTATGCTTTCAATCACGCCTATATCGCCGTTGAAAACGCCGCTTCCGCGCACGGTTTTGAAGCCGTCCGTTTGCGACCATTCCTGTTGATAATTGTTTTGAAGTTGCATAACCTTGTCGCCCTCGCGGTATATGCAATCCGCACGCTTGACTTCTCGCTTGTGCGGCGAGGGGGGATTGATTATTTTTTGCAACTCTTTGTTTAGATTTATCGTGCCGGCAACGCCTCGTTTCATCGGGCAAAGCACTTGAATTTCGCTCGGCGCGACGTTGAGGTATTTGGGCAAGCGGCGAGTGACGAGCGCAATGGTGTTTGCGCAAATTTCCTCGCTCGTATTCTTTTCTTCAAAGAAGAAATCGCTGCTCTTGTTGTCGATGTCGGGCATAACGCCGCTGTTGATTTTGTGCGCGTTGGTGACGATTTTGCTCTTTTCGCTTTGACGGTAAATCTGCGTGAGATAACTCACGTTGAACTTTCCGCATTTAATTAGGTCGTTAAGCACGTTGCCGACGCCCACCGAAGCAAGTTGGTCCTTATCACCCACAAGCACGAGGCGCGAGCCTCTTTCGAGCGCGTTTATGAGTGCGGAAAAGACGTATTCGTCCACCATACTCACCTCGTCCACAATCACGACGTCTACGGGCAAGCGAGTGTTTTCGTTGTATGTGAAGTGTCCTTCGCCGTTTTTGTAGTCCAAATCGAGCATACGGTGAATGGTTTTCGCTTCCTCGCCCGTTGCTTGCGAAAGTCTTTTTGCGGCTCTGCCCGTAGGCGCGCAAAGCGCGACTCTCTGTCCCAAATCCTTGAACAGTTTGAGTATGCACTTGACGATTGTCGTTTTGCCCGTGCCAGGTCCGCCCGTGACTATCTGCACGCCGTTTTCGATGGTTTCTCTGACTGCGGCGATTTGATTTTCGTGAAGGGAAAAGCCTGCGTCCTTTTCGAATCTTGCAACTTCGTGGCCTACGTCCACTCGAAAATCGGAAGCCTCTTGCTTTAATTGCAACAGTTTTCTCGCAATGCTCTTTTCGGTGTTAAAATTCTTTTTCAAGAGTATGGCGGTATGCTCTTTCGTTTCGTATCTCACGAGGTCGCCGAGCATAACCATATCCATCATATTGTCGCGCACTCTTTGCGCTATATCTTCCGAATCGATACTTAAAAGTGCGATTGCGTTTGCCAAAAGTTCGTTTTCGGGCAAATAATTATGTCCACTTCTCGTCGCCGCTTCTTTGAGAAGATAGGTTATCGCCGCGCAAATGCGGTAGTCGCTGTCTTTTTCTATGCCCAGTTCGCCTGCGATTCTGTCCGCCGTGGCAAAGCCTATTCCGTCCACGTCGTCGACGAGCATATACGGATTTTTGCGCACGTTATCCACGGTTTTCACGTCGTATGTGCGATATATTTTGAGGGACATATTGACGCTGATTCCGAGATTTTGCAAGAACATCACCGCGTCTTGCATCTTCTGCACTTTGGCGTAATTCATTCCGAATTCCGTCGCGCGCTTTAACGATATGCCTCTCACTTTTGCAAGTTCCATCGGATATTTCATCATTTCCAGCGAATCCACGCCGAACATATCCACGATAGACTGCGCGGTCACAGGACCGAGCCCCGATATAAGACCGCTGCCCAAAAACTTCTTTATTCCTTCCAATTTGGACGGCGCGGACACCCACACTTTGTCGGCGCAAAACTGCTTTCCGTAGGTCGTGCGAGTTTGGAACTTGCCCTCGACTCTTATATTCATACCCTCGCTTACGGGCGGAAAAATGCCGACGACGGTAAAAACGGATTCCTCGCATCTCATATCGAGAACCGTATATCCCGTGTCCGCGCTTGCGAATATAACGTCTTTTATTTCGCCTGCAAGTTGCATTTTTCTTCCCTTTTCGATGATATTATTTTCGATTTTTTAATGCCGTTTTTACGGCATTTTTAAGCCGTTTTTTATAGATTTTTTACGGCGTTTTTGAGAAAAAACGGTAGGGTTATCCTACCGTTTTTATCTCGCGTATTCAAAATTTGTATTTTTCGACTGCTTGTTTGACTTGCTCGACCATATCCGTTTCTTCCCAACTGAAACCTTCCTTGCCAAAGTGTCCGTAGTTGGAAGTCTTGCGGTAAATGGGGCTTGCAAGGTGCAAATGGTCGATAATCGCCTTCGGGCGCAAATCGAACACTTCGCGCACGACTTTTGCAAGCGAATCGTCGTCTATAACGCCCGTGCCGTAGGTGTTGACGTACACGGAAACGGGGTGCGCCATTCCGATTGCGTATGCAACTTGCAATTCCGCTCTCTTGCACACGCCTGCCGCAACGAGATTCTTGCAGATGTAGCGAGCCATATAGGACGCGCTTCTGTCCACTTTCGTGGGGTCTTTGCCGCTGAACGCGCCGCCGCCGTGAGGACAGAATCCGCCGTATGTGTCGACGATAATCTTTCTTCCCGTAACGCCGCTGTCGCCTGCCGGTCCGCCGATTACGAATCTACCCGTCGGGTTGATGTAAATCTTGGTGTCGTCGTCGATGTACTCTTGCGGAATCGCATAAGATATAACCTTGTCGATTATTTCTTCTTCGAGTTCGTCCATACTTACGTTTTCGGAATGTTGGCAACTTACGACGATAGTGTCCACTCTTTCGGGAACGTCGTCGATGTATTCGACGGTGACTTGCGCTTTGCCGTCGGGACGAAGCCACGCAAGTTCGCCGCTCTTTCTTACGTCGGTGAGGCGTTTTGTGAGCGCGTGAGCAAGCGTAATGGGAAGAGGCATAAGCGACTCTGTTTCGTCGCAAGCATATCCGAACATCATACCTTGGTCGCCTGCGCCCGTCTTGTCGTAATCGTCCTTTCCGTCGCCGTCGGTTGCGTCGTTGACGCCCATAGCGATGTCGGGCGATTGCTCGTCGATGGAACTGAGCACCGCGCACGTTTTGTAGTCGAATCCGAGCGAACTGTCGTTGTAGCCTACGTCTTTTATGACGCCTCTTACGATTGTGGGAATGTCGCAATAATGCTTGGTGCTGACTTCGCCGAACACCATAACCATACCCGTCGTGGCGCACACTTCAACGGCGACTCTCGCAGAGGTGTCCTCTGCGAAAATGTCGTCGAGAATTGCGTCTGCGATTTGGTCGCACACCTTGTCGGGATGTCCTTCCGTTACGCTTTCAGATGTAAAAAATCTTCTATTCATTATTCTTCTTCGAGTTCGTCCTCGATGTGTTGATCGAGAATGATATCTGCGGGTTGGGTTTGATTTTCCGCAACCGTCGTGACGTTCTTATAGCACTTCATACCCGTGCCGGCAGGAATAAGTTTGCCGATGATGACGTTCTCTTTCAAGCCGAGAAGCGGGTCTTTTCTGTTGTTGATTGCAGCCTCTGCCAAAACCTTTGCGGTCTCTTGGAAGGACGCAGCCGAGAGGAAGGATTCCGTTGCGAGAGCGGCTTTGGTGATACCCAAAAGGGTACGTTTTGCCGTTGCGGGAACGCCGCCGTTTTCGATTGCCTTTTCGTTTTCTTCCTCGTAAGAGAGCAAGTCGACGAGAGTGCCGGGAAGCATATTCGTATCGCCTTGATTTTCGATACGGACCTTTCGAAGCATTTGTCTCACGATGACCTCAACGTGTTTGTCGTTGATTTCGACGCCTGCGGTGCGGTATGCGGATTGAACTTCCTTCGCGATGTACTCTTGAACGCCCTTTACGCCCTTTGCGCGAAGCATATCTTGCGGATTGATTGAACCTTTGGTGAGCGGATCGCCCGCGCCGATGGTTTCGCCCTCGCCGACGAGAATGTTTGCGTTGTACGGGATAGCGTAGGATTTTGCCTCGCCGTCCGGACCTGTAACCGTGATTTCACGACGATCGTCTGAAATGTGGACGATACCGTTGTTCTCTGTGATGACCGCTTTACCCTTAGGATTGCGCGCTTCGAACAATTCTTCGACACGCGGCAAACCTTGCGTGATGTCGTCGTCGGTTGCGACGCCGCCCGAGTGGAAGGTACGCATCGTAAGCTGAGTACCGGGTTCGCCGATTGACTGTGCGGCGATGATACCGACCGCTTCGCCGATCTTGACGGGGTTGCCCGAAGCCATATTCTTGCCGTAGCACTTCACGCACACGCCGTTTTTGGACTTACAGGTGAGAATCGAGCGGATAAGTACGCCGGGTTGATGGTGCATATCCGAACCGTTGCTTTCCCAGTAAGAAGTGAGTTTCTTGTCGATTTCTTTCGCTTTGTCGCTTGAAATGAGCGTGTCGCCTTCGCAGATGATTTCGCCCGTTGCGGGATCGACCACGTTTCCGATGGTATATCTGCCTGCGATACGGTCTGCAAGCGCTTCGATGACGCTCTTTTCGTCTCTGATTGCGGTGATAAACGTACCTTTGGTGTCGCCGCAGTCTTGTTCTCTGACGACGACCGAGTGCGATACGTCGACGAGACGTCTTGTGAGGTAGCCCGAGTCAGCCGTTTTAAGAGCGGTATCCGCAAGACCTTTTCTGCCGCCGTGCGATGAAATGAAGTATTCCAAAACGGACAAGCCTTCACGGAATGACGAGCGAACAGGCAACTCGATCGTACGACCGGACGGATCAGCCATCAAGCCACGCATACCTGCGAGTTGTCGGATTTGTCCCATACTACCACGCGCGCCTGAGTTTGCCATCATCCAAATCGGGTTGAAGTCGTCAAGACCTTTTTTGAGTTCGTTTTCGACCTTGTCGGCAGCGTCTTTCCAAATCTTGATGATTTCTTTGTAACGACCTTCGTCGGAAAGAACGCCTCTTGCGTGCAATTTTTCGATGCGAACGACTTGTTCTTCCGCTTGGTGAACGATCAATTTCTTGTCGCCGGGGATGTGCATATCGAAGACGGAAGCGGTGATTGCGCCGATCGTCGAATATTTGTAACCGAGCGATTTGATCTTGTCGAGCATTGCCGCAGTTTCGGTTGCGCCGTGATACTTGAAGCAGTTGTCGACGATCATGCTGAGTTGCTTCTTGCCGATAGCCATTGCTTTCTTGCCGAGCGCTTTTTGTATGCTTTCGCGAAGCGCGGTGATTTCACGAGAGAACTCTTTCTTGTTGTCGAGGTCGAGATCGCCCGCGTCTTTGACCGCAGTTGCGATTTGAGCGATTTGCTCGTCGGACACGTTTCTCTTTAATATGGAACGCGCGCGCACGCACGAGTCTTGGTTGACTTCCTCGTTTCTGAACAAGTCGACGAGTTCGTGGAATTGATTTTCGTCCACGCAGGCGTTGATGCCCAAAATGCCTTCGACTTCGAGTTGACCCTTATTCTCTGCAATCGATCTGTCGACGAATTGCAAATCTTGGGGCAAGTTGTCGTTGAAGATGCAACGACCGATGGTGGTGTGCAAAAGTTTGTTGTGAACGTAGCCGTCCTCGTCTTGCACTTGAACGCGAATGTAGCAGAGGGATTGAAGCGTAAGGTCTTTGTCTTGATACGCCATCATCGCCTCGTCGAAGGAACTGTAATAGTTGCCCTCGCCCTTCGCGCCCGGTTTGACTATCGTAAGATAGTAAGAACCGATGACCATATCTTGCGTCGGCGAAACGATAGGTTTGCCGTCCGAAAGTTTGAGAATGTTGTTGGTGCAGAGCATCAAGATTCTCGCTTCCGCTTGCGCCTCGATGGAAAGAGGAACGTGAACAGCCATTTGGTCGCCGTCGAAGTCCGCGTTGAACGCGCCGCAGGCGAGCGGGTGAAGTTTGATTGCTCTACCCTCTACGAGCACCGGCTCGAACGCTTGGATACCGAGTCTGTGAAGCGTCGGTGCGCGGTTGAGAAGCACGGGGTGATCCTTGATGATTTCTTCGAGGATATCCCAAACTTGATTCTTGCCCGTATCGACGAAACGTTTTGCGCTCTTGATGTTGTGACAAAGGTTGCGCTCGACGAGTTTGTTCATAATGAACGGCTTGAAAAGTTCGAGAGCCATTTCCTTTGGCAAACCGCATTGATAGAGTTTGAGTTCAGGGCCGACGACGATAACCGAACGACCGGAATAGTCGACGCGCTTACCGAGCAAGTTTTGACGGAAACGACCTTGTTTACCGCGAAGCATACCCGAAAGCGATTTGAGATCTCTGTTGCCCGGGCCCGAAACCGCTTTGCCTCTGCGGCCGTTGTCGATGAGAGCGTCGACGGCTTCTTGAAGCATACGTTTTTCGTTGCGCACGATGATGTCGGGCGCGCCGAGTTCTTTGAGTTTTTTGAGGCGGTTGTTGCGGTTGATGACTCTGCGATACAAATCGTTGAGGTCGCTGGTTGCAAATCTGCCGCCGTCGAGTTGAATCATCGGACGAAGTTCGGGCGGAAGCACGGGAAGCACGTCGAGAACCATCCATTCGGGTTTGTTGCCGGATTGACGGAACGCTTCGACGATTTCGAGACGCTTGACCGCTTTAAGACGTTTTTGTCCGACGGAATTGTTGATGATGTTTTTGAGTTGTTCGCTTTCTTTTTCGAGGTCGACTTCCATAAGAAGTTCTTTTACGGCCTCTGCGCCCATACCCACTTTGAAGTCTTTTGCGTCGTACTTTTCAAGAAGTTCTCTGTACTCTTTGTCGCTGATGACTTGTTTTTTGCGAAGTTCGCCCACTTTGCCCGGATCGAGAACGATGAAGGACACGAAGTAAACGACTTGTTCGAGTTCCTTAGGCGAAACGTCCAAGAGGATGCTGATTCTGGAAGGAACGCCTCTCAAATACCAAATGTGCGTGACGGGGCAAGCGAGTTCGATATGTCCCATTCTTTCACGACGGACTTTGGATTTTGTGACCTCGACGCCGCACTTTTCGCAGATGACGCCTTTATAGCGGATTCTCTTATATCTTCCGCAATGGCATTCCCAGTCGCGCGTAGGTCCAAAGATTTTCTCGCAGAAAAGACCGTCTTTTTCGGGCTTTTGCGTGCGGTAGTTTATAGTTTCGGGTTTCGTGACTTCGCCGTGAGACCATTCTCTGATCTTTTCGGGCGAAGCGATACCGATTTGAATTGCATCGAAATTGCTGAGTTCGTACATATGTCGCCTCCTATTACTCTTCGTCGGAGTTTGTACCGAAGATGTCGCTCATATCGGGCGTGCCTTCGGTGAGTGCGCTGAAAATGCTTTCGTCGTCATCGTCGGTGTCGAACAAACTCGTATCCGTGTCGCTCTTGCTTTCGCCAAGATCGCCGAAGATGTTGTTGTCGCCGAGAATATCGATTTCTTTGAGTTCCTCGTGTTTCTTGCCGATAGTCGTATCGAAGTCGATGTCCTCGTCGTATTCGCGCAACTTAACTTCGTCGTTGTCCTCGGTGAGAACTTTGACGTCGAGAGCGAGGGATTGAAGTTCCTTGACCAAAACCTTGAAGGATTCGGGGATACCTGGCTCTGACACGTTGCTGCCTTTGACGATGGATTCGTAAGTCTTGACACGACCGACGACGTCGTCCGATTTGACCGTCAAGATTTCTTGCAAGACGTTTGCCGCGCCGTACGCTTCGAGCGCCCAGACTTCCATTTCGCCGAAACGTTGTCCGCCGAATTGAGCCTTGCCGCCGAGCGGTTGTTGCGTGATGACGCTGTACGGACCGGTGCTTCTTGCGTGAATCTTGTCGTCTACGAGGTGATGCAGTTTGAGGTAGTACATATAACCTACCGTCGCGCGGTTTTCAAACGGTTCGCCCGTTCTTCCGTCGTAGAGTTGAATCTTGCCGTCCACTTCGCCTTCCTCGTTGACGAGTCCGCATTGTTGGAACAGTTGCTTGATGTCTTGCTCGTTTGCGCCGTCGAACACGGGGGTTGCGACTTTCCAGTCGAGCATATGAGCGATGAGTCCGAGGTGAACTTCGAGAACTTGTCCGATGTTCATACGGCTCGGAACGCCGAGCGGGTTAAGCACGATTTGAAGCGGAGTGCCGTCTGCAAGGAAAGGCATATCCTCTTTGGGAAGCACTCTCGAAACGACGCCCTTGTTTCCGTGACGACCCGCCATCTTGTCGCCGACCGAGATTTTTCTCTTTTGAGCGATGTAAACGCGCACGAGTTTGTTTACGCCGGGTGCGAGTTCGTCTTTGTTCTTTCTCGTGAATATCTTGACGTCGACTACGATACCGCTCTCGCCGTTGGGAACGCGCAATGACGTGTCGCGCACTTCTCTTGCCTTCTCGCCGAAGATTGCGCGTAGCAATCTTTCTTCGGGTGTTAGTTCGGTTTCGCCCTTCGGGGTGACTTTACCGACGAGGATGTCGCCGGGTTTGACTTCCGCGCCAACCATAACGATACCGTCTTCGTCGAGGTTTTTAAGCACTTCGTCGCTGAGGTTGGGGATATCTCTCGTGATTTGCTCGTCGCCGAGTTTGGTGTCGCGGCATTCGATTTCGTATTCTTCGATGTGAATGGAAGTATACAAATCGTCGCGCACGAGTTCTTCGCTGATAAGCACTGCGTCCTCGTAGTTGTAACCTTCCCACGACATAAAGCCGATAAGCATATTTCTGCCCAGAGCGAGTTCGCCGTGATCGGTTGCGGGACCGTCCGCAATGACGGTGCCTTCTCTCGTGAGGTTGCCCTTATCGTCGTAAATCGGACCGTACACTTTGTCGCCCTTGTTGACGATAGGATGTTGATTTATGCAAGTGGATTGGTTTGAACGCTCGAACTTGCTGAGAATATAAGTATCCGTCGTGCCGTCGTTGCACTCGATGACGATCTTGTCGCTGTCGACGTATTTTACGAAACCGTCGTGTTTTGCGATCTTCAAAACGCCCGAGTCGTAAGCGATCTTATGTTCGACGCCCGTTGCGATCATAGGCGTTTGCGGTTTGAGAAGCGGAACTGCCTGACGTTGCATGTTCGATCCCATAAGAGCACGGTTTGTATCGTCGTTTTCGAGGAACGGGATAAGCGCGGTTGCGATCGAGATAAGTTGCTTGGGGTTGACGTCCATATAGTCCGCTCTTTCCTTGGGAACTTCTCGAATATCCTTTTGAATACGGCAGTTGACACGGTTGCGCACGAATTTGCTTTCTTCGTCGAGCGGTTCGTTCGCTTGTGCGATGACGTATTTGTCTTCTTCGTCCGCCGCCATATAAACGACTTCGTCGGTTACGACGCCCGTCGCCTTGTCAATCTTGCGGTACGGCGTTTCGATAAATCCGTACTCGTTGACTTTTGCGTAAGAGGACAACGACGTGATAAGACCGATGTTCTGACCTTCCGGCGTTTCGATAGGACACATACGTCCGTAGTGCGAGTGGTGAACGTCGCGGACTTCGAAACTTGCGCGCTCTCTGTTCAAGCCGCCAGGACCGAGTGCGGAAAGTTTACGTTTGTGCGTAAGTTCTGCAATCGGGTTGGGTTGGTCCATAAATTGCGACAACTGCGAAGATCCGAAGAACTCTTTGATTGCGCTCGTTACGGGGCGAATGTTAATGAGCGTTTGAGGCGTGATTTCCGCATTCTCCTGTGCGGAAGCCATTCTCTCTTTGATGACCCTTTCAAGGCGTGAGATTCCGATACGGAATTGATTTTGAAGCAACTCGCCAACCGCGCGGACGCGACGGTTTGCAAGGTGGTCGATGTCGTCGCAAGTGCCGAAGCCGTAGCGCAAGCCGAGGTTATAGTCCTCGATTGCGACGATGTCGTCGAGCGTGATGTGCTTGTAAACGAGTTCGTCAACGGACGAGCGGATTGCAAGCAACAATTCGTCCTTGTTCGCACCGGATTCGTCCATAAGGGCTTTGAGGTTGGGATAATAAACCTTTTCGGTGATGCCGAGGTCTCTGGGATTGCAATCGACGAATGCGTCGAGGTCCACGGTGTTGTTGCCGATGACTTTGAACTTCTTTTCTTTTCCGTCTTGGTCGGTGTATGCAAGCCAAACCACGTTGACGGCGTTGTTTTGAATTTCTCTGCCCTTTGCCTCGTCGACGATTTCGCCCTTTTGCGCGAGGATTTCGCCCGTGACGTTGCTTACGACGTCTTCTGCGAGGGTGTAGCCCGCAATACGCGTTGCAAGCGCGAGTTTCTTGTTGTATTTATAGCGGCCGACCTTTGCCAAGTCGTAACGCTTGTAATCGTAGAACGTGTTGTGAATGAGGATGTTCGCACCTTCGACCGTGGGAACTTCGCCCGGACGCAAACGACGGAACAAATCGATTTTGCCTTGTTCCTCGCTCTTGCATTGAGCGTCTTTTTCGCAAGTCTTTACGATCATCTCGTCCCCGCCGAACAAGTCGATGATTTGCTCGTCCGTGCCGTAGCCGAGTGCTCTCAAAAGCGTAGTAGCGGTGATTTTTCTCGTTCTGTCGACGTGCACCCATTGCACTTCGTTGGAATCTTGCTCGTATTCCAGCCACGCGCCTCTGTTGGGGATGACGGTCGTCGCATAACGAGGTACGCCGTTCTTGTCAAGCACCTTGTCGTTGTAAACGCCGGGGCTTCTTACAAGTTGGGATACGATAACGCGCTCTGCACCGTTGATAACGAAAGAACCGGAATCCGTCATAAGCGGGAAGTCGCCCATAAACACTTCCTGTTCGACCACTTCGCCGGTTTCGTTGTTGGTGAGGCGTGCCTTCACCTTGAGAGGAATAGCATACGTTGTGTCGCGATCTTTGCACTCTTTGACGGTGTACTTGGGTTCGCCGTCGAATCTGTGTGACAAAAATTCGAGTTTCAATCTGCCGGAGAAGTCAACGATCGGAGAATAATCTTTGAACACTTCCGTGATGCCGGCATCAATGAAATTTGCGTAGGAATTCTTTTGCACCTCAATGAGATACGGAATGGGAAGAACGTCTTTAATTTGCGAAAAGTCGCGTCTTTCCGTCGTTCCGTACATTTGATTGTGAATTCTTTGGGACATATATTCACTCCTTAAAAAAATTGCCGAATTTTCGACTTTTCAAAAAATCTCAAACTTCCCCGAAAAAAATTTTTTCTTTGCCTGAAATTTTTTTCAAAATCTACGCTTTTCGTGCGAATCGCTATCAATACAAGACGTATTTATAACCCCCTACCCCCAAAAACACAGTGTTTTAGGGGTAGGAATTCGCATTATTGCGCAGTTTTCTATTATATATTGAAAAATCAAGGCTGTCAAGCGTCGCGCGCATATAATTTTAATAAGTTTTGGGTAATTTTATATATGTTTCCTCTTGATTTAAGCGCGCGTTTTTCTTATAATATTCTTTATGAGAATAGACAAATTTTTGAAGGTATCAAGAGTGATAAAACGCCGCACGGTTGCCCAAGAGGCTTGCGACGGCGGACGTATCGAAATCAACGGCAAAGTCGTCAAACCCGCAAAAGACGTAAAAGTCGGCGACGTGGTGACGGTGACTTTCGGCAACAATTCGATGTCATTCGAGGTGTTGAGCATCGACGAACATCAAACCAAGCAAAGTGCCGAAACGATGTACAAAATTATTAATTAATAGTTATTAATTATTAATTTTGGGCGGGGTTTCACCCCGCACCCGAATAACCATACAGGTGAGCTATGAAAATCAACGTTATTATAACTGCCGGCGGTACGTCGCAGAGATACGGCGCGGAAAACAAACTCTTTGCGCCTTGCAACGACTCTTGCGTCGTCGTCGAAGCAATCAAACCCTTTTTGACTTTCGAGCAAGTTTCAAAAATCATCGTGGCGATTCACCCCTCTTACAGCGACGAATTACTCAACGCGCTCGAAAACGCGCATATCGAGGACAACAGAATCGCGCTTGCGCAAGGCGGTATAACCCGCACTCAAACCGTGAAACACGGACTTAACGCGGTCGAAGACGATTGCGACTACGTCGTAATTCACGACGGCGCGCGTCCCTACGTCACTACGGCGTTGATAAACAGCGTGATTGCAGGCGCGCTCGAAAACGGTGTCGCGCTTCCGCTTCTTCCCCTCACCGACTCTCTCGTTTGCATAAAATTCGGCGTAGACCCCGTTGACAGAGCGGACTATCGCAGAGTGCAAACGCCGATTTGCGCAAGAACTGACATTCTGCTCAAAGCGTACGCAAAGTGCGACGGCGAATATCTCGACGACATTGCGGTCATTCAAAAGCACGCCGCTTGCGACGTAAGGATAATCGAGGGCGACCCCGAGAATATAAAAATCACGACCAAAGAAGATTTGCGCACGCCCCTTTGCGGAATCGGCTACGACATACACCGTTTCAAATCGGGCAACGGAATCAAACTTATGGGAACGCTCATCCCCTGCGAGTTTTCCTTTGTTGCACACAGCGACGGCGACGTTGCGGTGCACGCTCTTATGGACGCGATTTTGTCCGCAATCGGCGAAAAGGACATCGGGCATCTTTTCCCCGTAGACGATTCTCGCTACGACGACGCAAACAGCCTCGACCTTTTGGAAACCGTGCTTAAAAATGCAACCGAAAAAGGTCGCTCGCTCAAAAACGTCAGCGTTGCGATTATTGCCGAACGTCCTATGCTTGCGCCCTATATCGACCAAATGCGCAACAATATGTCGAAAGCGTTGAAGATTCCTTGCGAAAGAATAGGCATAACCGCAACTACGAACGAGCAAGTGGGCGACTTGGGCGACTCGAAATCGATTGCCTGCTTTGCGACCGCGCTTTTGCTGTAAAACAGAAAAATATCGTCAAAAATCGCCGAAATACGCGATTTTTTGCAAAATGCAACCAAAAGTTGCGGAATTGACAATTAAAATCGGTGGTAGCAACCGACCTCAATCTGCCACAATAAAGGCACAAAAACAAGCGAGGTTACAATATGGACATCACAACCGCAAACAGGTTATACGAATTAAGAAAACAACACGGATATTCTCAAGACGAACTTGCAGACAAACTCAATGTGTCCCGTCAGGCAATATCCAAATGGGAAAGGTCGGAAAGTTCGCCCGACACGGACAATCTCATTGCGCTTGCGCGACTTTACGGCGTGAGCCTTGACGAACTTTTGAATTACACCCCGACAAACACAAGTGCGGATACGAAAGATAGCGACGCGCAAACAACCGACGGCAATCCCGAAAATAACGACCAAAGCACACAATCGACGGTTAACGACGACAAAACCGATGCAAAAACGTTCGTTTATGCAAACAAAGGCGACCAAGTACATATCGACGAAAACAGAATTTACGTTCACGACAAGGACGGTTCGGACGTCGTTATAAACGGCGGAATCGCAAAACTCGTCAACAAAGTCGTAGGCACGATTCACATCGAAGACGGCAAGAAAGCCACGATAAACGGAAAGGACGTAAACGACGGCGAATACGTCAAAAACGGAAGCGCGGTGCATATCAAAAACGGACATATCACCTTCGACAATCAAAAGTCAAAGAACGTCGCGATTGCTTCGAGCGTCGTGAACGGCGCAACGTTCTTGCTCTGCACGGTGGCGTATCTTCTCATAGGCTTCCTTTGCAACTTGTGGCATCCGGGCTGGATATTGTTCTTCGTCCCATTCATCGTAGGCGGCATTTTCGACACGATTGCAAAGCGCAATCCGTCCGCATTCCCCATCGTGTTTATCGTCACCGCCGTGTATCTGCTTTTGGGTTGCGGCTTCAATATGTGGCATCCCTACTGGGCAATATTCAGCATAATTCCCGCCTACTACATCGTCGTCGAGCCTATCAAAGCAGCGGTCGCAAAGAAGAAAAAACCGATGTTCGACATCGAAATAAACAACGCCGAACTTACGAACGACGACTCGGACGACGAGTCGGACAACGACTGATTATAGACGATTCAAAGCAACTGATTTGGTCATAAAAAACGACAAAAGACCGCAAATATTCGCTAAAAACCGCAAAAAACGGCAAAAGTAACGTTAAAAAACGCGCAAAAAAAGCAAACGAAAACACGGCAAAAACGCGCAAAAAAATCATAAAATAAACAATCGAAAATCCGATTGATTAAAAAGAAAACGACCGCAGTCGTTTTCTTTTTGCTTTCATAAAGTCGAGTTTTCAAAAAGCGTTTGACAATAAGCATACTCTCTTATATAATCCAAGTAATCGAATACAACATCTCATCGCCGGGTGAGCGCGTCAGCGTCGTGTCGTTAGGCCTTTTGAAGACACGAAAGCGTGACGCTTTTTTGTTGGAAAGGCACTCAAAGAGGCATCGGAAAACTTATGAAAACCATGAAAGACACAAGCGTTTTGAAAGAGTTTGCAAAATACGTTTCCGCAAACGTCATAGCAATGATAGGACTCAGTTGCTATATTTTGGCGGACACGTTTTTCATTTCTCTCAAAATGGGTCAAACGGGACTTGCCGCGCTCAATCTGTCAAGCCCGTCTTTCAACATAGTTTTTTCAATCGGAATGATGTTTGCAGTCGGTGGCGGAACGAGGTTTGCGATACTGAAAGGCTCGAAAAGCGACGACGAAGCAAACAAAGTGTTCACTCACACCATTCTTATCGTTGCGCTGTTTGCGATGATTTTCGTATTTTTGGGCATATTCGCGTCCCGCCCCATAGCGCAATTACTCGGCGCGGAAGGCGACACGCTCGAATACAGCAACACGTACGTGCAAATCATACTTTGCTTTGCGCCCTTCTTTATGTTCAGCAACATGTTTCAGAACTTCATTCGCAACGACGGCGCGCCGAGACTTGCAATGATTGCTTCCCTTTCGGGCAACCTGTTCAACATCGTATTCGACTACATTCTCGTGTTCCCCTGCAACCTCGATATGCTCGGCGCGGCTCTCGCAACAGGATTTTCGCCCATCGTGAGCATACTCATTCTGTCCTTGCATTTCGTACGCAAAAAGAACACTTTTCACCTCAAAAAAACCAAACTTTCCATACGGACGTACGGCAGAATCTGTTCGCTCGGACTTGCGCCGTTTATCACCGAAATTTCGTTTGCGACCGTTCTTACGGTTTTCAACGGTCTGTTCAAGAAACTTGGAGGCGACACCGCAATTGCGGCTTACACAATCATCATCAACGTTTTCTACGTCACAAACTCGATATTCAACGGCGTTGCCAACGGCACGCAACCGATGATAAGTTTCAGTTACGGCGAAAGCGACCACAAAAAAATACGGCAGATTCTCAAATACGCCCTCGTCACCGTCTCGTCGATAGCGGTTTTGCTGTACGTCGCGATTTTCTTCGGGGCGGACGGAATCGCAAGAGTATTCAACTCGCAAGGCGTGGAAGCGTTGCAACAAGCCGCTACGCACGGTATGCGTTTGTTCTTCATATCCTCGCTGTTTTCGGGATTCAATCTGCTGTTTTCCTACTACTTCTCGGCGTCCAATCGCGGCGGATATGCGCAGTTGATAACCCTGCTTCGCGGACTCGTGACAATAATCCCCATTGCGTACTTGTTTGCGTATCTTTGGAAAATGACGGGGCTTTGGCTTGCTACACCTGCGGCAGAACTGTTGACTCTTTGCGTAACGCTGTGCATATTCTTCCTCACGCGCGCAAAGAAAGAGGAACTTATCCCCTGCCCCGAATATCAAAAAGAAACCTAAAAAGAGCCTAAAACGCATATAAAAAAGCACGGCATTGCCGTGCTTTTCGTTTTATTGCTTTTTCTTGAATTTCGTTTTGCCTTGCAGCGTTGCTCTTATTCTTCTTTTTCTCGTTTCTACTGCTTCTTCGTACTTTTGAGAATTATTCTCGGTTGAGTTATCAAGCGCAGAGATTTCGCCGCCGCCATAGCCGAATTTTCTCAAAAGACCGTTGATTTTTTGCTTTTTTTCAAGCGAATCGTACGTTGCGACCAATCCGATAGAGAAAATCACCATACACGCAAGACCGCTGCCTATTGATTGTCTATATTGATACAAGTCGTTTTTGTACATATAATCGTTGACGTATGCGGCAATCGTAACGCAAAGCGCAAACAAGAAAAGCACCGCTATCAACAGCATAACCATTGCAACGTACGAGTACCTTTTCAACTTGTAGGACGGATAAAGCATTGCAAAGACGATAAAGCCGCAAAGCGACAACACAATCGTGATTATACCGCTTCCGACAGACAATGTTTTCAACCCGCCTTTTGTCAAGTTATTATCTTTAAGTTGTCTATACAGCACGGAACGAACCATTGCTTCACTGTCTGCATTTGTCTCGATATAGAACTGCCTAATATCTTCATCTGCCCATACGACGTCTAAATGATAAGCCCAGCCGTACGCATCGTCTACACTCGTGAAAATCCGTTTCGTTTTTCGTTCTATTACATATAAATACTTTCTGCCGTCGTCGTCCTTTTTGTAGGAATAAGATTCAAACAGCGCGGAAAAACAACATCCTACAATCAATATAACAAGCGCAACGACAACCGTTGACATAATTTTTTGTCTTATATCGCTTTTTTGTTTCGATTCGAGCCACATTTTTGCAAGAAAAAACGCTATGCAACCGCACTCTATCGTCAAACGCAGTATAAGACATATCGCATAATTGCCAATAAAAACGTTCGTTATAAGAGCAAGAGATATAAAAAGCAAAATCGGCGCAAGATAAAAGTAGTTTCCGAAACGTTTTGCTTTTACGCTTCCCTTTCCCGTGATTTCTTTCACAAAAACGAGCAGTTCAATGAGCGAAAACGCAAACATCGCGCAACTTACCGCAATATATGCCAAAGACAATATACCGGAATTTAACAATCCCCATCTGCTCGCACTCGTCCATTCGGATTGTGAATAAGAGTATACATACCACGCCATTTTGCTACTGTGATTCAACACCGCATTGCCTATCGTTTCCTTTCTTACGTCGCGAGTATTTAATAGGTATGCTCTTTGAGCAAGTTTTTCATCTGCTTTTCTAGCATTTTCATACAACCTATGCAATTCTGCGCTATCGTCATTTGAGTTGTAGTTGCAAAACGATGCGCAAGTAAGCACAAACAAATCCACACCCGAAAAACCCGTTTCTATTGCGTCGTATTCCGTTCCAAAAAATGAACTCACGTTGACAACTGGACAAAACGACAATATAAAAAGCAACGTGCAGATTGCAAGACTGATTGATTTTTTTATCAATTCAATCTTTTGCTTGCGCGTCAAGTTGCGTTTGGATTTTTTATTCTCTTTGGATTTTTCGCAATTTATCGAAGTGAAATCGTCGGCGCAATCGGAACTCGAATCTTTCAAAACATCAGGATCGCAAGATACGTCATCGACTTCTTTATCTGCGAGAGATACGCCGCAATACGGACAAAATTCAACCGAATCTTCAACGGATTTTCCGCAATTCTTGCAAATACGCAAATCTTCCATAACTATTCCTCTCTTTTATATATACATTATACATTTGTACGAGAACTATGTCAATATACAAGCACGGAACACCCATAAGCAAAGAGGTGAATTGCCAAAGAGCAAATGGCAAGAGTCAAGGAAGACGAGTATGCGTAGCGCAGTGTTATCTCTTGTAAAACGTTGACCAAGCACGAAGCAAGGCGCACAAGTCGCGGAAGGCGAGAACGAGGCGCGGAACGTACAAGACGTACGTGAGCACCTCGCCCGCAGCCTGACAAAGAAAAAGCACGGCAAATATGCCGTGCTTGTTTGTGCGTACTAAACTATCTTACAAAGAGATGAATTGCCAAAGAGCAAATGGCAAGAGTCAAGGAAGACGAGTACGCGTAGCGCAGTGTACACGAACGTACACGAGCAACACGCACGCAGTCTGACGTAGAAAAAAAGCACGGCATTGCCGTGCTTTTGTTGTTGCCATTTGAATTTGGCAAGTTATCTCTTTGAGAATTGAGGTGCTTTACGAGCCTTGTGCAAACCGTATTTCTTACGCTCTTTCGCACGCGGGTCACGAGTGAGGTAACCTTCTTTTTTGAGGATTGCTCTGTATGCTTCGCTGTCTGCGACGCAGAGCGCTCTCGCAATACCGTGACGGATTGCGCCTGCTTGACCGGTGTAACCGCCGCCGTACACGTTGACGTAAACGTCGAACTTGTCGGTCGTGCCTGTTGCAACGAGGGGTTGATTGACGATGAGTTTCATCGTGTCAAGAGGGAAATACTCGTCAAGAGTACGTTTGTTGATGACGATGCTGCCTTCGCCGCCGGGGATAAGACGAACTCTTGCGATTGCCGTCTTTCTTCTGCCAGTGCCGAGATATTGAACTTTCTTGGTTTTCTTAGTAGCCATATTTCACCTCTCAATCAGTTGAGTTTCAACTCAACGGGGCATTGTGCCTGATGATCGTGCTCTGCACCGACGTAAACGCGGAGTTTTTTGAGCATCTTTGCGCCGAGAGTATTCTTGGGAAGCATACCCTTGACTGCCTTGTACACGACGAATTCGGGTTTTTCAGCCATCAATTTCTTGTACTGAATTTCCTTCAAGCCGCCGATGTAACCGGTGTGATAACGATAGTATTTGTCTTCGAGTTTTTTGCCTGTGAGAACGACCTTTTCGCAGTTGATGATTATAACGTGGTCGCCGCAGTCGACGTTGGGTGTATATTCGGGTTTGTTCTTACCTTTAAGGATAGAAGCAACCTGAGATGCAAGGCGGCCGAGAACCATATCGGTTGCATCGACAACGTACCACTTGCTTTCAACTTCGCCGGGCTTTGCCATATAAGACTTATTGTTTTTTGCCATTGTTGACAAATCCTTAGCCATTGTGCTAACCTCCAAAATTTGTTTTCGCAAGAGCAAGGCTTAGATCGGAGGGGCTAGTTCTTCTCGCGCCATACGTCTTTCAAAAATATGCTTGATAATAATATTAAATATAACAAAATAAGTCAAGCGTTTTTGCCAAAAAACGGATATTTTTTGCAAACGCCTTTCGTTATTTCCGTTATTAACACTTTTACCACACGTTTTCAATACCCGTTAAGAGCGTAATCAGCGTGCGTTTTCGATGCGGATTTTCATAGGCTTGCAAGGCATATTTTCAAGCGATTTCAAATCCGATTGCTGTCCGTTCAACTCGACATTCGCTTCTTCGATATTTGCAAAAGACACGGTTAGACGTTCGGTTTTTGCGTTTTCGGGAATGATTATCACATCGTACCCGTTCTCGTCCTTTTTCATTGCGACGGATATTTTGCCTTGCTCGTCGAACATTGTATAAACGTTGTTTCCGAGATAAATTTTGAGTTCTATATCCTTAAACTCGGTCGAGTTCTTGTCTCGATTGAGCAAAGGAATAATCGCGCCCTCTTTTACGAACACGGGGCATCTGTCGAGCGGATATTCCCTTTGATATTCCTTTCCGCCCTCGAATTTTTCGCCCGTGAAGAAGTCGAACCATACGCCGCTCGGAAGCCAAAACTTTTGCTTCGTCACGCCGTTTTTGCCCTTGTGCGTGAGGGGGCAAACGTACATTTGCGCGCCGAAATAGTATTGATTGCGCCACTTTTTGTCGTATGCGCGGCTATCTTGCGAATAGTAATACGTCGGGCATACGAGCGGAACGCCTTCCGTCGCCGTTCTTACGTTCGCCGTGTACAAGTACGGCAAAAGTCTGTGGCGCAAGCGCAAAAAGTCCTCTGCAATCGTTTCGACCTGCGCGTAATTCCACGGCTCTTTGCTCATCGCCTTGTTGTTGGAATGCAGGCGGTTTATCGGCGAGAATACGCCGTATTGCAACCATCTCAAATACAGTTCGTTGTCGCCCTTGCCGAAAAGGTGTCCGCCTATGTCGTGCGACCACCAAGTGTAGCCTGCGTTGGAAGCGAGCGCGGTGAAATAGGGTTGGAATTTCAAACTGTTCCAGCACACCACAGTATCCCCCGAAAATCCGAGCGGATAGCGGTGCGAGCCGAGCCCTGCGTATCTTGAAAGAATCACGCTGCCCTTTCCGTCGCGATTGATGTCGAGAGTGTGATAGTGGTTGAGAAGCCAAAGCGGATCGAGATTTTTCATCTTCGACTTCGTGCCTTGTTGCCAGTCAATCCACCAAAAATCAACGCCCATCTTTTCGTACGGATGGTGCAAAATATCGAAGTATGCATTGCGAAATTTCTCGTCGGTGAGGTCAAATTCGAGCGTGCGCTTGGTTTGCGGGTCTACGCCGAGCGCGCGGCACATTTCGGGGTATTGTTCCTCGAAATAGCGAACGCCGTCGCGGGGGTGCAAGTTCATCGTGACCGCAAGATTGCGACCTTTGAGATTTTGCAAAAATCCCTCGGGGTCGGGGAACAATTCTTTTTCAAACGTATATCCCGTCCACCCTGCGCCTTGAAACGATTTATATTCGGCGTCCTTTGGCACTTTGTTTACGATATGCCAGTCCATATCTATCGTGGCGACGGTGAGAGGCACGTTCTTTTGCTCGAATTTGTCCATAAGTTCGAGATACTCTTTGTCGGTGTAGGCGTGATAGCGCGACCACCAGTTGCCGAGAACGTATTTGGGAAGAACGGGCGTGAATCCCGAAAGCGAATAAAACTCTTTGAGTCCGCCGAGGTAGTCCCTTCCGAACGCGAAAACGTACTTGTCTTTCGTCGCCGCAGGACGAGGCGAAACGCTGCCGTCAACGTTGAGAATAACCGACGACGAATCGTCTATTTCGCTCACGCCGTTCAATGCGAATATACCTTTTCTGATATGCGCAATGCAAAAATGGTCTTTCTTTTCGCTTCTGCCTTTCCAACCGCCCAGCACGCCGAACGTGCCGTCCAACGTCCTCGCCGTACCGCCGAGATTGAACGCGTTCGAGGGCGTCGCGCTCTCGCCGTCTTTGAAAGTAACGGACGTCGAAAGCGTCTTTGTGTTTACGTTAAAAAAGCACGTTTCCGTTTCAATCGATACTTCATTGCCGTTTTTTGCATACTTAAACTGCGGATTTGCGTAATCTCTGCAAAAAGCGAACTGCGTGCGATTGTCCGTAAAACTACCCTTTTCTATACGCAACGTTCTTGGCGAAAGCACGCTTATGCGCACGTCGCCGACGATAATCGTATTCTCTTTTTTGCACGGTGCGAGTTCTTGCGAAAACCTCATATTCCCTCCGTCCTGCCCTCGTAGAGCGAACTATATTATTCTTCTAAAATATGATAACAAGCAAGCGGCGAAGTGTCAATACGCAATGCGAATTTATGCGTTGTTTTTACGCCGTTTTTGCGACGTTTTTGGTATTTGTTTCGTATCGTTTTTATATCGTTTTTGCGGGTTTATTACGGCGATTAATATGCGTTATTAATCGCTTGCAGTCGTTCTATACGTCGGTTATATATAAACGAATTGCCTAAAAAGCACCTTGTATGACGGCGTTGCATATACATATGATATGTGCGGAATTATAGGCTACGTCGGCTTTCAAAGTGCCGAAAAAATCGTGCTTGACGGATTGAAAACTCTTGAATATCGAGGCTATGACAGCGCGGGTATCGCCGTTTCGGGCGAGAGAATCAAGGTGTTCAAAGCCGTCGGGCGCGTCGAATTGCTCGAAAAGAAAGTCCCCGCCCTTTCCGCGCAAGTGGGAATCGGGCATACGAGATGGGCAACTCACGGCAAGGTGTGCGAGAAAAACGCACACCCGCATTTGTCTTTCGACGGTAAAATCGCCGTTGCGCACAACGGCGTGATAAGCAACGCCGAAGAACTCAAAGCCGAGTTGTCCGCAAAAGGAATAGCGTTTTCGTCGGATACGGACAGCGAAATTATCGCGCATATGCTCGCGCTCGAAACTTGCGATATGACGGTGGCAATCGAAAACGTCGGAAAACGCCTTAGAGGCGCAACGACGTTTCTTGCCATAAAAGAGGGTGAAAGCGCGATTTATATAAGACGGTGCGGCGCGTCGCTTGCCGTCGGACTCGGAAAAGGCGAAAACTTCGTTGCAAGCGATACTCTCGCGCTTGGCAAATACACGCAAAATATCGTGGTTTTGAGCGACGGCGAATGTGCTAAAATAACCGCCGATTCCGCAGAGTTTTTCAAGGACGGCGAAAAGCAAATCAAAAAGCCTATCAAAGTTAAGCGCACCGCCCCGAAAGAATGTTCTTGTCATATGCGCTCGGAAATCGACGAAATTCCGCGCGCGCTCGTCAAAACGTTCAGAAGCATTGTCAAGAACGTTGACGAAAAATTGATAAACGACTTGAAAAACGCCGAAAAAATCGTGTTTTGCGGTTGCGGCACGGCGTATCACGCCGGCTTGTACGGAAAAGACGTTTTCGAGCGGCTTTTGGGGATTCCGTGCGTATGCGAAGTGGCAAGCGAGTTTTCGGGCGTAAGGTTTTTAACGAAGAACACAGTCGGAATTTTTATAACGCAAAGCGGCGAAACGGCGGACACCGTTCTCGCGCTCAAACGGTGCAAAGAGTTTGGCGCAAAAACGGTTGCGCTGACAAACGTCGAGGCAAGCAGCATAACGTTCGAAGCGGACAAAACGCTCTATCTCAACGCAGGCGCGGAAGTTGCGGTTGCGGCGACGAAATCCTACGTTTGCCAACTGCTTGCGCTGTTCGTCATTGCAAAAATCTGCGTCGGTCAAACGCCGTCAAAAAGCGAAATATCCGCGCTCGTGCAAGACGTTCGCATTGCGAGCGCGCAGTCGCTGTACGAAGAAAAAATCAAGAAAGCGAATCTGTTTTTCATCGGCAAAGGACTCGACTTCGTGACGGCGAGAGAGGGCGCGTTGAAGTTTAAGGAAATCACCTACAAAATGACAGACGCATATCAGTCGGGCGAACTTAAACACGGCACGATTGCCCTCATAGATTCAAAGAGCGTAATCACCGTGATTGCGACGAACGAGCAAGACAAAGAGCGCACGGCGGCAAGCGTGAGCGAATTGAAATCGAGGGGCGCGTACGTCATTGCGCTCACGTCGATAGGCGACGTAGGCGCAAGCAAAACGTTCGTTTTGCCCGATTGCAAGGACGAATTGCTGTACCCGATTTTGTCGGTCATTCCCCTTCAATCGCTTGCGCTTACGACCTCGCTTTGTATGGGACTCAACCCCGACAAGCCGAGAAATCTCGCAAAGAGCGTAACCGTAATATAGCAAAAAAACTCGGCGATAATTTGTCCTGAAAACCGCCGTCAAACCGCTTGCAAACGAAAACGAAAATCAATAACCGCAATTTGCGATAAAATGCAAAACGGCACTTAAAGTGCCGTTTCTGTATATATAATCGTTTGTTATCGAATTATAAACACAAATTCGAGTCGAGCCACTCTGCGACCTTCCCGCAATCCTCGTTAAGCAAAATATCCGCTTGCGAATCGAAATAAGTGCTTGACTTGTTTATCACCGCCGTGACGTCGCCCGTAAAATATCCGACAAGTCCCGCGGCAGGATAAACGACCAAAGACGTGCCGACGACAACGAGCATATCCGCTCGCTGAATTGCTCTGATTGCGCCGCGCAAAACTCGCTCGTCAAGGTTCTCGCCGTACAAGACCACTTCGGGTTTTATTATGCCGCCGCACTCGTCGCAATGCGGCACGCCATCGTGCGATACTATATAATCCAAATCGAAAAATTTGTGACAACGCTCGCACCTGTTTCGCTCAATCGAGCCGTGCAATTCAAACACCTTTTCACTGCCTGCCGCTTGGTGCAAGCCGTCGATGTTTTGCGTGACTATACCCTCGATTCTGTCTTCCTTTTCAAGCCTTGCCAAAAGCAAGTGCATTGCGTTTGGCTTTGCGTTTTCGTATATCATTTTGCTCTTGTAAAAGTCGTAAAACTCTTTGGGGTGCGAGATGAAAAAGTCGTGCGAAATTACGGTTTCGGCAGAATAGTTGCCAAACGGCGTGGAATACAATCCGTGCGCACTGCGAAAGTCGGGTATTCCGCTCGGAACGGACGCGCCCGCCCCCGTCAGCACGACTATGCGCCGAGATTTTTCGATTGCCGCTTTTAAATCGCTTAACGCGGCGAACGTTCTGTCGCTAAACTCGTTTACCATATGCTTTCACCTTCTACGCCTAAATTATATCACTTGAAAAACGGCAATACAAGTGGTATAATTTCTTAATTACGAGGTGAGTTTATGTTCAACAAAGATATGTACGCGCTCGGAAGCAAACGCTCGTCGATAAGAGAGTTGTTCGAATACGGCAAACAACGCGCCGAAAAGGTCGGAAAGGAAAACGTGTTCGACTTTTCGCTGGGCAATCCCAACACGCCGTCCCCCGACTGCGTGAAAGAGGCGATTATGTCGCTTGCAGACGAAAATCCCGTTGCGCTTCACGGCTACACGTCGGCGCAAGGCGGCAAAGGCGTGAGAGAAGCGATTGCAAACAACATACGCCGTCGTTTCGGCGTGGACGTAAACGCGGATTATATCTATATGACTTGCGGTGCGGCGGCTTCCCTCTGCATAACCCTTCGCGCGCTCAACGAACGTAGCGACGAGTTCGTTATACTCGCGCCGTACTTCCCCGAATACGAAGTTTTCATAAAAGCGGCAGGCGGCACGCCTATCGTCGTGCCATTTGACGAAAAAGACTTCACCCCGAATCTCGCCGCGCTCGAAAACGCGATAACCGAGAGAACGAAAGCGATTATCGTCAATTCGCCCAACAATCCGAGCGGCGTCGTGTACTCTGCCGAAACCGTTGCAAAAATAGCCGAGATTTTGAGCAAAAAAAGCGCGCTTTTCTCGCACCCGATTTTCATAATCTCGGACGAGCCGTATCGCGAACTTGCCTACGACGTCGAAGTGCCGTATATAATGAATTTTTACGACGACACAATCGTGTGTTACAGTTATTCAAAGAGTTTGTCGCTTCCCGGCGAGCGCATAGGCTATATTGCGGTAAACCCGAAAGCGAGCGGCGCAAAAGATTTGTATCTCGCAATATGCGGCGCAGGTCGCGCGCTCGGTTACGTTTGCGCCCCGAGCACTTATCAACGAGTGGTCGAAAAATGCGCGGACGCTCTGCCCGACCTCGAATTTTACCGCACGAATCGCGACTTGCTTTATAACTCTTTGTCGAAAATCGGCTATACTTGCGTACGCCCCGACGGCGCGTTTTATCTTCTCGTCAAGGCACTCGAAGACGACGCCAACGCCTTTGCCGACGTTGCGAAAAAGTCGGGATTGCTGCTCGTTCCGTGCGACGATTTCGGCGCAAAAGGCTACGTCCGTATCGCCTATTGCGTGAGCCTCGACGTCATAAAACGCTCTCTTCCCGCGTTTGAAAAGTTGTATAACGAATACAAACGAAACTAATCAAAATTGCAAATATCGATATTTTAACAAAACGAAAACGGCACTTAAAATGCCGTTTCCGTAATTTTATAGATATTTTGTCGTTTTTATATTCTTAATATACTTCTTGCGAATTTGCCGTTCCGCTCTGCGTTAATCGTTAAGATAACCTGCCGCGATGTACTCTGCAAGGCAATCTCTCGGATAGGTCGTGTCGCCGAGCGTTTCCACCATAGCAAGTTTGTTGGGCGCATAGTCGGTGTTGTACGAGTCGGTGACGATATAGTATACGTCGTTGAGTCCTTCGCCGCTTTCGAGTTTCGCTTTGACTTGCGCGCCGTACGAGCCGTACTCGTAAATATAACTATCGTTTTGGAAATAGCGTTTAAGCAAATTGTAGCCCGTGATTTTGCAAAGGTGCATTTCGTTGTCGAACGGGAACAAGGTTTGAATCTGCTTTATCGTGACGTCGCCTGCGGCAAGATATCCCGGATTCCTGACGTTGATATAGCCGCCTGCAAGCACTATGTCGTAGTCGTTGCCCCACACTTGTTGACCCTTTGCCCAGTACGCTTTCGCCATATAACGTCTTAGCATATCGTAACTCGCGTAGTCGCTTATACGCCCTATCACTTTGTCGGGGTCGCCTATTTCGTCCGAGTATTTTTCGACGAGATTTTTGATTATGTCGTTGCTTGCGGACAGAGAATAAACCTCGTTGCGCACGACGTCGACGGAAGTCGAGGATTTGCCGTTTGCATAATTCACGGTTACGTCCGCGTGCGCGATTGCGTCGTTGTAGCCGCCTGCCTGAATATGCTTTACGCCGTAGCGGTCAACGAGCGTGTACGTTCTGTGCGTATGTCCCTCGAACACGACGTTGACGTATCCGTTTGAAAGCGCGCTGTCGTACCAGTCCATATCCTTGTCGGATATATTTTGCATACTCGAACTGTTTCTCGCATAGCCGTCGTGAATGGACAATACGATATAGTCCGCGCCTTGCTTTTTCAACTTTTCGGATTCGCTTTTGATGAGAGCGGTGAGTTCGCTACCCGTTTTGAAATACACGTCGCGGCACATACTTGCCGAAATCGACGAATAGCAATCCCCGATTGCGCCGATTATGCCGATTTTTGCGCCGTCCTCGTTGACAAGTACCGACGATTGACAATACGGCGCGCGCTCGTTCGTTGCGTGTTCGTAAACGTTGATTGCCAAAAGCGGAAAGCTTGCAAGTTCGGCATTAGCCCTTATTTTGTCCGTTTTCCAGTCAAATTCGTGGTTGCCGAGAGTCATTGCCGAGCAATTCACGAAGTTGAGCCACTCGGTTGCGAGTTTGCCTTTGGTGTTGTTGGACTCGGTGCTTCCCTGCCACATATCCCCCGACGAAATCAAAACGGAATTGCCGCTTGCTTGCTTGTCGAGAAGATAAGTCGTCAACTCGTCGACGCCCGGTTGCGTGTCCGTGTCGGCGTACATACCGTGCAAGTCGTTGATTGCATAAAAGTCGATGTCAACGACAACGCTCTTTTTGCAAAGGTCGCACTTTCCGTCGTCGTTGCCGTCGATATGCACGCAATCGCCGTCCATATCGCGATAGCATTTGTCGCAAACGAAGTCGCCGTTCAAGTCGTAATGGTTGCAATCGCCGCTCGGTTTTTCATTGCACGCAACAAAAAGCGTGACGCACATCGTCACTACAAGAAACAACGCTATTATCGAAAGTTTTTTCTTCATATGCACCCGCGAGCGAAATATCGTCGAGCCGTATCGTCTATTCGATATATCGCACCTTATATTCTTTAATATCCTATTTAGTATATCATAAATAACTATACCATATTTGGCAAACAAAGTACAATATCCGAAAATATCCGTTTCAATTAAAATTGCGACTTTTCGATTTATACAAACCGAAAGCCCGACGGTATCAGGGTTTTTGTCGGACTTTCAAAAAAGGGATAAACGTGGACAAACCACTATGTCGTCGAGCAAACGCTCGGTTGAAAACGTCAGGACGCTTTGCGCATAAGGCTTATGCGTACGAACACGATTTTGCCGTCTTTGGTTGCGATTTGCGAATTGTTGACTCTCGATTGATTGTTGATATGCGTCATATAAAATTTCATTTTCTTTTTCCTTTGCAAGCGTCGTATTTTTCGTTTTCTCTCTTGCTTGCAAGCATATGATATGCTATACTGTGTACCGAAATCGGTACATCAAACGATTTTTACGAAAAATTTTACGAAAAAGGAAAAGATTATGGCACTCGAAGCGAAAAAGACTCTGATTATGCGGATATATCAAATTCTCGACGAATACAGCGACGAGGAACATCCCTTGACCCAACAAAACATAATCGACATATTAGAGCGCGACTACGACATACCCTGCGAGAGAAAGGCGGTCGGCAGAAACGTGTCCTATCTCAAAGAAATGGGATTCGACATCGAATCGACCGCAAACGGAACGTATCTTGCCTCGCGAAAACTCGAAAACGCCGAACTTCGACTTCTCATCGACAGCGTGCTTGCGTCGAGAAACGTCAATTCCACCCACTCGGAACAGTTGATAAACAAACTTATCGCGCTCGGCGGTCGCAACTTCAAATCGCACGTCAAGCACGTCTATTCTGTAAAAGAATGGGATAAGTCGGACAACAAGGCGTTTTTCTACAACATCGACGTCATAGACGAGGCTATCGAGCAAGGCAAGAAAATCAGTTTCAACTACAACAAAATCGGACTCGACAAAAAGTTGCACGTTTCAAAGCCGCACGTCGGCTCGCCCTATCAGATGCTTCTGCACAATCAACGCTACTACCTTATGATGTTCGACGAGATGTTCGACGAGGTGGGATTCTACCGTATGGACAAAATCACCGACATCGAAGTGCTTGACGACGACGCAAAACCCTTGCGCGAGAACGTCGGATTCGAAAAAGGCATAGACTACAAGCGTATCGCAACTTCCTTGCCGTATATGTACAACGACGCGCCCGTCGCGATAACCCTCAAATGCTGGGTGGGTATGGCGGACACCCTCTACGACTGGTTCGGCACGAACTTCACCGCAAAGAAACTCGACGACAAATATTTCGTCGCGACAATCGTCGCAAGCGAGAAGGCTATGCTCTACTGGGTGCTGCAATACAACCGAAACGTCGAGGTGCTATCCCCCCTCTCTTTGCGCGAAAACGTGGTCGCAAAACTCAAAAAAACACTCGCTTTGTATGAAAACGATTGATTTTTAATGTTCGCATAATTCGTTTTTCGGTTGCTTTTCTTGTTCTGTGCAACTATAATGCAAGCGGATTTGAAATCAAACGGTATATGATTATGAACAAAAACATTTTGTCAAGATTGTATAGGCACGGCGTTCAACTTATGGCGGTGGGTATCGTAACTGGTATACTTTCGGGTATCGTCGTGACGTTTTTCAACATCGCGGCGGATTTGTTCTCGAAGTACGCAAAAGACGTCTACGCTCTGGTGCGAGAGAATCCCGCTTTCGTTCCGTTGCTTTTCGTAGCGCTCGCAATAATCGCTTTTGCAATCGCTACGGTTTCAAAGTTCGTTCCTATGGTTCGCGGAAGCGGTATTCCGCAAACGGAAGGCGCGGCAAGAGGCTTGCTCGAACTCAAATGGTATAAATCCCTGCCCGCTATGGCGGCTTCCTGCCTCGTGTGCATACTGTCGGGTTTGACGGCAGGTGCGGAAGGTCCGAGTATGTTTATCGGCGCAACTTGCGGCGAAGGCACGAGCAAACTTTTGCGCTGTACGGATATGGAAAAACGCTATCAAATCACGGGCGGCGCGTGCGCAGGTCTTGCGGTCGCTTTCAATGCGCCGCTTACCGGTATCACGTTCGCTTTCGAAGAAGCGCACAGACGTTTTACGCCCGCTATATTCATTTGCGCATTTTCGTCGGTGCTTAGCGCAATCATAACCAGAAACGCGCTTTACGGTTGGATGAATATGCCCGTCGAAGGCATTCTTTCCTCGTTCAACCTCATTCAGATTCCCCTCAAAAGTTACGGATTCGTCGCACTTGCCGCCGTCGTGAGCGGAATTTGCGGATTCGGATTCTATAATCTTTGCTTGTTGTCAAAGAAACTCTTTGCTAAAATCAAAACAAAAAACGCGCTTACGACAACCTATCTCAAACTGTTGTTCCCGTTTATATTCGCAGGCGTTTTCGGACTTATCACCGCTTCAGTTATGGGCGGCGGTCACTCGTTTATCGAGTCGTTGGGAACGCACGGCGGAACGACGCAGCAAAGCGTCGCAACCGTATTCTCGTCGCCCGTCGTGGTTACGCTTATTCTCGTGCTCGTGATGCGAGTTATCGCCACCGCGCTCAATCTCGGCGCAGGCGTGCCTTGCGGAATATTCATTCCTATGCTCGCAATAGGCGCGTGTATAGGCACACTCGTGGCAAAACTCGGCGTTGCTTGGGGTATGCCTGCCGAATACGCCGATTGCATAGTTATGATTTGTATGGCAACGTTCTTTGCCACAATCGTCAAAGCGCCGCTTACGGCAATAATTATGGTCGTGGAACTGACGTGGCAATTCACGCTGCTCGTCCCCGTCGTTTTGGGCGTGTCCTTCGGATATATGGTGAGCGAAGTGTGCGGCGCAAGGTCCATTTACGACGAACTGCTCGACAGTATTCTCGACGAGCAACACGTCCACCTCACCAAACAAACCTACGTCGCAACCGTCGAGGACGGCTCGATTGCTATGCACAAACCCATTCGCGACGTGCTTTGGCCGAGCAACTTGCTCATACGTTCGATAAAGCGCGACGGCGTTTCAATCGTTCCCGCTTCGGATACAGTCCTGCAAGTCGGCGACGAATTGAGCATACAAGCCGAGTGCGTGGACTACGACAACTTCAAAGTGTCCGTAGACGAAATCGTAAAACCGAGAAAACACCTTTTCTCAAACAAAAAGCGCAAATCGCAATCCGAACAAAACGAATAAAAATCGCAATATCGCTCGTTTATCCGCTCATTTAAGACACATAAACGTTGCGTTTTGCGATTAAACTACAAATTTATACAAAAAAACAACCGCCGATTTAAGCGGTTGTTTTTATATGCTTTTCAAAATATCAGTCTTCTTCGACGTCGCACGCAGGTTCTGCCACGGCAGATATTACGTCCGCCAAAGTCGCTTCTTCGCTTCCCTCGCAAGCGGAATTGCGCTCGGCTTCTTCGCGTTGTTTTTTGAGTACGGGCAGTTCGTCCGTGCAGAACAATCTCACCTTCCCGTCCTTGTTCTTGCCTACGATGTTGAGGATTTTGCCTTTGGTCACGCATATGCCTGCAAAGAGCGGTTCGAGCAAGAAAAGTATCGAAAGCAAAAGCATAAACACAAGCACTACCCAAAGGAACGCGCCGTCGCCGAACCACGCTATAAAGCCTTTGAGAATGTTGTCCGTGCGCATAACTTGGTCCACGACGAACAATTCGTCAAATGCAGGCATACCCGTTGTGGTCGCCTTTGCCGCAAGCGGAAGTATCGCGATAAAAACGTACACAAGCGGAAGCGTAAGCACGAACGCGAACGTCGTTATGCCTATCGTGAGTCCGTTGCGAAGTTTTCTGCTCGGAAAGTTCAACGCCACGTTTGAAAAAAGCATAATCCCTGCGCTCATCGTGAGAATAACGACGATATACTTTGCAAGAACGTTGTCTATTCTGCTGAAAGCCGTGAAAAACGCGATATTGTCGGGATTTTCCATATCCTGCATCGCGTTGAGCAAAAACAGTATGCCCAAAATGATAATTGCCACCGAAAGCCCCAAAAGCGCAAAAAGCACCTTCTCGGTTTTTGAGAGTTGTTTCGTCATAATTTTACCCCTAAAATTAATAAGTCAATTATACCCGACAATCGCATTATATGCAACAAAAACTTTTTTCAGCCTACCGCAACGCAAATCCCACCGCTTTTGCCACGGCAGACAATCCTGCAATGCTTCGCATCCTTGTTTTTTCTTTATGCTCGTAAACTCGCGCAAGCACAGTTGCGAACATAAGAAAAAGCAACCCTACGGGTTTCGCAGGATTGCTTTTCGTGGCGGGAGCGGTGGGAATTTATACGAACACAAATTTTTATTGTAGGCAGTCTTTTTTCGGGACTGCCTTTGCACTTTTTGTATTATTTCTTGCGTAACTCTATACTTCGTATAGTTTTCGGTAAAGTTATAAGTTATCGTTACGTTGTCGTTATCGAGTATCACTTCTCGCACAAACGCTTTCACTATCAGTTTTCGCACGGGCATTTCCTGTATGTCGCCGCATATAATCGAGTTCAAATACTTTTCAACGCTTTCGGGTGAAAGATATGTATAGTTGCGTTGTTTCTCTTGCCCGATGTCAAAGTCAAGTCCTGCGATCTGTGCTTCGAGTTCTTTCAAACGAATTTTTGTCTGCTCGGTGACGATACCTTGTTCAAGCGCGGATATAAGATTTTGAGTTGCTTTCAAGGCATTTTGCCGTTGTGCTTCAAGGCTTTTGATAACCGTATTATTTCGGCTTGTTTCTTCGTGTATTTTGCAAAGCGTTTCGGCAACGTATCTGACAATGCCTTCGTCGGCAAGCAAAGCCCACGTCGAATTTATAACTAAATCTTCAAGCCATTGCTTATCCACCGACTTCAATTTGCACGGGTGCTGTTTGCGCCGTTTTGCAAGGCACGAATAGTAATAGTAAATCCGTCCGAGCCTGCTTGTTCCGCTTTCGCCGACCATAGGACGCTGACAATCTCCGCAATAAAGTTTCCCCGAAAGTATAAAATCGTAAATTTCTTTCTTACGCCCGGGAGCGTGTTGATTTTCCGCGTGAATGTCTTGCACTTTTTGCCACGTTACGTCATCAATGATTTTCGGATAGATATTATCGTAAATCGTATCGCCGTGACGGATTTTGCCGTTGTATTTGGTGTTGGCAAGGATTTTGTATATCTTTTTGTCGGTGATATAGTATCCTTTTTTCGTCCGTATGCCGCGAGCCTGAAAATCTTTTGCCAAAGCAACCGCCGTGTAACCTTGCGAATACTTCGTAAAGATTTCCTTTACGATTTCCGCTTCTTCGGGGTTTATGACGTTCTTTTTATCTACAACGTCATATCCGTATATAACCGGACCGCCCGTATATTGTCCTTTGCGATAACTCTCGTTCAAACCGCGATGCACTTTTTGTGAAAGTTCTGCCGAATAGTATTGGTTCATACCTTCGAGCAAACTTTCAAGGATAATACCTTCGGGACTGTCCGGGATATTCTCCATAGCGGACAAAACCTTAACGCCGTTCTCTTTCAGAGTGTGTTTGTGAATTGTCGTTTCATACTTGTTACGAGAGAAACGGTCTAATTTGTAAACCAGAACGAAATCCCACTGTCGTTTGTTGCTATCCTTAATCATACGCTGAAAATCGGGACGCAAATCGTTTGTTCCCGTCATAGCACGGTCAACGTAAGTTCCAACGACAAAAATATCGTTGTTTTTGGCATAGTCCTGACACACACGAAGTTGTCCCTCGATAGACTGTTCGGTCTGTGTATCGCTACTATACCTTGCATAGATTACTGCTGTTTTCATAGTGTTCTGGTTTTTGTGAAAAATAAGCCCTATACTGATGACGTAATCAAGAGC
>SAMEA104315436__coassemble_724_pt1 | contig 67646 bp, 64 predicted proteins | sample SAMEA104315436__metabat2_low_PE_018 | metagenome-assembled genome bin SAMEA104315436 (sample SAMEA104315436) | gut metagenome | biome: Monkey gut; feature: monkey-associated habitat; material: faeces | place: China | collected 2013 | reverse complement strand
CTCGCAACGAACTAGCGATTGCTACGAAGTCAATCGCGTCAGTGTTGCCCCACGCAAAGCGGACGCCGTGGGTTCCCTCAAAGTATGCAGAGGGGGAACGGCGGTGGGGGAAACACGTGAGGAAGGGGGAAGCTTTAATTTATTTTACTAATTTACATAAATTAAAAAAAACAATAAAAAAACGCGCATTATTTGCGCGTTTCGAGGTTTTTGTGCGGGTTCGGTTCGGACACCATAGTTTTGTAATTGACGTATATCACTTGTCCCGGGTGTCCGTCGGGTTTTCGTTTGACGTTGCGGCGTTCGGTGTAGTCAACTTCGCAAGAGGCTTGCTTGGTGCTTGCCGTTATTTCGCCTGCGATTTTCAGCACTTTGTCGGGGACTTGTCGTCCTTCCGTAACGATTATCGTATGCGAGCCGTGTTCGTTTTTAAGGTGCAACCAAATATCGTTTGACGAGGCGATTTTGAACGTCAATTCGTCGTTTTGGATATTGTTTTTGCCTCTGTAAATGTAGAATCCGTCCACGAAATAGACGTAGGGCGGTTCGGCTTTTTCTTTGCGTACTTTGTTTTTCGCCGATTTCTTTTTCGTGCCGCCGAGCATAGTCAACTCTTGTTCGATGGCGACAGTGTCGCTTTCGTAGGGCAGATTTGCGATTTCGTCCTCTATCGACTTGACGTATTCGAGCAAATTTTTGTCCTTTTCGAGTTTTTGGCTCACAAATTCTTTGGTGCGTTTGAGTTTGTTGTATTTTGCGTAGTATGCCGTAGAGTTTTTGGACGGCGAAAGGCGCAAATCGAGAGGAATTTCCACTTGCGAATTGTCGTAATAGTTGGTGCAGACGAGTTTTTCGTCGCCTTTTTTAATCAAATAGATGTAGTTTACGATAAGTTCGCCCCAAAGCCTGAACTTGTCCATATCCTCGCATTCGGCGAGTTTTTGAAGGTCTATCGCAATGTTTTTCTCGACTTTTTGGCGCAGATGTTTTGCAATGGTGGCAAGCGATTTGAGCCTTGCCTTGTTGCGAATATCCTTGTCGCAATCTGTGAAAAGGGAATCGTACGCCTCGCTCATACTATCGAAGCGCACGACGTTGGATTCCGTCGAATCGGCAAGCGAGCGGTAGAGAATAGGGTAAACTTCCTTGCCATTTATTATGCAAGGTCGGATTTGAATTTTCGGCTCGTCCGAGTACACGCTCGCAAAATCACGAGCGGCTTTGCAAAGGCGTTCTTTTTCGTTTGCGGACAGTTTTTCGACGTTTGAATTTACGTTTGCCCTAAGCAACAATTCTTCAATCGTTGCGCCCGAAAATCCCGATACGTTGTCTTGTATGAATCTGTGCAAATCGCCGCCGTTAAAATTGTCGAAAATCGAAAAACAATCGGTTAGATAACTGATTTTCTTTTGTTCGACGGGGGAATACGGCACGCCGCGAAGCACGACGTGATTGCGTTCTACGTCGAGGGGAAGATGTTTCACCGCGTCGAGAATGACAAGGTTTTCGTCGGTGAAAACTATGTTAGAATATCTGTTCATAATCTCGACGAAAAGGTAGAAAGTCGCCTCGTCGCGCATTTCGGTTTTAGCGTCGAAACGAACGCGTATTATACGGTCGTAATTGTATACGGAAACGTCGCCTATCGTTGCCGAAAGCAAGTATTTGCGAAGAAGCATGCAAAGGTTCGGCGCGACTTGCGGACTCGTTTTTTTGCTTTTGGTGAGGTGAATACGGGGCGCGCCTGCGTTGCAAGATACGACGAGGCATTGATTTTTACCTTTTGCGCGCACGAAAAAGCGCAACTCGTCCACTTCGGGTTGTTGAATTTTGTCTATTCTTGCGCCGACAAGTTCTTCTTTGAGTTCCTTTGCGAGCGCACTCAATGCGAAAAGGTCGCTTCCCATACGGTCAGTATAGTATTTTTTGCCGCTGAAATCAATAAATTACGTCTTTTTAGGTCTTTCTTTTTTCTTGCGGCGACGAGAGATAAGGCACGCAAGCGGCGAGAGAATAAAAACTCGCAATCCTATGCGACAAAATTAATTGATTTTTAATATTATCTATGTTATAATCTCTATCACTTGTTAAGAAAACATATATCCGCAAGGCAATGAAGTTTGCTCGCGCGGACTTGGAGGACAAATGAACTACACAGCAGAAAAGTTGGAAAAGAGCCAAGTTAAGTTCAACTACACGGTTGACAAGGACGCTTTCAACGCAGCAATCAAGCAAGCCTACGAAAAAACCAAGCATAAATATGCAGTTCCCGGTTTCAGAAAAGGTCACGCACCACAGAAGGTTATCGAGGGTATGTACGGTCAAGGCGTATTTTTCAGCGACGCCGTAAACGAACTTATCGATTCTTCTTTGGCGGAACTCGAAAAGAGTGCGGATTACGATTTCGTGGCTGTCGACAGCGTTTGCGACGTTGATATGACCGAAGACGGCGGCGTAAAATATTCCATCGTTATGGTTGTCAAACCCGAAGTTACTCTCGGACAATATAAAGGTCTTTCCGTTGCAAAGAAAGCGGTCAAAGTCACCGCAAAAGAAGTTGACGAAAAGATTGCGCAAGAGCAAGAAAAACAAGCGCGTCTTATCGACGTCGACACCGCTGCGGCAAACGGCAACACCGTCACGATTGACTTCGTTGGCAGCGTAAACGGCGAAAAATTCGAGGGCGGCAGCGCTGAAAACTACGATCTCGAACTCGGAAGCAACACCTTTATTCCCGGTTTCGAAGAACAACTCGTCGGCGTAAAAGCAGGCGAAGTGAAGAACGTAAACGTCACTTTCCCCGAAAACTACCAAGCAGAGCAACTCGCAGGTAAAGAAGCGGTGTTCGAATGCACGGTTAAAGCGGTCAAAGTCAAAGAACTTCCCGCAATCGACGACGAATTCGTGAAAGAAGTTTCCGAATTTAACACTCTTGCAGAGTACAAAGCGGACGTCAAGGCAAACCTCACCAAAGAAGCCGAAGAAAAGGCAGAGCGCGACCTCGAAGACGAAATCGTAGAGAAGATCGTCGACGCGTCCACAGTCGAAATTCCGCAAGCAATGATCGATCACGAAGCGGAAGATATGGTTCACGAATTTGAATATCGTCTTATGTATCAAGGCTTGAAACTCGACGATTATCTCAAATATCTCAATATGACCAGAGAACAACTCGAAGATCAATACAAAGATCAAGCGCAAAAGACCGTCAAAGTACGTCTTGTTATGGAAGCGCTCATCAAAGCGGAAGATCTCAAAATCGAGGACAAGGAAATCGACGAAAAGATTGAGAAATTCGCAAGCGATTCTTCTCAAACCGTCGAGGAATTCAAGAAGACTTTGCACAAAGAGCAAATCGATTATATCGTCAACTCTATTATGAACGAAAAATTGCTCGCATTCCTCGTAAAAGAGAACGTTGCGGCAAAGAAATCAACCAAGAAAGCGGCGACCGAAAGCGAAGCGGAAGTCAAAGCCGATGACGCAAAAGTCGAAGAAAAGAAGCCTGCTGCCAAAAAAACAACCAAAAAGACAGCAAAACCCGCAACCGACGCAGAATAATCGATTGAAATTTTGTGTAGAATAAGAGTGCCGTTGCACTTGAAAACAACGTTTAGGCTTTCCGCTTGCTCATTGCAGGCGGAAAGCGCATAAAACCGGCTTTTGCGATATCTAAAACTCGAAAATTCGCAAAAGCGCAATTCCGTCGCGAGAATCGGCTTCTTAATATCCGTATATCCGCGGCGAACGGAGGATATAATGAACATCAAAAATCAACTTATACCTATGGTTGTCGAGCAAACCGGCAGAGGTGAACGCTCTTACGATATTTACTCTCGCTTGCTCGAAGACAGAATCATCTTCCTCACAGGTGAAATCGACGATAACGTTGCGGACCTCGTCGTCGCGCAACTCATATATCTCGAAGGCAAGGATTCCACAAAGGACATCAGCCTTTATATCAACAGTCCCGGCGGCTCGGTTTCCGCAGGTTTTGCAATCTACGACACGATGAACTACATCAAGTGCGACGTATCCACGATTTGTATCGGCATGGCGGCTTCGATGGGCGCGTTCTTGCTTTCGTCGGGCGCAAAAGGCAAGAGATTCTCTTTGCCCAACGCAAAAATTATGATTCACCAACCGCTCGGCGGTGCGCAAGGTCAGGCGAGCGATATTGCGATTCAGGCAAACGAAATCCTCAAAACCAAAAAGCGTATCAACGATATTCTTGCTCAAAACACGTCGCAACCTCTGTCCAAAATCGAGGTTGACACCGACCGCGACTTCTATATGAACGCCGAAGAAGCGGAAAAATACGGTCTTGTCGACAAAATCTTCTATTCGAGAAAGTAAGAGCGGAATATCGACGCGAGAATACGCCTCGTTTGCCATTAAGGACGAAGCGGGCAGAAATCTGCCAAACAAGGAGTATAATCAAGTATATGGAAAACTATCATAAAGAACAACATTGCAGTTTTTGCGGCAGGGGCGCAAGCGAGGTCGAAAAAATCATCAGCGGTCCGAACGGCATAAATATCTGCAACGAATGTATCGACGAGTGCGTCTATTTGCTCGGAAAAGACGAAAAAACCGCCAACGACGGTATGAGTCTTTATACGCCCAAAGAGATTAAAGAGAAACTCGATGAATACATTATCGGTCAGGACAGCGCAAAACGCGTATTGTCCGTTGCCGTTTACAATCACTACAAGCGCATAAATCAAATGCGCTCTAAGTCAAACGACGACGTCGTAATCGAAAAGAGCAACGTGCTTTTGCTCGGTCCTACGGGTTCGGGTAAGACTTTGCTTGCAAAAACGCTTGCGCAAATCCTCAACGTGCCTTTTGCGGTTGCGGACGCAACGACGCTCACCGAAGCGGGTTACGTCGGCGAGGACGTCGAAAATATCCTTTTGAAACTCATTCAATCGGCAAACGGCGACTTGAAACGCGCCGAAATCGGCATCGTGTACATCGATGAAATCGACAAAATCGCAAAGAAGGGCGAAAACGTGTCCATTACGCGCGACGTAAGCGGTGAAGGCGTGCAACAGGCATTGCTCAAAATAATCGAAGGTACGGTTGCAAACGTTCCGCCGCAAGGCGGAAGAAAGCACCCCAACCAAGAGTGCTATCAACTCGATACGACGAATATTTTGTTCCTCTGCGGCGGCGCATTCGTCGATTTGGACAAGATTATCGACCAAAGAAAAGACAATTCCAAACTCGGATTCGGTTCTGCCGTAAAAGGCACTGTCGATTATCGCTATGACGAGCTTATCAAGGCGTTGCAACCTGCCGACCTTATCAAATACGGTCTTATTCCCGAATTTGTCGGTCGTGTGCCGATCGTCGTCGGTTTGAACGCGCTTGACGAAAACGCACTCGTGAAAATCCTTTCCGAGCCGAAGAACGCGCTTGTAAAGCAATACAAATATCAATTTGCAATCGACGGTGTTACGCTCGAATTCGAAGACGACGCGTTGAGAGCGGTTGCGGCAAAGGCAATTCAACTCAACACGGGCGCAAGAGGATTGAGAGCCATATTAGAAGACGTGTTGCTCGAACTTATGTTCGAGATTCCGTCCGAGAAAGACATCGAAAAAGTTATCGTCACAAAGGCTTCCATCGACAAGACGGAAAAGCCTATCGTGGTGAGAAAACAAATCGAAGAAAAGACAACGGATTGTATCGCATAACAAATGAAAATAGCGCATCTAATGCGCTATTTTTATAGTTTTTGCGTTTGAAAGGACGTTAAAACGTCATAAAATAACAGGTGCAAAAGATGATAAAACAAGCAAAATTCGTAACGAGTGTGGCAGACGCGAGCAAGATGCCCGATTACGGCGTACCCGAAATTGCGATAGCCGGCAAATCAAACGTCGGCAAGTCCTCGTTTATCAATTTTATGGTGAACCAAAACAAACTCGCCAAGACCTCGCAAGAACCCGGCAGAACTCGTTTGCTCAATTATTTCGAGATAAACAACGGCGAATATTATTTCGTTGACCTTCCGGGGTATGGATATGCGAAAGTAAACAAGCAAGAAAAGCAAAAGTGGGGCGGACTTATCGAAAACTATTTGCGCACGAGCAATCGCCTTATAAACGTTTTCGTGCTTGTCGATATGCGCCACGAGCCCACCGACGACGATAAAATGCTTATCAACTATTTGTATTCGTACAACATTCCTTTTACGATTATCGCAACGAAGGCAGACAAACTTTCAAGGGCGCAACAACAAAAGTGTTTGAGCGTTATCGCAACCGCGCTTTGCGTGGGAACGAAAGATATTCTCGTCACGTCCGCTTCTGCAAAAACGGGTAAGGAAGGCGTGCTTGCAAGAATAGAAGCGTTACTTGCAAATGCCAAGCAAATTAATAATTAATAATTGTGGGTGGGGTTTTAACCCCACGCCCCAAAGCAAATAACGCTTGCGAATTAAAAATTTTGCAAGCGTTACTTTTTTACAATTTATCAACAAATTTTTAATTTTTGCTCTAAAAACAAACAAATTTTAGAATACTTTGCTTAAAATATCGTCTGTTTGCTTATATTTCACACACTTCTATGAGTTTGTTGTCAACAAGGTCGCAAGACGTCAAAATGTAGGTTATGCCGTGTTTTTTGAGAGTCGGCGTCACCCTTGCGCTCTTGCCGTGCAAGTGTCCGTACAGCACGACGTTCACGCCGTATTTTTCAAGAAGCGCGGTAACTTCGGTGTCCTGATACGTTGCTTCGAAGGGCGGATAGTGAAGCATCGCGATTAGAATATCGCCCTCTTTCTGCATCGTTTTTGCATAGGATAGGGAAAGTTCGAGGCGTATCAATTCTCGTTTGTAAATTTTCAAATCCGCTTCCGACGTATCTTTTTGCGGAATGTTCCAACCGCGAGAGCCTGCGATAACGACTGCTTTTTGCGTGCTTTCCGATTCCACTCTATACGCGTTGTTTTGTATGAAGTTGAAAGTTGGAAACGTTGCGCGCATTTTGCCGAGCGAACCCCAGTAATAGTCGTGATTGCCCTTTACGACGTACTTTTTGCCTTTGAGTTTTGCAATTTCGTCGTAATCGGGTTTTGCTTGTTCGATTGTCAATCCCCACGACATATCGCCGCCAAGCAAAACGAGGTCGCCGTCGGCAACCTTTCGTTCCCAGTCCTCGCTGATTTTTGCGAAGTGGTTTTGCCAGCCGTCGCCGAAAATGTCCATAGGTTTTTCGACGGCAGAGGATAGATGTAAATCGCTTATTGCAAAAACTTTCATATGGATAATATAACATATAAATTATTATTTATCAATTATTGACGTGAAATCGGAAAAATACGAATGGAAAAAGTATGGTATGGAACGTTTTGAGAATCGAACGAACGGCATTTGTAAAAGGCGCGGAAAATTCCGCGCCTTTTAAGTTTCAATTCGATTATATCGAATTGTATGCTCGATTGCTCTTGTTCGTCAAGACGGGAACAGGGGCAAATCGAACACGCCTTGACAAGCGTCTTGGCTGAATTCCGTGCAGGGCGGAATCTTGCAGTAGCCGTAGGACGGCACGAGAAGATTGACGGGTGCTTGCACGCTGAGAATGACGGTTACGCAACAAGTTATCGAGAACGTGTAGTCGCTCACATAAGTAGCTCTCGGCGAAGCCATATTGACGGTTGCCGCGATGACGGGCGAAATTACGCTGCCCGACGGCACACACATAACGACGTCTTGGGCTATGCTCACGGTGCTCGTACCCGTGCCGGCTACGCCGTTTGCGTCGGTGTAGGCGATTTGAATGGGTATCGAGATTGTTGCGGTTACCCTTGAAAGTCCCGCTCTGTCGGCAATCGGGGTTATCGTAAGGGCGGTAATCGTGCCGACCGACGAGGTTGACGAGCCGCTGACGAAGGTGAGCGGAAGAGTGGGGTTTGCGGGCGAAATGTTCGTGAGAGTCACCGTGGAATCTATACTTGTCTGCATCATACAGGCGTCGAAGATTTTGGTGGTCTGGATGCAAACTTTTTCACACAAGCCGTTCATCGGATTGCCGTTGATGTTCCCGGGACATCTGTCTATCGTAGAGTTGTTGTTGCAAAAAGACATCTTTTTACCTCCTTTTATATTTGCCACAATATATGCGAGATGAGATTTTTTGTTGCGAACGCAAAAATTTTTTGCTCGAAAAGTGGCAAAAAGTGGCAAAACCGCGCGCAAATATAGGTCGAAAATAGGGGATAATAAGCGTTGAATCGAGCGATTATTTATAAAAATTTTGCGTGTTTTCAAAGCAAAATCCACTGAAAAGACGGCTTTTTCGAAAGTGATTATACGGCGAAAATCGCGTTTTGTATATAGTTTACTTGTGAACATAATCAAAATTGCATAACATTCAAAAACCCTACTAAATACTCGAAAAAATTTTGGGTCAAAATTGGAAAATTTTCGTTGACAAGTCGTTTATATTGTTATACAATAACAAGCGTGAAGGGTGAAGTGCCCCTCAAAAGGAAAAGCAAATGCCGAAGTTTATGCTTGGAAACGCTCGTCATCAACTCGACGAGAGAAATAGGTTCAGGATTCCCGTCAAGTTCCGCGAAGGGCTTGGCTCGAACCCGTATTACCTTCCGGGCAAGAACGGTTGCTTGTACATCGTTCCCGAAGAAAGATTCGAGGAAATGTTCGCACCTTTCATCAACCAGAATCCGTACACGTCGGACACGGACGAATTTACTTCGACGGTGTTCTCGTTCAGCGGACCTCTCGAAGAAGACGCGCAGGGCAGAGTTTCTCTTGACAAGAACATCAAAGAGAAATTCGGCATCGACAAAGAAATGGTTTTTGTCGGCAAGGCGACTTACCTCGAAGTTTGGCCGGCAGAGGCTTGGGACGCAAGATACGGCGTACTCGATCCGAGCAAGATAGACAAGATGATTCAAGACCTCAAAAAGTACGGGGTGTAACAAATGGAATTTGCACACATACCCGTGATGTTGAACGAATGTCTTGACGGCTTGAAAATCAAGAGCGACGGAATCTACGTCGACGGCACGGTCGGCGGCGCGGGACACTCGATTGAAATCGTCAAGAGGCTCGGCGAGGGCGGAAGACTCATAGCGGTTGACCGCGACAGCGACGCACTGAAGGCCGCTTCCGAAAGACTCGCACCGTACAAAGACAAAGTCACTTTCGTGCACGACGACTACAAGAACCTCATATCCGAACTCGATTCGCTCGGGATAGGCGAGGTTGACGGAATCCTGCTCGACCTCGGCGTAAGCAGTTATCAACTGGACAATGCCGAAAGAGGATTCAGTTATATGAAAGACGCACCGCTCGATATGCGTATGGACAGAGAGCAACCTCTCACAGCCTACGACATCGTGAACGGATACGACGAAAGAGAAATCGCAAACATCCTTTTCGATTACGGCGAAGAAAAACTTGCAAGAGCGATTGCAAAAAACATCGTCGCAAAGAGAAAAGAAAAGCCGATTGAAACGACGCTCGAACTTGCAAAGATAGTTGAAGACAGTTATCCCGCAAAGACGAGATGGAAGTTCGGACATCCTGCAAAGCGCACCTTTCAAGCGATACGCATTGCGGTGAACGGCGAACTCAACGCTTTGGACGAAGCGATAACTCAAATGGCGCGACGTCTGAAAAAGGGCGGTAGAATGGCGGTTATCACCTTTCATTCGCTCGAAGACAGAATCGTCAAATCGGCGTTTAGAGAACTCAATCTCTCTTGCACTTGTCCGCCAGACTTTCCCGTCTGCGTATGCGGAAAGGTGAAGGAAGTCGAACTCGTAAACAAAAAGCCGATAGTCGCAAGCGAGGAAGAACTCAAAAACAACTCGCGCTCGCAAAGCGCGAAACTGAGAATCGTCGAGCGAGTGTAAGCGATAAAGCAGCAAAAAATAACGAAGAAAAACAAACAAAAACAAAGATAAAAAACAAGAAAATTATAGAGAAGGGAAATCGATATTCTATCAGGGTTAAAAAAAGAAAATCGATAATCTAAAAAGGGGTAGATATGGCAATCACATTAGACGAATTGTTGGGCAGAAACACAAGAGAAGTCGCAAGCGGCAGCGTTGAGAGTTTTCCCTCTTACGAAGACTTCAAGACTTCGCGCGCAAATCAATATACGCAAGCACAACCCGTTCAAAACTCGCGTTACAATTTCGATATGGCACCTGCAAGGGAAGTCCGTTCGACCGAGAGTGTGAGAAATTACGAGGCGTCGCGTCCTTACGTCGCGCCGCAAGCCGTAGAATACCAACAAAGAGAATATCCCTTCTACGATTCATTGCAACAAAGAGCGCAATACGCGCCCGTTCAATATCAAGAGCAAGCACCCGTTCAGACTTACGACCAAGTGCAATACGCACAGCCGCAAGTTCGTCAATCCGCGCCCGCACATCAAGGTTTCTACGAGTTCACGGCGCAGGACAACGAAAGAGCGAGCGATCAAGAACTTTACGCAAGACTTGCGCACACCGAGATGAGCAACACGCCCGTATTTGAGGATAGCGCGCAACAAGCGGTAGGACGCACGGGACTTTTTGCTCGCAAGGCTCAAAAAACTCAAAACGTCAGCGAACAAAAACAACGCGCTCGCCTCAACACGAAAGGCAAAATCATACTCGGCGTATATCTTGCCGTAATCGCGCTCGTTGCGTCGCTCATCATCGTGAACGCAACCAAAATCAATCAAGGCAAGGCGGTTACGCCCACTTCGCAAATAAAAGCGAGCCAAGAAGCGAATAATACGGAATCTTTTGCAATAGATTCTCAATATGAAGTTCGCGTCTAAATCAAAAAAGCATACAAAACCCAATCTTCTTTATAATCCAACAAAAAGGCTGTCGGCAATTCTATTGCTGATGGTCTTTTTGTTTTCGGGAATATTCGCAAAAATGTTTGCGGTGATAGTTGTCGAGGGCGAATCCTTGCAGGTGAAAGCGGTGGATCAATGGCTTCGCGACGTGCCTACGGACGCGCCGAGAGGGCAGATTCTCGACAAAAACGGAAAGTTGCTTGCCTCGACTTCCACGAGATACAATTTGTACGTTCGTCCGAGCAACACGCCCGACAAAGAAGCGGTTGCAAAACTGTTGTGCGACGTGTTCGGCTATCCGTACGACAGCACTCTCGAAAAGATTTCGAAGCGTACGAGCGAAGTCACCGTCGCAACGAAAGTGACAAAAGAGCAACTCAACAGAATATACGAGTCGGGACTCAAAGGAATCTACTATTCAGAGGACAACTACCGCTATTACCCCTACGGCGATTTTATGACGCAAGTGCTGGGCTTCTGTTCGAGCGACGGATTCGGACAGACGGGCCTCGAAGCCTATTACGACAAATACCTTACGGGCGTAAACGGCAAGATTCTGACGGAAACCGACCTCGTTGGGCGGTCGCTCGACAAGGAATCGGGTTATTATTTGCCTGCTGTTGCCGGCCTCGACGTGAAAACCACGCTCGACGCAGGCATACAGAGCATAGTGGAAGGCGCGGTGCGCAACGCGGTTGCGAAATTCAATCCCAAAGGGGTTGCCTGCATAGTTATGGACTATTCCAACGGCGGAATTGCCGCGCTTTGCGAATATCCGTCTTTCGACTTGAACAACGTGCCGCGCGACGATTTGACGTTGCTGTTCGAAAGTTCGAAAAGCCGCATTATTTCAACGGTATACGAACCGGGGTCTACGTTCAAAATTCTGACGTCTGCCGCCGCGCTCGATTCTGGCAAAGTGCGCACGAACGATAGATTCTATTGCGCGGGGTCGAAAGTGGTGGACGGCAAGAAAATCCGATGTTGGAAAGCCAAAGGTCACGGCTCTATCGATTTCGGACAAGGGGTCGAGGGCAGTTGCAACTGCGTGTTTATGGAATGTGCTTTGCGAATGGGAACGAACTCGTTTTACGACTATCTGTCCGCGTTCGGTCTTACTCGCAAAACGGGCGTGGATATGACGGGGGAAACGAGCGGCATATTCATTGACAGAAACCTCGTCAAAAACGTGGACCTTGCGCGCATAGGCTTCGGGCAAGCGGTCGCGGTTACGCCGATAGGACTTTTGGCTTCGACGTCGAGCGTAATAAACGGCGGAATCAAAGTTACGCCGCACGTTATGAGCGAGGTGAAGTCGAGTTCGCAAACGATTGCGAGTTACTCGCTGTCGGGCGGCGAAAGGGTTATATCCGAATCCACTTCCGACACTATGCGCGAACTGTTGCAGCGTGTGGTCACGACGGGAAGCGGCAAGGGCGCGTACGTTGCGGGGTATAAGATACTCGGCAAAACGGGTACGGCGCAAAAGTACGAAAACGGTCAGATTGCAAGAGGCAAATACATATCGTCCTTTCTCGGATTTTCGGTGAGCGAGGGCGCAAACTACGGCGTGCTTTTCATCGTTGACGAGCCGCAAGGGTATATGTATTACGGCTCGCTCGTTGCCGCGCCTATGGTTGGCGACATATTCGAGAGCGTGTTCGCGTACTTGGGAATCGAGCCTCAGTACACGGGCGAGGAAAAAGAGATTATCGGCGATGAATTTGTACTTCCGTCCTTCGAGGGTATGAGCGTAAACGAAGCGAAAAACCAACTTCGCAAACTCGGATTGTACTGCGAAACGGACGGCGAGGGCAACCTTGTCACAGGGCAGTATCCGCTCGCGGGCGTGAAAGTGGACAAGCGAAACGCCGTGCTTTTGCTGACCGAATAAAGCGAAAAGATTTTCCGTTTTTGTCTAAGATTGCGGTTGGGTTGATAATGTTTTCTACACTCATTATTATGAGTGTATCAACCCTTGGAGGACGCAACTTATGAAACTTGAAAATTTGCTTTACGGCGTAGAGATTCAAAAGACGAACGCGGATTTGAACGCGGAAATAAAAGAGATAAAAATCGATTCGAGAAAGGTTGAGGACGGCGATTTGTTCGTATGCCTCGAAGGCGTGAACGACGACGGCAACAATCATCTCGGCGAGATAAATTGCGATTTTATCGCGCTCACTCAAAAAGAACCCGAAAGCGGAAAATACGTCCTCGTGTCCGACGCGCGCAAAGCGTACGCGCAAGTGTGCCAGAATCGGTTTTTGCGCCCTATGGAAGGTATGAAATTCGTTGCGGTCGTTGGTACGAACGGCAAAACCTCGACTGCGCATTATATAGATTCCGTTTTGTCTTTCGCAGGCGTAAAAACGGGACTTATCGGCACGGAAGGTCACTATATTCTCGGCGAAAAGGTGGGGCAGAGCCTCACAACGCCCGACCCGTACGAACTCAACGAACTGTTTTTCAAAATGCGCACGAGGGGCGTCGACGTGGTGATTGCCGAAGTCAGCGCGCATGCGATATATCTCGAAAAACTCGGCGATTTGAAAGCGGACGTTGCGATTTTGACGAACGTATCGCAAGACCATCTCGACTATTTCAAGGATTTTTCCAACTATCAAAGCGTAAAAATGTCCTATTTCGAAAACGGCAACGCAAAGACGGCGATAGTCAACGTAGACGACGAGAGCGGCCGCATACTTTTGTCGAGGTTGGAAGGAAGAAAGGATATAAAAACCGTAAGTTACGGCTTGTACAATCCTGCCGACTGTTTTGCGGTGAACGTCGTCGAAGACATAGACGGCGTGAAGTTCGTTGCAAATCTCAACGACGAGATAATCGACGTCAAATCCTCGCTGTTCGGCGAGTTTAACGTATACAATCTTTTGGGCGCGATGAGCGTTGCTTACGAACTCGGAATAGACGGCGAAACCATAATGCACGCGGTTAGGAAAATCAAGGCGGTAAAGGGCAGATTTTCAGTTTTACACACCGAAAAAGGCACGATAATCGTCGACTTCGCGCATACGCCCGAAGGTTTGAAAAACCTTTTGTCCACCGCCAGAACGATTACCAAATCGAGGCTTATAACCTTGTTCGGTTGCGGCGGCGAGCGCGACAAAACCAAGCGCGCGGCAATGGGCAAAATCGCCTCGAAATACAGCGATTATATAATTTTGACGAGCGATAATCCCAGAAGCGAGGACGCTTTCGACATAATCAAGCAAATCGAGTGGGGCGTTACGATAAAGGATGTAAAGTGCATAGTCGACAGACCCGAAGCGGTCAGATTCGCGCTTTCTGAAATGGAAGAGGGCGACACCCTCGTGCTTGCGGGCAAGGGCAACGAAAACTATCTCGAAATAAAGGGTAAAAAGATTCCGTACAGCGATTTCGATATGATTGCGAGGTACGCAAGGTGAGCGCTCTCGTAAAGATTCTGTTGTATTTTATAGCGTCGGTCGCGCTCTCGCTTTTGGTTGCGCCGCTCGTCATAAAACTTATGAGCAAACTCAAAGCCAAGCAAACCGTTCTCGGCTACGTCAAACAGCACGAGTACAAGAGCGGAACGCCCACTATGGGCGGATTTATATTTTTGCTTCCGACGCTCGTATTTTCGCTCGTCGAATTTCAGCGATTTTCGCTCGTGGCGATAGCGGTCACGTTCGGTTTTTGCGTGCTGGGATTTCTCGACGATTTCATAAAAATCCGCTACGCTCGCAACCTCGGCTTGAAGCCCTATCAGAAGATAATCGGGCAACTCGGACTCAGTTTTGCGGCGGGTTGGTTCGTGTATGCGTCAAAGGACATCGGCGCGGCGATAAATTTGCCGTTTACTACCTATACGCTGAATATGAGTTGGGGGATAATTCCTTTTGTGGTGCTTGCCTACGTCGCGACGACCAACTGCGTGAATCTCACCGACGGACTGGACGGACTTGCAGGCTATTCGTCGGTCGCGTACTTTTTGTGGTTTGCGATGCTTTTGTATTTCGTCTACGACGACGCGATAAAGAGCGGCGACGGCGATTATGCAGAAGAGATTTTATCTCTTTGCGTTTTTTGCGTATCCATTTTGGGTGGATTGCTCGGATATTTGGTGTTCAACGGATTTCCCGCAAAGATAATGATGGGCGACACGGGTTCGCTCGCTTTGGGGGCGGCGTGCGCCACCGTCGCGATTTTTTCAAAAAATCCGCTTTTAATCGTCACATCGGGCATAATGTACGTCGTATCGGGCATATCAGTTATATTGCAGGTGCTTTACTACAAACTCACCAAGAAGCGCATTTTTCTTATGGCGCCGTTTCATCACCACTTAGAGATGAAAGGCTACCACGAGTCTAAAATCGTGACGATATACTTTGTGGCGAGTATGGTAGGGGGCGCGCTGACGCTGATATTTGCGAGGGCAATATGAAACTTGTCGGCAGAAACGTCGTTGTATACGGCGCGGGAGCGAGCGGTATTTCCGCATACGAATTGTTGAGAGAAAAGGGCGCGAGGGCGATTGTTTACGACGACGACCCGACGCGCGAGCGAGCGACGAGCAGCATAGGCGTATTCAAGGACGCCGATTTAATCGTGTTGAGTCCGGGGGTAAATCCCGACAAGGACTTTCTTTTGGACGCGAGGCTTGAAAACAAAACCGTCACGAGCGAGTTGAATCTCGCGTCGAGCGTGTGCGTTGCCGAGCAAATCGCGATTACGGGAACGAACGGCAAAACCACGACCACGCTGCTTATCGACCACATTCTCAAAAGAGCGGGAATACACTCGCACGCCGTAGGCAATATAGGCGTGCCGTTTTCCTCGATTGCCGACAAACTCGACGCAACCGAAACGGCGGTTATCGAAGCGAGCAGTTACCAACTCGAAAACAGCGTGGGATTCTCGCCCGATATCGCGGTTTTGCTCAACATAAAACCCGACCATTTGACCCGTCACGCGACGATGAAAAACTACGTCAACGCAAAGGCGAATATCTTCCGCGCGCAGAGCGAGAGCGATTATCTTGTGTTCAACGCCGACGACGAGGAAGTGGCAAACGTCGTTTGCGAAGCGATATCGCAAAAAGTACCTTTTTCGACCGACCATACCGAGCCGAGCGGCGCGTATATTTCGTCGGGATTCGTATGTTTCAGAGGCAATCCGATTATACCCGTCGATGAAATCGACTTCAAAGGCGACGAACTTCAAAACGTACTCGCGGCGGTTGCCGTGTGTATGATAAAGGGCGTGTCAGCGTTCTGCACGGCTTCCGCGCTTGCCGATTTCAAACGTCCGCATTATCGCAGACAACTCATTGCGATTGCCGAAGGCGTGTACGTCTACAACGACAGCAAGTCCACCAACGTGTCCGCGTGTCTGTGCGCGTGTTCGAGCGTGGGCGATTGCGTGCTTATGCTCGGCGGACAAAAAGGCGGCGAGGATTTTGCGGATTTGTTTTCGCGCTTGCCGAACAACGTCAAAGCGGTTACGGCGCAAGGCGAAAACGCAGACGCCATATATGAGGCGGCAAAAACTTGCGGCTTCGACGACGTTCGAGTTTGCGACAACCTCGAAAGTGCAATATCCGAAGCGTTCAAGGCGGCAAAGGAACTTAAATGCGAAAGCATACTTTTCTCGCCCGCGAGCAAGAGTTTCGATTTGTACGAAAACTTTGAAGAACGCGCGGAAAAATTCGATTCGCAGATAGCGAATTATCTCTCGAAAAGATGAACCGCGCAAACGCTTTCGACACGCGCTCGCATAATGCGAGCGCAAGCGTATATCCGAGTGCGAGCGCACATACAAGCGTAAGCGAATATGCGAGCGGCGCAAGTACGGGCGAGTACGAACGCGAGGGCAAGCACGCAAGCGCAAGTGCGGGAGAGCGCACCCATAATGCACGCTCACATAGCGCGCACGACGGAAACGCACGCACCGAGAGCGTACGCGCACTGCGTGTATACGCGGACGAGCGAGCGCGCGCTCTGCGCACGCCTCGCGCATACGGTAGCGCACGAGAAAAACGCGCGTACGGCAGACGAGCGAAAGCAAGCAAGGCGGAACGTATGCCGTCGCTTTCCTTTATCGGAAACGGCAGGGGGGATTCCGTCCTTTCGATAGTTGCGATATTGCTCAGCCTTTTGGGACTTTTGTTCATATATTCCGCTTCTTGCTACTCGGCAAAGGTGCAAACGGGCGACGCTTTTCATTACGTCAAAACGCAAGCGGTTGCGCTTCTTCTCGGCGTGTTTTCGAGCGTGCTTTTGTCAAACGTCAAATCCTCGACTCTCAAAAAGGTTTCGCCGCTTTTGTACCTCGTCGGACTCGCGCTTCTCGGTATGGTTTTTCTTCCGGTTTTGGGCGTTGAAAGTTACGGTGCGAAAAGGTGGCTCAATCTCGGATTTTTCACCGTACAACCCAGCGAATACGCCAAATTTTTTATGGTTATGGCGATTGCGAGATTTGCGAGCGAAGCGGATATGAAAAAGTTTGTCAACGTGTTGTTTGTATTGTTTTTGGGCGGCGCGGTGTGCGTGCTTATTATGCTCGAACCCAATATGTCCATAACTATGTGCGCGGTGGCGGTGGTGTTCGTAATGTTGTTCGCAAGCGGCGCGAGGATAAAACATCTTGCGCTATTAATTGTGCCCGTCGTACTCGGCGCGGTCGCGCTCATACTCGTAGAACCCTACCGTATGCAACGGCTTTTGGCGTTTCTCGACCCGTGGCAATCGCCGCTTGAAGAAGGCTATCAACTCATTCAATCCTACTATGCGCTCGGAAGCGGCGGACTTTTCGGCGTAGGACTGTTTCAATCGAGGCAAAAGTATCTGTTTCTGCCTTTTGCGGAAAGCGATTTTATCTTGTCGATAGTGGGCGAGGAAACGGGCATATTCGGCATAGCGGCGATTATGATTTTGTTTTTCGTATTCGCAAAGCGAGGACTGAAAATCGCAAAAGAGGCGTCGGACAGATATTCGTGCTATCTCGCACTCGGCATAACGGCGGTTACGAGCATACAGGCAATGCTCAATATGGCGGTTGTATGCGGCGCGATACCGCCGACGGGACTTCCGTTGCCGTTTATGAGCGCGGGGGGCAGTTCGCTCGTTGCGTACTTGTGCGCGGTGGGCGTATTGCAGAGTATAGCCAAAAATTCCGCGCCCTATCTTCAACCGACGTCGTTTGCGCAACTATAACACGACCAAACGTCAAAATACGAGGAATTATGTCAAATCAACACTTAAAAATTATCGGCGGCAACCAACTTTTCGGCGCGTACGAGGTGCACGCGTCAAAGAACGCCGTTTTGCCCATACTCGCCGCAGGACTCTTGACCAAAGAGGACTTAATCGTCGAAAACTGTCCTTACATAACCGACGTCGAAGCAATGACGAAAATGCTTGCAGCGTTGGGCGCGGACGTCGCTCGCGACGGCAGGCGCATAATAGTGCGAGGGCAAGCGCGCACTTCGCGCGTGAACGACGAACTTTGCAAGGATATGCGCTCGTCTATGTTTATGCTCGGCGCGCTTTTGGCAACGGTTGGCGAGGTGGAAACTTCGCTTCCCGGCGGTTGCGACATAGGAAGCAGACCCCTCGACATTCACCTTGACGGACTCAAAAAAATGGGCGCGGAAGTAACCGTTGACCAAAGCGGCATAAAGTGCAGGGCGGCAAAACTCATCGGCGCGAAAATTCTTATGAAATATCCGTCCGTCGGCGCAACAGAAAACTTGCTTATGTGCGCGGCTTTGGCAAAGGGCAGAACAACTCTCGTGAATTGCGCAAGAGAACCCGAAATCGTATCGCTCGTCGAGTGCTTGCGAGCAATGGGCGCACGCATACGCGGCGAGGGTACGTCGGTTATCGAAATAGAGGGCGTAAAGGAACTTTCGGGCGCGAGGTTTACGCCCGTCGGCGACAGAATCGTTGCCGGAACTTTGCTTTGCGCGACGGCGGTGTGCGGCGGAAACGTCAAAATATACGGCGCAAACAAAAATCATTTGGGCACGGTGATAAACGTGCTTCAAAACAAGGATTGCAAAATCGAGGGCGACGAAAACTATCTTCGCGTGCGCTCGAACGGGCGTATGCACGCTATGCGCGTATCGACCGCGCCTTATCCGCTTTTTCCCACCGATATGCAACCTCAACTTTTGAGCGCGGCTTGCTTTTCGGACGGCGTGAGCGTAATCGACGAAACCGTGTTCGAAAACCGCTTTGCCCACGCTCGCGAACTTGCAAAACTCGGCGCGAGAATAAAGATAACCGACAACACCGCGATTATCGAGGGGTGCGGCAAATCCGATTCGCCGTATATGATAAGCGGCGGACAGATGAGTGCGAGCGACTTGCGAGGGGGTGCGGCTCTTTGTATCGCCGCGCTCAAAATATCGGGGGAAAGCGACGTGTACGGACTCGAATACATAGACAGAGGCTACGAGAATATCGAGGATATGTTCTTCTCGCTCGGCGGCTACGTCAGGCGCACAAAAGACAGATAAACGCGCCTCTTTTCACGATAAAACGCCTGTATAGACAAAAAATAGGCGGATTCTGCAATTTTTTGATAAAAATCCATTGACACGATAAGTATTTTCAATATAATTATATTATAAATAATACGCGCGATAGCGTGTTTTTTAGAAAAAAGAGGAAGAATATGGGTTCGATTTTCACAAAAGACATAGCCGTTTTGGACGTCAACTCTCGCCTTGTGAGCGCAATCGTAGGCTCGAAGAGGGCGCAGAGCGTTTTCGGCATTAAGTCTGTTGTCGAAAAACAACATCAAGGCTATGAAAACGGCGAATGGTTCGACGGCAAGGAAACCGTGCAAATCGCAAAAGAAGTGCTTCTGGAAGCGATGAAGAGTGCCGACTCTCGCACCAAACGTCTTTTTATCGGCGTACCTGCCGAATTTGTCACCGTCGTCACCAAGGAAGTTTCCGTGCGACTCGACAGACAACGCAGAGTCATCGACGACGACATTTCCTATCTTCTCAAAAATGGCGACGATTTCGACCAAAGCAAATATTTGACCATCAACACGTCGGCAATCTATTTTGCCGTCGACGGACAAGACAAGATATACAGCGACGTAAGGGATATGGACGCTCAACAAGTCGAGGCTTGCGTGAGTTATATGCTTTGCGAAAGAACCTTTGTCGAGATGTTCGACACCGTTGCAAGCGAGCTCGGATTCACCGACGTCAGATACGTCGCGACCTGCTGGGCAGAGTGTATGGCTTTGCTTGAAAAGGAACAGCGCGACAACGTGTATATGCTCATCGACATCGGATATTTGTCCTCGTCCGTAAGCATTGCAAAGGGCGACGGAATCCTCGATATGAAGTCGTTTTCTATGGGCGGCGCGCATATCTGCGCGGATATATTCGAGGCTTTGGACGTGCCTTTCGATATGGCGGAAGAAGCGAAACGTCTCGTGGACCTCAATCTCAATTACAGTGACGAAGCGGTGCTCGTCAGCGACGGCGAAAACGCGGTATACGCGCAAGACGCCTGCGAAATTGCAAAGAACAGACTCGACGTGTTTGCCGACGTCATCGGCGACATTCTCAAAAGCGTCGAGGAAGACGCACCGTCGTATATGCCCGTATATCTCACGGGCGAGGGCGTTGCCTCTATGCGCGGCGCAAAGAAGTATCTGAGCGAACAACTCGGAAAAAACATTGAAATCATCACTCCGAAACTTCCCGGATTCGTCAAACCCGACGACTGCTCGAAAGCGTCGCTTTTGGTTATGGCGGACAATCTGTCGAAGTTCGACTTCGGAGCGTTTATAAAAAAGTTATTCAACGGAGGTAAAAAATGATAGATTTTGAAAAATTCGGTTGGACGCCGAGCGACGAAACTTCCCAAGAGGAAGAAGAAACCGTGCAAGAGGAAGTTCAACAACAACCCGTAGAGGAAATTGAACCAGAAGAAACTCACGAACAGTTCCAACCCGTTTCTCAAAAGAAACCCGGCAAGGCGAACATCGTCGTAGTCGGCGTGGGCGGTGGCGGAAACAACGCCGTCAACAACATGATTAGAGCAGGCATCAAGAGCGCAAGTTTCGTGGTTATGAACACGGATATGCAAGCACTCAATATGTCCCTCGTTCCTCCGCATTGCAAAATTCAACTCGGCGCGAATATGACGGGCGGTTTGGGCGCAGGCTCTGACCCCGAAATCGGCAGAAAAGCCGCCGAGGAATCTCGCGAACGTATCAAGGCGGCGCTTAAAGACATCGACCTTTTGTTTATCACCGCAGGTATGGGCGGTGGAACGGGTACGGGCGCAGCCCCCGTCATCGCAGAGATTGCAAAATCCATGAACATTCTCACCGTCGCGGTTGTAACCAAGCCGTTCAACTTCGAGGGTGCGCAACGTATGAAAAACGCCGAAGAAGGCATCAAAAACCTCAAAAACTTCGTCGATACGCTCTTGGTTATCCCCAACCAAAAACTCATCGAAGTGCTTGACAAGAACATTTCCTTCAAACGCGCGTTCGAAATCGCAGACGACGTGCTTCGTCAAGGCGTTCAGGGCGTAAGCGACGTTATCGCAAATCCCGAACTTATCAACCTCGACTTTGCAGACGTTCGCACGATTCTTTCCAACAAAGGTCTTGCCCATATGGGTATCGGCTACGGCAAGGGAGAAAAGAGAGTCATCGAAGCAGTGCGCGGCGCAGTGTTCAGTCCGCTTCTCGAAACTGACATCGAGGGCGCAACGGGCATCATCGTCAACATCACCGGCGGCGACGATATGCTTTTGGGCGAAGTCACCGAAGCGTGCGACATCGTAAAACAAGTCGTCGACCCCAGCGCAAACATCATTCTCGGCACGGCGTTCGTTCCCGACAAGAAAGACATCGAAATCACGATTATCGCAACCGGATTCGTGGACAGAAACCTTGCGCCTGCAAGAAGCAGCGCACCGCAACCGCCCAAATCCTTTGCAACTGCGCTTTCGCAAGCGGCTTCCAACGTTGAAGAAGACGAAAAGGAAGAAGAACAACAAGCGGAAGTAGAGCAACCCGTGTTCAATCAAAACATCTTTGCAAACAGACCCACTTTCGGACAAATGCAAAGACCGGTTGCACCCGCAGAACCCGTACAACCCGTAGTTCAACCGCAAGTCGCGCCGACGCCGCCGCCGCAACCCGCAGTGCAAGAAAACGAAGTTCAATCTTCGAGAATCGACGTCACCAAAAAGCAAGTTCCCGCATTCCTTCGCAGATTGAAAAGGGACAGAGATTGATTGAAGCGAAAAGCATAGATTTGCACAAAATCGGCAATCTAACCACATAAAACCTAAAATTAATATTTAGAGTTATCCGCAAAATCCTCGCAAAATTTGCGAGGATTTTTGCTTTTTCGCCGACACGGAAAGAAAGAATTTTCATTTGATTTACGCTATCTTGTTTTCGTGACCGTATACATAGAACTCGTCGTTTTCAACAATCTTGCAGTCGATTTGTGCATATCTCTCACAACGCTTGCGATAAGGCGAAAGAGAGTGGGAAAAATTCGACTTATATTGACGGCTATAATCGGCGCGGCGGTTGCGACTGCGTTTGCGATTGCGCCTAAATGGGCGCAAATCCTCGTCAAAGTTTTGCTTGCGCCGTTTATGTGCGTGGTGCTTTCAAAATGTGACGGCGAGGGCGCAAAAGATAAGATATGTGACTATCTCAAAACGCTTGCGTGCTTCTGCCTCGTGACGTACTTTGTCGGCGGTATCGTGTACGGATTGTCATACGCGCTTAACGTCGATATAAAGTCGTATGCGATTCTCGGCATAGTCGCAACGGCGGCGTTCGTATGTATCGCCGTAGGGCTTATAATCGCCAAAAAGAGAAGCGCGAGCGGAAAAGTCGTAAAAGACGTCGAAATCGACGTGGACGGCGTTAGTTTCAAACTCAAAGGCTTGTGCGACAGCGGCAATTTACTCACCGACGATTTGAGCGGTTTGCCCGTCGTGATACTGTCAAAATCCGCTTGCGAGAAAATCGGTAAGCGCACGATAGAAGGATTTGTAAACGCGCACACCGTAAGCGGCGACAAGTGTATGCCTATCGTTCGCTTCGACGCCGTGAAAGTCGGCGAAAAAGCGCAAAACGCACTCGGCGCGCTCTGCGAGCAGAACTTCGGCGACTACGACGTAATATTGCAAAATTCGATGTTCTAACCGCTTATTTTGCAAAATTCGACAGAGCGAAAAAGGGCGGTCGATAAAAAATATAAGTTCTGCTCATAAAAACGTAAATAACGGAGAAAATATATGAAAGGCAAAATCAAAGCGTTGTTTCAAAAGTTGCTCGAAAAACTCGGACTGAAAGAGAAATCGTTTGTCAACTACATATCGCAAGGCAATTCTTTGCCGTCGCCGCTCACGCCCGACGAGGAAGCGGAAACAGTGAAGAAGTATCTTGCAGGCGACGAGGAAGCGAGATTGTCGCTCATAGAGCATAATTTGCGCCTCGTCGTGTACATTGCAAAGCGGTTCGACAACACGGGCGTTGATATGGACGACCTCGTGTCCATAGGCACGATAGGACTTATCAAGGCGGTGGGAAGTTACAATCCCGACAAAAACATAAAACTTGCCACGTTCGCTTCTCGGTGCATAGAAAACGAAATCCTTATGCACCTAAGAAAGACGGGCAAGCAACGCGCCGAAGTGTCGCTCGACGAGCCGCTCAACGTGGACTGGGAAGGGAATATGCTTCTTCTTTGCGACATAATCGGCACAGATCCCGACGCCGTATACGACAAAGTCGAGGCGTGCGACGAAAAGAAAATATTGAAGGACACTTTCGACAAGTTGCCCGACCGCGAAAAGCAGATTCTTGAACTTCGTTTCGGACTTTACGGCAAGGACGAAATGACCCAAAAGGAAATTGCGGATATGATGGGAATCTCGCAGTCCTATATATCACGACTCGAAAAGAAAATCGTCGACAACTTGAAGCGAGATATGCAAAAACTCGGTTGAACTCGCTCGGAACTCGGTCTAATCACGTCGAAATCCGCCATAATAAGTTGAGAATATCAACAAAATCGTATATCTAACGCACTGAATTAATTTGCCCGTACAGGTACATACTCAAAGGAGGCTTGTATGGGCAAAGTTCAGATATGCGGAATCGACACCGCAACGCTACCCAAGATAAGCGCAAAAGAATGCGACGAATTGCTTCTGAAAATCAAGCGCGGCGACAGTGAAGCGCGAGATTTGTTTTTGCGTGCGAATATGCGACTCGTTTTGTCCTGCGTGGGCAGATTTTCAAAATCTTCCGAAAGCGCGGACGATTTGTTTCAAGTCGGTATGGTGGGGCTTTTGAAGGCTCTCGACAATTTCGACGTAAATCTCGACGTCAGGTTTTCAACGTATGCCGTGCCTATGATAATAGGCGAGATGAGGCGCGCCATACGCGACCGCACGACGATTAAAGTGTCGAGAAGTATGCGCGATACGGCGTACAAGGCGTTGAAAGCGAGAGAGGATTTGTCCAAACTCAACGCCAACGACCCCACGATGACGGAAATCGCCGAAGAAATCGGCGTACCCCTTTGCGAAGTGGCTTGCGCGCTCGACGCGGTGAGCGAACCCGTATCCTTTTACGAACCCGTGTACAACGACGCAGAGGAAGGGCAGGAACTCATCGACCAACTTGCCGACAAGAAGGAAACGAGCGAAAACTGGACGGAAAAAATCGCTTTGCACGAAGCGTTGAAAAACGTTCCCGAACGCGAAATGGAAGTAGTGCGATTGCGCTATTTCGACGGCAAAACGCAAATCGAAATCAGTAAAATCGTAGGAATATCGCAAGCGCAGGTATCTCGTCTTGAAAAATCGGCGATAAAACGCATAAAATCGTGTATGAATTGATTTTCGGCGGCGATGTGCCAACCGTCAAAACCTTGTAAAAACTTTTGCGAAAACCAATAAAAAATACGGCGTATCGCCGTATTTTTTTATATCGATTGAATTGTAATACGATGTTCAATAGCAATGAGTTTTCGATTGCAATGACGTTTCATTAACAATGAGGTTTCGATAACAACAGAGAATAATAGATATATTAAGTTTATTTATCAATATGATATATCCTTGTTTTGCTCGTTGGTTTGGGCGGCGTCTTCCGCCATTGTCATTGCGTAGTTGCCCACGAGTTCCACCAACACTGCGTCCGCGCCGATTTTCATAATCCGATTCCAAGGGATAAATATTGTTTCCGCGCTCGTAATGCTTTTCAAAAGGCTCTTTTTGCCGGGCACGACGATTCCGCATACGTTTCCGCAATTCGTAAAAATTATGTCGCACGCCTTGCCGAGTTCCTTGCCGTCGGCAACGTTTATCACGGTTTTTCTTGATAGTTCCGCAAACGAGTATTGTCTTTGTGCCATACTAAATGATATTCCGTGCCGCCTTTTTTATTCCGACAAAATCCGCTTTGAAACATAAAAAATGTATAAAATGCGCAAAAGCCGTCCGCTCGTTGTGCTTAATTGACCTATAAACCCACTAAATATGGTATTTTTTCAAAAATTAAGGTTTACATTTTTTACAATATATTGTATAATATTCGCAATAAAAGTCGAGGTATGTAGACAAATGAAATGTATATATTGCGGTAGTATGGACAGCAAGGTTGTGGATTCGCGCCAAAACGAAGACGGCACTTCCATTCGCCGTCGCAGAGAGTGTGTGGTTTGCGGCAAGCGTTTCACGACTTACGAAACCGTCGAATCGACGCCCGTAATGGTCATCAAAAAAGACGGTTCTCGCCAAGCGTTCGACCTCAATAAAATCAAAATCGGCATTATGAAAGCGTGCGAAAAACGCCCCATTTCGATGTCGTCCATCGACAGACTCGTAGGCGATATTCAACGCAAGGTGCTCAATTCGCTCGACCAAGAGATTTCTTCCACCGCGCTCGGCGATATGGTTATGGAAGGCTTAAAGAGCATAGACGAAGTTGCGTACGTCCGTTACGCGTCCGTCCACCGTCAATTCAAGGACATCAACACCTTGCTCGACGAAATCGAAAGCCTTGTCAAACTCAAAGAAGAAATGACCAAGAAAAACGACTGATTCACTAAAACGTAGGATTCAAAACGACTGTTGCTTAAAAAGCGATTAAGTTTGGATTGGAAGTTTTTGTGAGGTTAAAGTTATTGCAGTATAAACGCAAAGCGCAACTCGTTTCGCTTTGCGTTTTTATATACGCGGATTGAGCGATTCACATCAAATCGTCTTTATTGACGGATTTTTTGATTTTTTCGAGGGCTTTTTTCTCGATTCGTGAAACGTACGAGCGCGAAATATTGAATTTTTTTGCAACTTCGCGCTGGGTGAGCGCACCCGTGTTTTCAAGCCCGTAGCGCAGTTTGATTATCTGATACTCTCTTTCGTCAAGCGCGGATTTGGTGATTTGCGACAGTTTTTCCATCATTATCGAGTTTTCCACGTCTTCGATTACGTTCTGGTCGGATTCGAGCATATCCATAATCACGAGTTCGTTGCCGTCCTTGTCCACGCCTATGGGCTCGTTGAGCGACACGTTCGAGCGGTGCTTTTTGCTCGTGCGCATAGTCATAAGGATTTCGTTTTCGATACAGCGCGAAGCGTAGGTGGCAAGGGAAGTTCCTTTGTCGCTTTTGAAACTCTCGATTGCTTTCATAAGCCCTATCGAACCTATGGATATAAGTTCGTCGTTGTCGCCGTAGTTGGCGTATTTCTTTGCGATATGCGCCACGAGGCGCAGATTGTGCTTTACGAGGATTTCCTTGGCTTCCTTGTCGCCGCTCGCGCTTTTTTTGAGGTATTCTTGCTCTTTTTCTTTGGACAACGGCTTTGGAAAAGAACTCTTTTCCGTCATATAGGAAGAAAATATGATAAGATTTTTCAAAAGAGTCAGCAAGTTTTCCAAAGCCATTTAAGTCCTCCGAGTTGTATATTTTATGGCGCAGGCTTCCAAAAATTGACAATTATCGACAAAGCGTAAAAAACATTTTGTCAAAACGAATTGAATGTGTTGACAAGGCGGCGTTTTGGCATTATAATCCAACAGGTCGCGGGGGTGCAAAACTTTCAGCGGCGGCAAAAACGAGGCGTAAAATAATAAATTATTTTATACGTTCGTTTGAAAAATACGAAATTTAGAGGTTGAAATGAGAAAATACGATATTTGTATCGTAGGTGCAGGCCCTGCGGGAATCTTTACCGCAATCGAACTTTTGCGCAACGGAAGCAAGAAAAAAATGTGCATAATCGAAAAAGGACAACCTGTCGAGAAGCGCGTATGTCCAAAGACGTTCGGCGGCGAGTGCCGCAACTGCAAGCCTTATTGCCATATTACGACGGGCTTTTCTGGCGCAGGCGCGTTTTCGGACGGCAAACTTTCTCTTTCATACGAAGTGGGCGGCGAACTTCCGCAACTCATCGGCGCGGATAAGGCGCAGGAACTCATCGATTACACCGACAAAATTTATCTTGAATTTGGCGCGGACGAGCATATCGAAGGTCTCGGAAACGAGGAAAAAGTCAAGGAAATCCGCAAAAAAGCGATTCAAGCCGGCTTGAAACTGGTCGATTGTCCCATTCGCCATCTCGGCACGGAAAAAGCGCACGATTTGTACCTTGCAATCGAAAACTATTTGAGAGATAACGGCGTCGATCTCATTTTCGCAAGACAATGCGACAACATTATTCTCGAAGGCGACGAGTGCAAAGGCGTGTATATCGAGGACAGCAAGGGCGGCAACAAAGAGGAAATCTTTGCGGACAAAACCATCATCGCAACGGGCAGACGTGGCGCGGACTGGCTTGAAAAGATGTGCGCGGAACACAACATCGCGCACGCCCCGGGCGTCGTCGATATCGGCGTTAGAGTCGAGGTGCGCAACGAGATTATGGAAGAAGTCAACGACGTGCTTTACGAGTCCAAACTCATCGGTTATCCCGAACCGTTCAAGAACAAAGTGCGTATTTTCTGCCAAAACCCCGGCGGATTCGTGTCGCAAGAGAACTACGACAACGATTTGGCAGTCGTCAACGGACACAGTTACAAGGAAAAGAAAAGCGACAACACGAACCTTGCGATTCTTTGCTCGCATTCCTTCACAGAGCCGTTCAAAGAGCCTATCGCATACGCACAGCGCGTGGGCGAACTCACGAATATGCTCGGCGCAGGCAAGATTATGGTGCAACGCTACGGCGATATATTGAGCGGAAAGCGTACTTGGCAAAGGGAACTCGGCTTCTCGAACGTCCGTCCCACGCTCAAAGACGCGGTTGCCGGCGACATCACCGCAGGTATGCCGTACAGAGCAATGCTCAACATCATCAACTTCATTCAAGCGGTGGATAAGGTCGTCCCGGGATTTGCAGGGTATGAAACGTTGCTTTATAGCCCCGAACTCAAATTTTACAGCAACAAAATTAAAATGGACGACAAACTCAACACATCCATTCACGGCTTGCATTGCCTCGGCGACAGCAGCGGTTGGACGAGAGGACTTATGATGGCTTCGGTTATGGGCGTATATATGGCGCGCAACATACTCGAATCCGAAAAATAATTTATGACAATTTAATATCTACCTTATTATATGAGAAAGTGAATTACCCGCTATGTATTTGTAGTTCTTGTGTAAAAGGGTTGGCAGTGAAGCGAACGCAAACGGCGTTCGCTTTTCTTTTACATAAATTTACAAGCAAACGAATTTTCATTTTGCTCAACATAAAAGTATGCAGAATGAAGACAAACAAAAGTATATCAAAACGCAAAGAAGGGTGCTGTCGGTAATAACGCTGATTTTGTTGTTTTGCGCTTTTTGTGCATTGATTTGCAATATGAGCGTTCTAAAAAACATCGAAATCAAGAATACATTTGCCGAAAATCAAGCGGTTTTGCACGATAATTCGTTTTCCGTCAAAATGCAGACTTGCGCGAATAGCGACAAGAATTACGTCAGAATAGGCGGCAAACCGATAGGTATAAGTATTCAGGCGCAAGGTCTTATCGTTGCGGCAAAAGGAAGCGTAACCACACAAAACGGCGACGTATGTCCGCTTGAAAAATCTCAAATCGACAGAGGCGACGTGCTTCTTTCGCTCAACGGCGAAAAGGTGGATTCCCTCTACAAACTCAAAAAGACGTTATCCGAACTTACTAATCCGAGAATTACTTTTGAATATTTGCACGATAAAGTAATCAAAAAGGATACCGCAGTGCTGGCAAAAGACAAGGCGGACGGTAAATATAAACTCGGACTTGCGCTCAAAGAGGACGTCGGGGGCGTGGGAACGTTGACTTTCGTCACGCAAGACGGCAAGTTTGCCGCACTCGGACATAAAATCGCAGACGCAGACACGGGACTCGAAAAGGAACTGAACGAAGGCAAGATATACAATGCGACCGTAAGCGGCGTTGAAAAAGGGGAAAGAGGCAAAGCGGGCGGCTTGATTGCCGACGTAAACAGACTTTCAAAGAGTATAGGTGAGATTTGCGACAATACCGACATAGGATTGTACGGCAAATATACCGCGACTGCCGACGGCGATTTGTATAGAATTGCCGCAAAAGGCGAGGCAAGAGTGGGCAAAGCGCAAGTTTTGACCACCGTTGACGGCTCGTCGCCCAAGTTTTACGACGTGGAAATCGTGAAAGTAATATCGCAAAGCGAAGCGGCAGAAAAGGGTATGGTGGTCAAGGTGAGCGACAAGGAACTTATCGCAAAAACTGGCGGAATCGTGCAAGGTATGAGCGGAAGTCCCATCGTGCAAGACGGTATTTTGATAGGCGCGATAACCCACGTTTTCGTGCAAGATCCGACGAGAGGCTACGCCGTTCATTCGAGATTTATGTTTGAAAAGGCGCAAAGTATCGAATGTTTCAATGATTTGAGAATCGAGGACTTCAAACTTGTTGCGTAAAGCGATTTTACAAAGCGATTGTATAAAGAGGTTTACTCGTTGCACTCGTGCGACGTATAAATATAGGGCGGATTTATCCGCCCGTCTTGCATTTTAACCCGTAACGACTGTCGTTGCTTCTGGTGTTAATCGGTTGTTTAAGTTGCCAAAACTATTCGTTTTCAGTATTCTAACACACTATAATGAAATAGTGCGCCGTCAAATTTGCGTTCTATTTTATCCGTTCGAGAGCGGTGAGAACGAATTGTTTGTTTGTGGGTTTGCCCTTGTTTTCGTCGAGGGTTTCGCCAAATTCCGTATATAGTACGTCCACTTGTCCGCGTAAAAACGCCGCCGAGATTGCGTTTTGAATGTCCTTTTCCACGCTCGCTTTCGACGCGGCAAAATCCGCAGACAGCGTTTCGTAGCCTTTATATTTCAAAGGCAGTATGTCTTGTCCGTCGAGTGCGTAACATATGAGTTTTGCAAGCAGTCTGTACCCTTTGAGGTTGGGTTGAAATCCGAGTTTCAAAAGATATTCTTTGGTTTTGATTTCGTTTTCTTTCACAAGCGCATATTAGCATTTTTATCGTCGGTTTATTTGGCAAATTCCTACCAAACGTCACGCAATATTGCTTTTTTTGTCATATCGGCGTTTGCGCTTCATATGCTTTATATATGCGAGGCTCTCTCAGAACGAAGTCGATTATATCCGCTTTGAAAACTTTTGTTTCGGACAATAAAAAGGTTATTATTTGCGCAAGCATTATCTTCGTTTTGGGCATTACCGTCGGCATAATATCGGCGTTTCGGTCGGTGAGCGAGGACGGATTCGACAGAGTAGCGCGCGCGGATATGGAATTTGGCGCGGTGAAAGTGTTTTTCATTTCGTTGCTTGCGCTTGTCGGGTGCTACGCCGTATTTTTGATTGCCGGAATCAACGACAAGACGGTGTTTTTGATTGTGATACCGTTTTTCGCGCTCGGATTTGCGACGGGGTGGTATTCCGTTGCGCTGATAGGCAGATACGAAACGACGGGACTTATCAACTTACTTTTGATTTATCTGCCGTTTTTCCTCTGTACTTTTTGCTGTTTCGTGCTTTGCGCGACGGTTACTGTTGCGCCAGAGTGCGGCTGTAAAAACGGCGGACTTAAACCGTCGTTTGTCAACACGTTGAAGATTTTTGCATTCAACGTCGCAATTGCGTTCGTGTTGTTCGTCATCGTCGGTTCGATTTTCAAAGTTATCGTCGTTACGCTGTATTAGTTTGAAAAACCGCACTTCTAACGGTATTTTTTTGAGCGTTTCTTCCTCAAAATTTCTTTCGTTTTGCAAATAAGGCGCGTTTTTGCATACTTTTCGACTTTTTATACACGCTAACGAAAAGCGTGAGGTGAAAAATGAAAAACAAAACCTTTAATACACAATCCGAAAAATACGGCGTGCTTAAAAGCGTTTGCGGAATACTGCTCAGCGTTTTGCTTGTGTCCGCATTCGTTCTGGCGTCGGTATTTGCTACAAATACGTCGGTGTGCGAAGCCGCAACCGATTTCAAAACCGTCGGAAAATCCGCGTATATGGTGGATTATGCAACGGACACGGTGCTTTACGCACGCAACGAAACCGAAAGACTGCCCATCGCGAGTATGGTGAAAATTATGACGTCGCTTTTGACCCTCGAAGCCGTCGAACGAGGGGATATATCCCTTGACGACGACGTGGAAATAAGTCAAAACTCGGCAAGTATGGGCGGCTCGCAAGTGTTTTTGGACGCAGGCACGACGCATAAGGCGGGCGAACTGCTCAAAACCGTTATCGTCGCTTCGGCAAACGACTCGTGCGTTGCGCTCGCCGAACATATATCGGGCAGCGTAGAAAACTTTGTGGCGAAAATGAACGCGAGGGCAAAAGAACTCGGTATGAACGATACTGCTTTCAAAAACTGTACGGGTTTGCCTGCCGCAGAGAGTTTTTCGAGCGCGAAAGACGTTTCGGTTATGTTCCGTCAACTCGTCAAGCATAAAGAGTATTTCGAGTACGCGAAAATTTGGCTCGAAGACTACAAGCACCCCGACGGCAGAACCACGACCATAACCAACACCAACAAACTCGTGCGTTTCTATCAAGGTTGCGACGGCGGTAAAACGGGATTCACGAGCGAGGCTAAATTCTGCCTTTGCGCAACGGCTAAAAAGAGCGATATGCGCGTGGTGGCGGTCGTTATCGGCGCGGAAAGTTCAAAAATCAGAAACGCCGCGATAAGTTCGATGTTCGACTATGCTTTTTCAAACTTCGCAAACGAGATTATGCTCAAATCGGGTGAAAATCTCGACGTAAGACTCGCCGTTTCGGGCGGTAAGAGCAAGGATATCGCACTCGGCGTGGAACGCGACGTGGCAAGATTCGTGGCGCGCGACGACAACGCAAACTACGAAATCAAATTCGATTTGCTCTCGTCCGTCAAAGCACCCGTAAAGAAGGGCGACAAGGTCGGCGAAGCGTATCTTCTTAAAGACGGCGTCGTTATCGACAAAGTGGGCGTAGTGGCAAACGAGGACGTAGCAAGACTCAACTTGTTCGACGCAATCGGCGAAATCGCAAAGAACTGGTCAACGGCAAAATAAACTATTTGCAATGACAATACGATTTGCAGAGCATAGAGCAAAAAATTAATCGAAATCAGATTTAGTTGCAAAAACGAATAGAAAATCTAAATGATATTCGATTTGACAATAATAAAAAGCAACGAAAACCGCTTGTTTTAAGCGGTTTTCGGCGTGTACGGCGCATTATTTCGATTTGTTTTGACTTTTTTGCGTGCGCGTGTTAATATCTATACGTTATTTATCTTTATAAAAGGATTTTGTATGCAAGAGGAAGTTTTGCAATCCGAATCCGTCGAAAACGAATCCGTTTCGCCGTCCGAATCCAAAAATAATTCGGAAGCGGCGACAGGCGAGCAAAACGTTTCGACGAATCAAAACGCCGCTAATGCGGAAATAATCGAGCCCGAGGCAATCGAGGGCGATTTTGTCGTTGCAAAACCCGAAATAGTCTACCATTTGAGCGACTTTGACGGACCTATTCCTTTGCTTTACGAACTTATAAAGAGTGCGAAAATCGCAATCGAGGACATATTCATATCCGAAGTTACGAGCCAGTACGTCGAGATAATCCGCAATACGCCGAAAGAGGAACTCGACTTCGACTATGCGGGCGAGTTTATCACTATGGCGGCTGAACTCGTGTATCTCAAATCCATTCGCACGCTGCCCAAAGACGACGAGGAAATCACCGAGGACGACCCCGAATACGAGCGTCAACTGCTTATCAACAAGATTAAGGAATACGCCTTGCTTGTCGAGCAAAGCGACAAATTGCGCGAAATCGAAACGATCAATCGTTTCTACCGCGCGCCCGTGTTTACGGACAAGGACTATCGCGTCGCACTCGTCAACTTCTCGCTTCCAAAACTCGTCGAAGCCTTTGCGAGAGTGCTTGCAAACGCCGCTATACACGAGCAAGAGATTATCCCGAAAAAGGTCGTTAAGGACAGATTTTCCGTGCACGAGCAAATGGAAAACATACGCCTTATGATAAGCGTGCGCAAGCAAATGAAGTTTACCGATTTGTTCGAGCCTGACTACGACAAGGGCGACATCGTGACGACGTTCCTTGCGGTGCTTGAACTTCTCAAATACGGCAGACTTCGCGCCGAGCAAGAGGAAGTTTTCGGCGAAATAACGATATTTGCGATAGAAGGTACGGAAGACGTGCCGATTGACTTCGAGGAGGGTGACGATGGAAAATATTGAAAACGTTGTCGAGGCTATTATTTTTGCAAGCGGTTCGGCGATACTCAAAAGCGACATTTGCGAAAAAGTGCCTGAACTCACCACGCAAAAACTCAATTCTATCATCAAATCTTTGCAAAAGCGATACGGCGACAATTCGGGCATCGTACTTTTGGAATTTAACGGAAAGGTTCAGTTTTCCTCGAATCCGAAGTACGGCGACACCGTTGCCGACGTACTGACGCCGTTGCGTGAAAAGGAACTTACAAAAACGCTTCTCGAAGTGCTTGCCACAATCGCGTACAAACAGCCGATAACTCGTCTTGAAATCGACGAAATGAGAAGCAACAAGAACTCTGAATACGCTCTCACCGGACTTTTGAAAGCGGGGCTTATCGAGGCTGTGGGAAGAAAGGAAACCGTCGGACGTCCGCTTCTTTACGGCACGACGGACGAGTTTTTGAAGAAATTCCAAATCGAAAACATAGACGAATTGCCCGACTACGACGAAGTGCTTGAAAAACTTATGCTTATCAATGCGCCGTCGCAAGAAACGCTTTTCCACAATCGTACCATTATGGACGAGGACGAAGTGGACAACGAAACTCTTTCGCTTGCAGCGGCTGCCGACGTCGACGAGGAAGAGGAAGAAATCCCCGAATTTTTGGAAGGCGAGCAATTCGAAGTGTTCGACTGATAAGTCCTTTCGACAATCGAATTGAAAAATATCAAAATCAATCTCACATAAAACGGCTTGTTTAACGAAAACAAGCCGTTTTTTTATTTTTCTAACCTTTTTTAACTGATAACAGCATTTTTTTTGCTTCTTTTTGATGTTGTTCCTATTTTTATGGTTTTTATAACTTGTATATCGATTTTCTTATGCCGTTTTTTTGTCTTACATAAAAAGAAAGATAATACGCAAAATAGATTTATGGCGATTGCTGTCGTATTGATTTGCGCGCAGGTTTTGCTCATTGCGCTGATAATTCCCGTAAAACTGTCTTGTACGATGCATTTTTCGCTTGCAAGCGAGGCGGTGAACGTGCAGTTCAAATTTGCGGGTATATCGATTGCAAGAATCAAAGTTTGCGTGCAAGAAGGTCTTAAAGTGCAAATAAACGGCAAAACGCTCAAAAATCTCGACAACGGCATAAGCGTGACTCAAATGGGTAAAATCGCACGTTTCTTGTTGGAAAACGAGATTGTCGGCGTAAACGGCTTGATTGCCTACGTCGGCGCAAACGACGCAAAAAACGGCGCGATACTGTGCGCGCTCGTACAAATGTTGCCGATTTTTGCAAAAACGGTGATTCAGGACGAAAGCAAGGACAGATTCGACGCAGAGTGCGGAATAAGAATAAGGATAAACGCCGTTCAAGCCATAAAAGCGATTGCAATCGGCAAGGGAAGGTAATATGCAAAGTTTTGAAGAAATATTGCGACAAACGATAGAAAGTTTGAAAAAGTCGGCAGAATTTAACGAAATCGTCGGAAAGCCGATAGTAAACGGCGACGGCACGCTCGTTTTGCCCGTGAGCAAAATAAGCGTGGGTTTCGTTGCAGGCGGCGCGGACTACGAGAGCGAAAAGAAAGTGAAATCGCCCGTCGGCGTAAGCGGCGGTGGGGTGAGCGTAACCCCGATAGGTTTTCTCGTTTGCGGCGCGCAAAAGAAATTCGTGAGGGTGGACGGCGAAGAAAACAAGTGGCTCGAACTTCTCAAAAGCGTTGCCAACGTTATGAAAAAGGATTAAGAGAGGGAAGAATATGGACGATTTTTCAAAAAAAGCGGTTGTTATGGCGATTGCGATTGTGTGTTTGACAATCGCAATAATTTCGTCATTTTCGATAGGTAACGTCGTTTATCCTATCAAAAGTATTCTAAAAAACGACAAAAACGAGAATTATATTAGCAAAAATGTCGATGAAAATACGCAAGATGCAATCAACGACGATATCTTGCAAACGGTAAAAAGAGGCGCAAGCGGCGCGGTGTGTATAGAGATGTCGTCAAGGCGCATTTTGTGCGAGGACGGAAAAGACGAGGTGTGCTACCCTGCAAGTACGACGAAAGTTTTGACTGCTTTGATTGCCATAGAACGTCTGCCGCTCGACAAAGTTGTGACCGTGCCGAAAATTGCGGAAGGCGTGGAAGGTTCGTCCATATATCTGAAAGCTGGCGATACGATAACCGTTGAAGATTTGCTTTTCGGTCTTATGCTCAGAAGCGGAAACGACGCGGCGGTTACGCTTGCAACGGAAGTTGCGGGCGGTATCGACGAATTTGCTTCTATTATGAACGAAAAAGCGAAAACGCTCGGCGCGCATAATTCGCATTTCGTAAATCCGCACGGACTTCACGACGACAATCACTACACGACGGCGTACGATTTGGCGCTTATTTGCGCCGCGGCATACGAAAATCCCGATTTTGCGCGTATCGTCGGCACTAAACAGAGAAAAATCGAAGTGAGCGGCGAGGCAAGATATATTGCGAACAAAAACAAACTTTTGAAACTTTTCGACGGCGCAAACGGCGTGAAAACCGGTTTCACCAAAAAGAGCGGCAGATGTCTTGTGGGCGGCGCAAAAAGAGGGGATATGCAACTTATAACCGTTGTGTTGAATCACGGCGATATGTGGAACGACACGATTAGAATGCTGAATTTCGGCTTTGACATCTACGAAATGATACCTCTTGACAACGCGCTTTTGACAAGCGGAAACGACGTTGTGAAAGTCAAAGTCAATCAAACCGTCACGCCGAACTGGCAAAACGTCAAATATCCTCTCAAAAAGGACGGCAGCGAAAAACTCGTCGTGGAATTTATTTAAGCAAAATCGAAAACGATAAATTCCACAAACGAAAAACCGATTGAAAACGATTGAAGAACGACGAAAATCGGCTAAAAACGATGCGAATGCGGCGAAATATTTGACGAAAACGCGCCAAAATCGCAGTAAGAACGGAAATATAGCGTTTTTCTGAAAAGGCAGACCCCTTTTCTTTTTTAATGCGCTTTTAAGGATTTTGCGCATTTGCTTGCTCTTTTAATATTTTTTTTGTATACTTTGATTAATTTATGTGCGCTTGCAGAGTGCGAGCGCGTGAGGATTTATGAGAATCAACAAATATCTTGCAGAATGCGGCGTATGTTCTCGTCGTAAGGCGGACGAACTCGTCAAAGAAGGACGCGTGAGCGTCAACAAGAAAGTCGTCAGAGAAGTCGGCACGGACGTCGACGAAACCAAAGACGTCGTCTTTGTGGACGGAAAAAAGGTCGTAAGAGTCACACACTACGACTATCTTTTGTTTTACAAACCGAAGAATTGCGTGACCACTCTCAACGAGGACAACGACAATAAGAGCGGACGCAAAAAGACGGATAAAGAACTTGAAGAAATCAAGAATCGCGCCGAAAAACTTGCCGCAAAAGGCATCGTCGAGGAAGTTAAGGAACATTCCAAACCTCGCAAAATCATCACCGATTTTATCGGTGACGACTACAAAAACAAGCGTTTGTATCCCGTCGGCAGACTCGATTACGACAGTGAAGGTTTGCTTCTTTTGACCAACGATGGCGATTTGACGTACAAACTTACGCACCCGTCGAGCGAAATTCCCAAAACTTACGTCGTAAAAATCGAAGGCACTATCGATGAAAGCGACCTTGCCGCGCTCAGAAAGGGCGTCACCGTCGACGGCGTAAAGTACGGCAGAAGCAAGGTTAAAATCACGGGTATCGAAAAGGTTAAGGACGCGAAAAAAGCGGTTATCGACCCCAAAGACATTCTCGCAAGAGAGGCGATAGAGTGCAACGAGGACACGAGCGGCGTGTTTACTCGCCTCGAAGTTATCATTTTCGAGGGCAAAAACAGAGAAATCCGCCGTATGTTCGAAGCGGTCGAAAAGAAAGTCGTATTCTTGAAGCGCGTCGCTATCGGCGAATTGCGACTCGGCGGTCTTGCAAGAGGAACATATCGTCCTTTGAACGAGATGGAAATTGCGTATTTATATACAATAGCCAACAAAACTCAACAACCGATTGAAAGGTGAGTGTATGAAAATTCTCATTACAAACGATGACGGCTATTTTGCGCCGGGGATAAAAACTCTTGCCAAAACGCTTGCGAAAAATCACGACGTGCGTATCGTCGCGCCTATGTCCGAAAGGTCGGGTTCGAGCCATTCGGTGAGTTTTTTCAGTGGAATCACATACGAAAATAAGGGTATTATCGACGATATTCCCACGTTTGCCGTGAGCGGAACGCCGGGCGATTGCGTGCTTTTCGGCGTGAAATACCTTTTCAAAGACGAGAAAATCGACGCGGTCGTGTCGGGCATAAACACTTGCCTCAACGCAGGAAGCGACATAATCTTTTCGGGAACTTTCGGCGCTGCGCAAGAGGGTACTTTTCAGCGTATACCCTCGCTTGCGGTGTCATTAAGAACGCACGGTGTTCCCGACTACGAATTTGCGGCGGAATTTACCGCTAACAATATCGAAAGACTATTATCTTTCGCAACCGAGAACGTCACGATAAATCTGAATATCCCCAGCGTCAAAAAGGAAAGCATAAAGGGCGTGAAAATCGCGCCCGTGGCATATCAACCTTACGACGAAAAGTACGTCAAAAAAGTCGGCGAGGACGGCGTGACGTATTTTTGCGTGGACGGTCACAGAATACCGCACGTCGACGAGGTCGTGGGCGGCGATTGCTATCAACTCGACAACGGTTACATAACCGTAACGCCCGTGCAAATGCTCGCAAACGATTTGCCGACAATCGAAAAATTGAAAGAGGCGAAGTTCGAGTTATGAGAGTTTGCGTAATCGGCGCAGGTGCGGCAGGTATGACGGCTTCCGTTTTTCTCGCAAGAGAGGGGGCGGACGTTATCCTTGTCGAAAAAAACGAGAAATTCGGCAAAAAACTCTACATAACGGGCAAGGGCAGGTGCAATCTCACCAACGATTGCGAACTTGCGGATTTGTTTCAAAACGTCGTCAGAGGCGAGAAATTTTTGCGCTCGTCGCTGTACGGATTCACGCCTCAAAACACGATGTCGTTTTTCGAGGATTTGGGCTTGAAACTCGTCGTGGAAAGGGGAAACAGAGTTTTTCCGTTCTCGCAAAAGTCGAGCGACGTAATAAAAGCGTTGCAAATCGAGATTGACAATCTCGGCGTGGACGTAAAACTCGACAGCGAAGTCAAGTCAATAAAGAAGACCGACGACGGATTTTGCGTCGTAACGGCGTGGGAAAACGTAAAGTGCGACAAAGTCGTCGTGGCAACGGGCGGAATGAGTTATCCGTCGACGGGTTCGACGGGCGACGGATATGCGTTTGCAAAGTCGTTCGGACTTAAAATCGTCGAGCCGCGACAGGCTCTTGCGCCTATCATAGTCAAGCAAAACGTGTCGGCGTTGCAGGGAATATCCCTTAAAAACGTCAACCTTTGCGCAAACGACGAAAACGGAAAAGAGATTGCGAGCGAGTTTGGCGAAATGCTGTTTACCAACAGAGGATTGTCAGGACCGATTGCGCTTACGATTTCGTCGTATATCAACAGAAAACAAAACGTCGTTTTATCTCTCGATTTGAAACCCGCTCTTGACGAAAACACACTGGACAGACGGGTTTTGAGGGATTTTGACGAGAGGAAAAATCAGGATATAAAGAACGTTACTCGCGCGCTTTTGCCCGAAAGGCTCAACGCTTACGTTTTGAAGTGCGCAGGCATTGCCGAGAGCAAAAAGGTGAACGAAATCACCAAAGAAGAGCGTGCAAAACTTGTCAAAACCATAAAGAATTTGCGCTTTGACGTGCAGTCGCTCGCGCCGTTTACGGAAGCGATAGTAACGTCGGGCGGCGTGGATTTGAAATGCCTCAAACCCACTTGCGAAAGCAAGGACGTAGAGGGATTATATTTCGTCGGCGAAACTATCGACGTAGACGCATTGACGGGCGGATTCAATCTGCAACTTGCGTTTGCGACGGCTGTATGCGCGGCAAGGGACATAATCAAAAAATCCGCTCAATCTGCGGAAAAGTGAACAAATGCGGAATCTAACCGCCTAAAATCGCAATTACAAAAGACTTCAAACTCTGAAAGGTCGGAGGGAATATGATAAATATCGCAATAGACGGACCTGCGGGCGCAGGCAAAAGCACAATAGCAAAAGCGGTGGCAAAAGATCTCGGTATCATCTATCTCGATACGGGCGCAATGTACCGCGCAACCGCTTATCTCGCACTTCAAAAGGGTATCGACCCCAAAGACGAACAAAAAGTGTCCGAGATGCTCGAAGATCTCAAAATGGACGTCGTTTACAAAGACGGCGAACAACGCATAATCGTCAACGGTATCGACGCAACGCCGTACCTTCGCGAACACTATATGTCCAAAGCGGCAAGCGACATATCCGCGCTTCCGTGCGTTAGATACAAAATGGTGGACTTGCAACGCGATTTCGCAAGCAAAAACGACGTAGTTTTGGACGGCAGAGATATAGGCACGTTCGTGCTTCCGAACGCAAACTGCAAGTTTTTCCTTACCGCTTCCCCCGAAGAAAGAGCGCAACGCAGAATGAAAGACCTCGAAGAAAAGGGCGAAAAAGTGGATTATCAAACGCTTTTAAGCGACATAATTCAACGCGATTACAACGATTCTCACCGCGAGGTCGCGCCGCTCAAACAAGCCGACGACGCAGACTTTGTCGACACCACTCAAATGAGCGTAGAAGACGTCGTAGCGCACGTTAAAGAGGTTGTGCATATCAAGACCAAAAACGCAAATCCGACCGAACAGAATACCGAAAAACCTTCAACTATAATTCCGTCGAGCGAAATGGACAAAAAGACGCTTGCAAGAATCAAAACGTATTACAAACCCGAAAAAAGTTTTGTGTTTTACAGATTTTTGAGAGTGATTTTGCGACCGATACAAATGCTCGTATGGCCGACAAAAGTCATCGGCGCGGAAAACGCTAAAAAAGTGAAGGGCGCGCTCTTTACCTGCAACCATTATTCCAAAATGGATTCGATGATTCCGTACTTCGTGCTTTTCAAAAAGGAAGCGCACGCGCTTGCGAAATACGAGTTGTTCACAAATCCCGTCGCAGGCTGGTTCTTGCACAAAATGGGCGCGATTCCCGTGCGCAGAGGCGAAGCGGACATAGAGTCGGTTAAGCAAGTTTTAAGAGTGCTTAAAGACGGCAAACAACTGCTAATTTTCCCCGAAGGAACGAGGAATAAAGAGGGTACGCAACATATGGCGGAATTTAAGACGGGTACGGCTCGTTTCGCGATAAAAGCGAAAGTCCCCGTAGTGCCGATGATTTATTATCAAAGCCCCAAAGCGTTCAGAAAGAACTGGCTTTACGTCGGCGAACCGTTCTCGCTCGAAGAATTTTACGGCGCGCGCACGATTGACGAAAATCACGCTGCGACCGAAGTCATCAAAGAAAAAATGGACGAAACTCGCCGCCTTTGCAACGAGTACGTCGAAAAAGCAACCAAAGGCAAAAAGAAAAAATAACGGTAAAATCAGCGATTTTGGTCGGTTTGCGAGGTGAAAATTGAAAGTTATCGTCGCTAAGAAAGCGGGATTTTGCAACGGCGTGAAAAAGGCGGTGAACACCGCCGTTTCGCTTGCCGAAAAATACGTTAAAATCTACACTTTGGGCGAACTCGTGCACAACGAACTCGTCACCGAGTACCTTTGCGAAAAAGGCGCTATTTGCCTTAAAACAGAGGATTGCGACAAACTTAAAAAAGGCGACGTCGCGCTTATCCGCGCTCACGGTATAACCAAAGAACTCGAAGCCGAATTGAAAGAGAGAGGCGTTGTACTTTTCGACGCTACTTGTCCCGTCGTCAAGCGCAATCAAAAACTTGCCGAAGACAGAGCGAAAACTGGCGACGACGTCATAATCGTGGGCGACAAAAATCACGACGAAGTGATAGGCGTTGCGTCGTATGCGGGGAAGAACTGCAAGGTCGTTTCGGACGGCGAAACTTTGCCTATCGGCGAAAAATCGACCTCGATTTTGTTCCAAACCACGATTTTGCCCGAAAAATTTGAAAAAATTGAAGAATTTGCAAAGAATTTTGAAAAAAACCACAATAATTTAGTTGGCATTTTCAATACTATTTGCTATACTACAAAAGAGAAACAGGACGAAGCGCGCGCACTCGCCGAAAAGTCGGACGCGGTTTTGGTTCTCGGAAGCCATACGAGCGCAAACACAAGACGTTTGTTCGAGGTGGCAAAAGAGGTCAATCCGAATACGTTTTTCGTCGAAAACGCAAACGACGCTCTGAATCAAACAAAATTTATCAAGGATATTCAATGTGTATCGATTGTCGCAGGGGCTTCGACTCCGCCGTGGTTGATACAGGAGGTAACAAGACTTATGAGTGAAACTCAAAAGAACGCTGTGGAAACAGTTGAAACTGAAGTGAAAAACGAGGCAACACTTCAAGAGCAAACAGTCGCCGAAGAAAAAGAACCCACCACTATGGCAGACCTTTTGAAATCTGCAACTTCCGTCGGCTACACCAATTACAAAGTCGGCAAACGCATCAAAGGCAAAGTCATCAGCGCTGGCGATAGCGGCATCTACGTCGCAATCGGCGGAAAGAAAGACGGTTTCATTGATAAGAGTGAAGCATCTTTGGACGGCAACTACAATCCTGCCGACTACAAAGAGGGCGATGAAATTCAAGCAACTATTCTTGCTGTCAACAAAGAGTATGTGTCTTTGTCCAAAAAGGACGTAGACGCAGTGCGTCTTGAAGAAGCAGAAGCGGAAAAGGCTCTTGCGCAAGGCGAATTTTCTTTGACTATGACGGAAGTCGTCAAGGGCGGTTTGAGAGGAAGACTCGGTCAATACACCATCTTCGTTCCCGCAAGCCAAATCAGAATGGGTTACGTCAGCAACCTCGAAGATTACAAAGGCAAAACGCTTCGTTTGACGCTTATGCCCCCGAAGGAAAAAGAAAACACCGAAGCTGAGGGCGAAGAAACCGCTCAAAGCGAAGATAAACCCCAAAAGAAGTCGAGATATTTGTTCGCTTCTCAACGTATCATTCTCGAAAGAGAAAAGAAAGAAAAAGAGGATCTTTTCTGGAACAACATCCACGTTCACGACATCGTGACCGGCAAAGTTAAGAGATTCACGCAATTCGGCGCATTCGTAAACGTTCGCGGTTTCGACTGCCTCGCACACATCTCTGAACTTTCTTGGAACAAGATCACCGATCCTTCCACCGTTCTCACCATCGGCGAGAGTTACGACTTCGTAGTTCTCAAAATGGACAGAGAAACAGGCAAAATCTCTCTCGGTTACAAACAACTTCAAAAGAAACCCTACGAAGTTGCGGCAGAGAAGTTCCCCGTCGGTACGGTCATCAAAGGCAAGGTTGAAAGAATCTTCCCCTACGGTGCATTCGTATCCATCGATGACGGCGTAGACGGACTCGTTCACGTTTCTCAAATCTCTCACAACTGGATCAAAGACGCAAACGAAGCGTTGACGGTCGGTCAAGAAGTTGAAGCAAAGATCATCGGATTCGACGACAACCGCATCACTCTTTCTATCAAGGAATTGCTTCCTGCACCCGAAGAAACGCAAGTTCAAGAAGGTCAAGAAGAAGCAACCGACGAAGAAAAAGCGGCAAAGAGATCTTCCAGAGTCAAGAAGTTCGAACAAAAAGTTGCAGACGGCGAAAACAAACGCGAACGTCGCGGCGCAAAGAAGGAATCTTCCAACGAACCCAAAGAATGGGTTTCCGGTAGTTCTTCCGCAACTCTCGGCGATTTGTTCAAGAACCTCAACCTCAACCTCGCAGACGAGGCAGAGGAAGAAGCAGCACCTGCAAAGAAGACAACTCGCAAAAAGAAAGTTGAAGAACCCGCTGAATAATCCTTGTTTGATAAAAAAACAAACCGTTGCTTCGGCAACGGTTTATTTTTTTCAAAAAGGCGTACACAAGTAGTTTGACAGCCTTTCTATTGTAGTGATATAGTATATATAGTATATATTTATAAATAATAGGTGCATTATGGCAAAGATTATTTTGACAGGCGACAGACCGACCGGAAGATTGCATATCGGACATTACGTCGGCTCTCTGCGTGAAAGAGTAAAACTTCAAAACAGCGGAAATTTCGATGAGATTTATATTATGATTGCCGACGCGCAAGCACTCACCGACAACGCCGAACATCCCGAAAAAGTGCGTAGCAACATCATCGAAGTTGCTCTCGATTATCTTGCATGCGGCATCGACCCCGCAAAATCCACGATTTTCGTTCAATCTTCCGTGCCCGAACTTACGGAACTTTCGTTTTACTATATGAATCTCGTTACGCTTTCGAGATTGCAACGCAATCCGACCGTAAAAGCCGAGATAAAAATGCGCGACTTCGAAAAGAGCATTCCGGTAGGATTTTTGACTTATCCTATCAGCCAAGCCGCAGATATTACGGCTTTCGAGGCGACGACCGTTCCCGTCGGCGAAGACCAAGAACCGATGTTGGAGCAGTGCAAAGAAATCGTGCGCAAGTTCAACTCGATTTACGGCGACACTCTTGTCGAACCCGAAATCCTTTTGCCGAACAACAAGCAATGTTGCAGACTTCCCGGTATCGACGGAAAAGCAAAGATGAGCAAATCGCTCGGCAACTGCATATACCTTTCGGACACGCCCGACGAGATAAAAACGAAGGTTATGTCGATGTTTACCGACCCCAACCACCTTCGCATCGAAGATAAAGGCAAGGTGGAAGGGAACACCGTGTTCACATATCTCGACGCATTTGCCACCGACGAGCATTTTGCCGAGTTTTTGCCCGACTACAAAAATCTCGACGAACTCAAAGCACATTACAGACGCGGCGGTTTGGGCGACGTGAAAATCAAGAGATTCCTTATCAACGTCTTGCAATCGGAACTTAAACCTATATACGAAAGAAGACTCGAACTTGCAAAGAATCCCGACGCCGTTTACGAAATCCTCAAAAACGGTACGCAAAAGGCGAAAGCAAAGGCGGCAGCAACGCTTGCAAAAGTGCGCCATTCAATGCAAATCGATTATTTCGACTGATTGCGCTTTATCGAAAAATACCGCAATAGAATACCAAAAAAACCGCTTATTGCGGTTTTTTGTTTGCAAATTTATTGCGTTTAGTTTTGTTTTTTTTGTTACCTTTATATCGCAAAATTCTGTGTTGCGTTTGTCGCCGAATTTGCTTTTTGTTTTATAAGTTCAATCGGTGCGGAAGTTGCCGATTATTCGTTTTCGGTTTCCTCGAGAGATTCTTGCGGTTTCTTTGTTCTTGCAAATTCTTTGTTGACAACCGCTTTTGCGATGCAGTATATCGCCAAAGCGAATGACAACGCGAACATTGCCCAGTTGATTGCCGTTTGCGAGAATATAAGTTCCACCGCGCCGAAAATAAATTTGAGAATCGTCATTACGAATATCGCGACGTCGATACCTCTTTTGTCTACGAATAGGTTGACAACCCAAAGAATTATCACCGCAATCGTCAAAATTCCGATAAAGACGGGGCAGAAGTTTCCGTACCCGAACGGCATATCGCTGAAATACGGATAAAACTCGCTATAATGACCCGTCGCGCCGATATAAGCGGGCACATCGAAGTGCATTTCAACGCCGTTGGGCAAACATTCCAAAACGAGCATTACGATTTCCAAAATGCCTATGGGAATCAAGAAAATCAAGTGCTTTTTGTTGATTTGTTTCATACCTCACCTCGTTAGCGTTTTTAATTGCAATAATGCGTGTCGTTCGTCAAATTCCGTCGGGAACGGGCGGAAGCGCGGCAGGAAGCGTTTTTTGCAACTCTTTGATTGCGCCGCGTGCGAGTGCGTCGCAACGGTTGTTCAGTTCGTTGTCGGCGTGTCCTTTGACTTTGACGTAAGATACTTCGTGAATTTGCATAAGAGAGAGAAGTTCTTTCCACAAATCGACGTTTTTCACTTCGTCCTTGCTCGAAGTGCGCCAGCCTTTCATAATCCAGCCGTTTATCCAACCTTTGAGAAAAGGTTCGACCGAATACGCGCTGTCGCTGTATATCGTGACGACGCACGGCTCTTTGAGCATTTTCAAACCTTGTATTATTGCGGTGAGTTCCATACGGTTGTTTGTCGTAGACTTTTCCGCGCCGCTTGCTTCTTTTTTGTGACCTTTGTAGAGCATAACGACGCCCCAGCCGCCAACGCCCGGGTTGCCCGAACACGCACCGTCTGTGTAGATTTCAACTTGTTTTTTCATAGTTTCATTGTACACAATTTTGAATTTGTTTGCAAGACAAAGAATTTATTTGCCGATTAATAATGAATAATTAATAATTGCGGTGAATTTCGACTCAAATCATTGACTAAAAACGAAGTGCTTGCTATAATAATTAAGCATTAAATTTGCATAGGGGAGTGGCTCAATGGTAGAGCAACGGTCTCCAAAACCGTCGGTTGCGTGTTCGAGTCGCGTCTCCCCTGCCAAGAGAAGAAGTCCTATTTATAGGACTTCTTTTTCTTTGCAGTTTTTCCGCGACACGAACACGCAACGCAATCGCGGCGGAACGATGTTCTTTGCGCTTGCTTTTATCATTATAAAATAAAAAACGTGCCGTTAGGCACGTCACCAAGCAAGCACTCTCGCGGAATTGTGGTATGAGTTTTTATTCTTCTAAATTTGAGAGCAGAGAGGGATTGCGCGGTTAGTAATTGCGAGAACAAGTGCGGTGTTTTGTTCAATCGCCAAATGGATTTGTTCCTATTTAGGTGATTCGCACGCTTGTAATTTGAATAACGATGTGGGCGATTGACATCACCGCAACGCCGTTTGAGCAATGTGCGCGGTAGCAGAGCAAAAACCTAACAAGGTTATTGACAATACACATTATATGTCACAGCCTTAGTAACGGTAAATGAAAAACGTGCCGATAGGCACGTCACCAAGCAAGCGTTCGCACGGAATTGCGGCAAGGAACTTGCCCTTGTATGTTTTGAGAGTGAAGAACGGTTGCGCGGTAGTAGAGCAATAAATCAAGCGAGGCTCTCGGCAATACGCAAATGTTGCGTGTTGCCGTTGCCTCGGCGATGATTTTTGCTCTTACGCCGTATGATACTTCCTCGTTCTATACAGCAACCAGTAAATGAGCGAACTCAAAGGCAGGTTGGTGAGCAGAATCATAGGAAGCACGATTGATTCGAGAATAAGGTCGATGTCGTTGACGTTTGCACCGAGTCCGAAGAATCCGATGAGAATACACACGACGGTCAGTTCGATAAACATCATTCCGCGATTGAGTATCGACAGTTTGAAGTTGAAGTTTGCTCGCGTTCGCCTTGTCGGGTTCAAAAGGTAGATGACGGTCGGCACGAGGCAGAGTGCGCTACCAACCAAAAGTATGGGAAGGAAGTAGGCATAACTGACTCTCGTTGCAAGCGAAGCCCACATAATCGCGACTTCTGCGACGAAAAACGCAAGTATGATAAGGAAAGTGTCGCGGTTGAGCCTGTTGGACTGAATGAAGTTGAACGTGTAGTACTCGGACGTATTGCCTCTGTCATAGGGGCGAATCTTGAAGCCTTTTGCGTACAATCTCGTCTTTATGTCGCTGTCCGAATAGTCGTTGGTTTGTTGCGGCTTTTCTTGTTGGGACTGTACGTCCGACTTATTATCTTGCAACGAAACGAAGAAATCGCGATAATTCACGTCGTCTTTTTCGTAGTCGAATCCGCCTTCTTGTCTAGATACGACGGCAGAGGTGACGAAGTGACCTTTCGAGTCGACTTGATTCTTGCTTTCGAGTTCGGCAGGGTAGAATTGCTCTTGGGTGGGCGTTTGCGCATAGGCTTGAACGGTTTGTTGCTCTTGTTGCGCTTGCTGTGCCTGCGCTTGTGCAGATTCCGCTTCTTGCTGCGCTATTTGCTGCTCTTGCTCTTTTGCGAGTTTGTCGTCGATTTGCGCCTCGCGCTCGTCGAGTTGCTTGAATATGTCTTTAAGCGACGTTTGCGAGCGTTGAGTTTGCTCGACTTGATTCGTATAGCCGTTGATGTATGTATGTTCTTGCGGTGCTGCGTGCGAGTTAAACTCGTAAGCGCGCATTTCCTCTTGCTTTTTGTATTCGCTCTCGGCGTCGAGTTTGGCGAACATTTCTTCGAGAGTTTGAGAGGGTTTTGCTTGTTCTTGACGTTTACGCTCGGCTTCTTCTTCGGCGCGACGTCTTTCTTCTTCCTCTGCAAGACGTTTTTCTTCTTCGGCGCGCAACTTTTCTTCTTCCATACGGCGAAGCATGGATTTTACGAGTTCGCGGTCCTCTTCGCTCTTTTTGAGTTGTTCTTCGGTTTTGCGAAGTTGCTCGTCGCGTTGGCGCGCTTCATCGGCGTGAAGTCTGAGTTGTTCCTCTTTTTGACGCGCTTCTTCTTCGGAAAGTTTGAGTTGTTCGTTAGCCTTTTTCGCTTCTTCCTCGCTCAAACGAAGTTGTTCGCTGACCTTTTGAGTTTCTTCCTCTTGTTGTTTGAGTTGCTCGTCTTTAAGGCGTGCTTGTTCGTCTTCTTGCTCGGCTTTTTCGCGTAGGGAAGCGGCGTCCTCTTCGCTCACTTCGTTTCCGTAGCGGTCGAAAAACACCTTTTTCTCGACGATTTTGTCCTTATACACGACTTTGGGTTTTTCTTCCGCGTCGCGTTTTGAATAGGGACGAAGGTCGCTTGCCTCGAAGGGAACGGGAACGGTGAAGTCGTACTCGTCACTCGAAACGAGTTTGTCGAGAATGGTGCGAGAATACTCGTATTCGCTCTTTTCTTTGGTGAGATAGGCTCTGCCTTCTTTGGTGAGGGTGTAATAGCGACGTTTTCCACCGCCTGTATCGTCGGGGTCGCCGTCGTACGAGGAAACAAGCCCTTGTTTTTCAAGTCTTTTGAGTTGATTGTAGAGGGTGGCTTGCTTCAAAACGTACTGCGAATTGCTTTTGTCCTCGATTTCTTTGAGGATTTCGTAGCCGTACTTATCGTTGCTGAGCAGACAACCGAGAATGATTGTCGTCACGTTGCCGCGGATAAGGTCGCTGTTGACAGAAGATATATCCATATATCGCTCCGAAAATTGATAGTATAATTTTAGCAAACTATTATAAAATAGTCAATATTATATAATAGTAAATGACGGTATTTGCAATGATTTTGCGCCGATTTTGTCAATCGTTTTTGTCGGGGCGCAGTTTGACGACCTGCGCGGCGAGTTTTCTGTGGTCTTCCTCGATGGCGGCGTAGTGCTTTTTTGTGGTGTTTACGTCGCGGTGACCGAGCACGTCGGCAACGAGATATATGTCGCCCGTCGCTCTATAAAGGTTTGTGCCGAACGTACTGCGCAACTTGTGAGGGGATATTTTTTTGAGCGGCGCGGCGGTTTGAGCGTACTTTTTGACGATATTTTGTACGGCTCTGACCGAAAGCCTCGAAACCTGCAAGGACAAAAACACCGCGTCCGTGTCGCCCGGATTCAATTTTTCGCATCTTTCCACGAGGGATTTGCGCTCGGTGTCGATGTAGGTTTTTAGTGCGTCGGCAACCTCGTCGCCGAAGTACAAAATGGCTTGATTGCCGCCTTTTCTCGTGACGGTAAACGCGTTCGTTTCAAAATCTATGTCCGAAAGGTTGAGTCCCACGCATTCGCTGACACGAATACCCGTGCCTAAAAGAAGAGAAACGATTGCAAAATCGCGCGCGTGCGTGTTGCGTTGCACTTTGCGCTGGTGTTCGCTCATTCCCGCGCCCGTTTCAGCCGCGTCGAGAATACGCTCGACTTCCTTTTTTTCGAGCCTAATAATATCCTTGTCGTGATTTTTTGGCATAGTGAGTTTTGCCGACACGTTCTGATTAATTCTGTCGTGATTGTACATATACTTGAAAAACGTGCGTACGGTCGAAATTTTACGCGCTTTTCCTTTTTCCGCGTTGGTTTTTTCCTTGCCGTCAAAGGAATAGTAGGACAGATATTCCATATACGCTTCGAGGTTGCCGAGCGTGATTTTGTTCAAATCCTCAGCGGTGAAGTCGTAAACGTCTTTGTAGTCGCGGAATGCGCGCACGTTTTTTAGCAAATAGTCGAAAAATATGCGCAAATCGTAGGCGTAATTCAGCCTCGTAAGAGTGGTTGTTTGCGGCTCGATTCCCACGAAAAATTCCTCGCAACACTCGGGCAGTTGATCTCGCAATGCGCGAAGTCGGTTGGTGATGTTTTTGTCGCGTTCGCTGAAATAATTTGCCATAGAATTTAATCCTCTCGACTTTTGTTTTTATATAACAAAATTTTAGCAAACTATGCGTAAAATGTCAATATAATGCGCGCATATGCGCACGCACGCAAGAGGGGATTTTCGATTGAAAAGTTTTTGTAAACGTGATATGATGTCGGTATGGAAAAAATCAAGAAAAACGAAATCAAAAAAGCGGCGAAAGTCTTTACAGAAATTTTCAAGGACTACGAGGCGTACGACACTCTTTTCGGCAGAAAAAACAGACTAAACAGAATGTACTATCTTTTTAGGGCGGAAGTGTATTGCGCTCAAAATTTCACCTACAAAGACGGTGATTTTTGCGCTTTGTGTTCTATAAAAACGCCGAGCGACGAGGAAATCGAACTGAAATCCGCTTTCAAGAATCCCTTTTTCGACGTTGCGTTCTTTTTGAACGTCGGATTCGAGCAAGCAAAAATCGCAAAAGAGTACGTCGATATGGCGGACGAGGTGGCAAGCAAGTATTACAATCCGCAAACCGATTGCTATATAAAAAATATCGGCGTAAGAAAAGAGTTCAGGGGTCAGGGTAAACTCAAAGGTATGCTCAAAGAGTTTTGCGGCGATATGCCGATATATCTCGAAACGCAGGACGAAAACGACGTTGCAATCTACAAAAAACTCGGATTCGAGGTGTGCGAAATCGTCAAATGGAAGGGCATAACTCATGTCGCTATGCGCAGACCGGCATTGAAAAACTAATCCGCAATAAACGGTTGCAAAATAAATTCAAAAGAAAAAAGCGGTAATATTTGCATAAAAATCAAGCAAATCACCGCAAAAACGCAATATCCGCGAGATAAAACAACGAAATAAGCAAACTTAACTATGTACTCGCTTCTTCTTGCAATAATCTATCTGTCATTCATAAGTTTGGGACTTCCCGATTCGCTCATAGGTTCGGCGTGGCCGATTATGCACGTCGATTTGGGCGTTTCGATGTCGTCGGCAGGCGTAATCACCATAATCATATCCGTAGGCACGATTATTGCGAGTTTTTTCTCAAACGCGCTCACCAACAAACTCGGCACGGGACTTGTGACTGCGATAAGCGTTGCGCTCACCGCGCTTGGACTTATCGGCTTTTCGTTTGCAAAGGCGTTTTGGATGCTTTGCGTGTTCGCAATTCCGTACGGACTCGGCGCAGGGGCGGTGGACGCCGCGCTCAACAATTACGTCGCACTCAATTATCCCGCAAGGCATTTGAGTTGGCTTCATTGTATGTGGGGCGTAGGTGCGTCGATAAGTCCGTATATTATGAGTTTTGCGCTTACGGGCGGTCTCGGATGGGGAAGCGGATTCCGCATCGTATTCTATATTCAAATATCGCTTTCGGCAATACTGTTTTTTACTTTGCCCGTTTGGAAAAAGTGTGCGAAAAAATCCTCGAATTTTGAAAATAACCTCAATAGAATATCGGGAAACGGCGCAATCGAGCAAGCAGAGCAAAAGAAAGTTTCAACCGCTTCGGTGTTCAAAATCAAGGGTATTTTCCTCGTTTTCGTCGCCTTTTTCGCATATTGCGCAATGGAACAGACGGCAGGACTTTGGGCAACGAGTTATCTTGTCAATTACAAGGGTATAGACGCGACCGTAGCGGCAAAATTCGCGTCGTTTTTCTATATCGGAATCACGCTCGGACGAGGCATAAGCGGATTTTTTGCCGAAAAACTCGGCGACAAACGACTTATACGCTTCGGTACGACTATTATACTTATCGGAATTTTGCTCGTTGCGATTCCGACGAGCGCGTCCGCACCGTCACTTGTCGGACTTATCGTCATCGGACTCGGTTGCGCGCCCATTTATCCCGCAATAATCCACTCGACGCCCGACAACTTCGGCAAAGAAAACTCGCAAGCGGTTATCGGCGTGCAAATGGCGTTTGCGTACATAGGAATCACCGCAATGCCACCGCTTTTCGGTCTGATTGCAGAGAAGATAAACATCGGACTGTATTCGGCATATCTGCTCGTTTTCGCGCTTTTAATGCTCGTTATGTGCGAAGTTCTCAACGCCAAAATGAAGCGCAAATACTTTATCGAGTGCGACGCGTACGTCAAAGAGTAGGGCGATTTTGGTTGAAATTTTAGCGTAAACTATCGCAATATTTATGCGAAAAAACATATAAAAAATCGCGTTTTTTACGCGATTTTTTGGTGTTTTTTATGTCGTTTTTATTTGTTTGTGTTACGGTTTGCTACGTTTTTACAAACTGAATCCTATTATCAGTCCTATGCCTGCGGTCAAAAGTCCGAGTCCGATGAGCGAGCGTACGGTGAATTTTTCTTTCATAATCAGCCACGAGAAGAACATCGTAAGCAATATTGACAGTTTGCCTATGCAGTTGACTGCGACGGGATTTGCGCCCGCCCAGTTGAGAGAATAGTATTCGCAAAGCCACGCGCCGCCTGTCGCAATGCCCGAAAGAGTGAGAAATATCCACGATTTCGGTGCGATTTGCTTTGCACCTTTGTAGTCCTTTTTCACAAGCACGATTGACGTTGCGAATATGAAAACTACTATCGTTCTGTAAAACGTGCCGACGTCGGACGGTATGTCTTTTAGTCCGAGTTTGGCAAAAAGCGATACGAGGGCGGCGAATACCGCGCTCAAAACCGCGTAAATAATCCATTTTTTGCTCTTTTTCAACTCGTCTGCGGAAAGTGCGGCTTCGGCGGATTTCGATTGATTTTCGGCTTGTTCGCTCGATTCGTTTTCGGGTTTTGCCGTGTTTTCGTCAAGTTGAACGTTCGGCGTATCGAGCGGTTCGGAAACGGATTCCGAAGCCTTCTTTTTCGTGTGTTTTGGAAGTTTGGGAAGCATCAAAAACGTACCTGCGAGCATCAAAACCATCGTCAGACAGAGCATACCGATGGTCAAAGGGTCGCCGCCGTTCGTGGTGTCGTCAAAGAAGAATATCATAAACAGTATCGCCGACAGCACGAAACTCGACTTGTCGATGGGCGCGACTTTGTTTACGTCGCCTTCTTTGAGTGCGCCGAAATAGAATAGCCACGATATGCCCGTCGCAAAGCCCGACAAAATCAAAAACAGCCAGTTTTTGCCGCTCAATGCGCCGAATTGACTTATATCGCCGGTTGCAAAGCACATAATCAGGGCGCATACGATTACGACGAGAGTTCTGTACGCCGTCGCAAAGTTCGAGTTTACGTCCTTGATTCCGATTTTTGCAAGTATGGTTGTCATCGACGTGCATACCGCGCCGCCGAGAGCCAAAAGTACCCATACCATATAAAAAGCCTCTTATATTTCGATTTTCGCCTACATTATGTGTCCGATTTTTCGATATGTCAACGATATACATATATAGATATAGACGTTAGAAATATATATAAATTTAATATAAAATCTAAAAATACGAATTTGCGATATCGCTTTAATTAAATAGACAAAGACAAAATCGCTTGCAAAAAGCAAACGCTCGGCAAATGCCGAGCATTCATTCAATCATACCGTCTTTGAGTTTTTGAAGAACTTTGTTTTCTATGCGGCTCACCTGAACTTGCGATACGCCCAGTTCTTGCGCAATCTCGCTTTGCGTTTTATCGCGGAAATAGCGAAGAATTATCACCTTTTTCTCGCGTTGGGGTAGGTCTGCAATCAAATCTTTCAAAAGCAGTTTGTCGATGTTTTCGTCCTCGCATTCGTCGGTCGCGATTTTGTCGCCGAGTTCGAGGTCGTCGTCGCCAACCGTTGCGGACAAGGATAGCAAATAGTGCTGTGCGTCCATTGCGTATACGATTTCCTGCGGCTCTACGTCGAACGCTTTGGCAAGTTGATCGACGGTCGGTTCGCTCTCGCCGTTTTTGAGTTTTTCGTCGATATACGCCGTGATTTTCTGCGCGAGAGTTTTCGTCCACCTCGACACTTTTATCGCGCCGTCGTCACGCAAAAATCGCTTTATTTCGCCGCTTATCATAGGCACTGCGTACGTCGAAAACCTAACGCCGTACTCGACGTCGAAATTTTGCATAGCCTTGACAAAACCCATTGCGCCAAGTTGCATAAGGTCGTCGTATTCGAGCCTGCCTTTGAAGCGTTTTACGATGGATTTTATGAGCGGTATATTTTCTTCTATAAGTTTCTCTTTCGCGCCGTCGTCACCTGCCTGAGCCTTTTTCAAAAGTTCGAGCGTGGTTTGGTGATCTAACATCCTTTCATCACCTTTTTCATTTTTACGACCGTACCTTCGCCAACGACCGATGCAACGTCCATTTCGTCCATAAACGTGTCGATAATGGTGAAACCCATTCCGCTGCGCTCGTCGTCTTGGGCGGTGGTGAAGAAGGGTTCGACGGCTTCTTTGACGTCTTTTATGCCTTTTCCGAAATCGCGCACGACGATTTCAATCGACTTTTTGTCGTCGGGTACGCTACATTCGATTTGCATAACGCCCGTATCTTTTTGGTCGTACGCGTGTACGACGACGTTCGTCACCGCTTCGCTGACGGCGGTTTTTATGTCGTTGATTTCTTCGAGAGTGGGGGAACACTCGATTGCAAACGACGCCACCGCGTTGCGAGCAAATGCTTCGTTCTTGCTTGTCGCAAGCAATTTCATATCAAAATAATTCATACATTCTCCTTATTCCACAATCGGCACGAAACGATACACGCCGCTCGCGCAAAAAACTTTGTCCACTTGGCGCGGTACGTTGGCAAGCAAAAGTTCTGCGTGCCTGTTTCTCAGTTTCTTGTATCTTCCCAGTACGAATCCGAGTCCGGTGCTGTCAATGAACGTGACGTTCTTCATATCGAATATCATCGAACGCAAATCGCGCGTGTTTTCAATCACGTCGTCGATGCCCGCTCGCACCATTTTTGCGCCGTACTCGTCGATTTCGCCCGAAAGCACAACCCGAATACAATCTTTGTCGGATATAAATTCAACTTCCATATTGCCTCCGACAAATAGAATAAACAGTATCTAATCGAACATTTTGGCGGCTTTTGCGGTTTTTGAAAAATTCTTAAAATTTTATGTCAAAAATTTCTTCAAATCTATCAAAAAAATCATTGACAACTTTTTTGATTTATTGTATATTGTTGTAGTCGCAAAGAACGACGCGAAAATCTTTCGGGGTGTAGCGCAGTTTGGCTAGCGCGTCTGATTTGGGTTCAGAAGGTCGGGAGTTCGAATCTCTTCACCCCGACCAGCATAAACTTCACCGATGTGATTCGGGCCTTTAGCTCAGTTGGTTAGAGCAGTCGGCTCATAACCGATCGGTCCGCGGTTCGAGTCCGTGAAGGCCCACCAAAAACTTAAAATCATTTGGCCCGGTAGTACAGTTGGTTAGTACGCCAGCCTGTCACGCTGGAGGTCAGGGGTTCGAGCCCCCTCCGGGTCGCCATCAAAGTTTGTGGCAGTGACAACCGTCACTGCCATAAAACTAAAATAGGGGATTGAAATCCCAAATGCCTCGGTAGCTCAGGTGGTAGAGCAAGGGACTGAAAATCCCTGTGTCGGTGGTTCGAGTCCGCCCCGAGGCACCAACAACTCAATACGCTGGTGTAGCTCAACAGGCAGAGCAACTGATTTGTAATCAGTAGGTTGTTGGTTCGATTCCGATCACCAGCTCCATACGGAGAGGTTCCCGAGTGGCCAAAGGGAGCAGACTGTAAATCTGTTGTCAGTGACTTCGGTGGTTCGAATCCACCCCTCTCCACCAGCAAGAAAGCACATCGCAAGATGTGCTTTCTTGTATGGCGCGAGAGGGTGGATTAGGCTGTTTTTCAAAAAAAAACAGCCACACGCATTGCGTGTCGAACCACCTTTCGGTGCTGACGCTTGGGCAGATTGCACAAGTGCAGCCCTGCGCTATTAAACGAATCCACCTTACCAGCAAAAAAGCACATCGCAAGATGTGCTTTCTTGTATGTGGATAGGGGTGGACTCTAACCAAAGAAATACTAATAAAAAAAGGACACTCAATGGGTGTCCTTTTCCTTTGTCAGTTCAGCGACTTGTCGTTCCAACTCTGCGATTCGCTCGTCTTTGGTCAGCTTGTGTTGGCTCGATTTCGGAAGCAACTGCGCGTTTGCACAGTACAAGATTGCAAGGATTAAAAATATCAGCGTAGTGTAGAAGCCGACAAATGGTATTCCTTTTGTTACAGCACACAAAACTATTGTCATTATGATATAGAGTGACGGAATTGCAATGAGCAAACCTTTGTTGGTTTTATGCTTTGCGAAGTACAAGACGAAAAAGGCGAGTGTGCAACAGATTATGACAATAGCAAGTATAGATAATGCAACAGAAAGCGAAAAACTTGGAAGCATATCTTTCATATATTCATCAAATGAACCATAGTAAGATTGCATTTCCGAATAATTGGTTTTTAAGTAATAAATCGGTGCTGTTACTATGGCAGGAATATAAGAAAAGAAACTGTATTCCATAACATTAGAAATCAATCCCATTTTTATAAACCAGTTGTTTATAGTTAGTGGCGATATAAATCCAACAAAAAGTAGCACAAAAGAAATTGGGAAAACTAATTTTCCGTACTTATCAACAAAATTTGAATAACCAATGCGTTCGCGCATAAGCATACCCCCTTAAACGGTATGTCTGCATTTTATCCTAAAACAAACTGTTAGTCAACGTTAAAGGTGTAAATTGACACAATGTAAAGCAAAACTTGTTTGGCTGGATAAATCAATCTTTGACGGGCATAGCTGATTAAAAATGCTTTGAATTGTCAAATATTGCTGATATGGACGCATTGTTTTCAAAGAACGTGGAAGATAAAGAGGTGTTTTTCAAGAAAATGCAGAATACCGAAGGGGTTGTCGAAGGGTGTGAGGGAAACGCTGTCGGCAACGTCGGAAACAAGAATTTGAGCAATGCGGGAAAAAACGAAGGCAATTTATGATTGACAGAATCGAGTATCAACAATATGTGAAAGAAAACGCGCCGAAATCGCCGATGGTGCGAACTTTGCTTGCGGCGTTTTTGGTCGGCGGCATAATTTGTTGTATCGGCGAGGGTATCGGCGATATTTTGCGGCTTATTTTCAAGGATATGAGCGATAAAAACGTTGCGATTTTTGAAAGTTGCATAATGATTTTTCTCGGAAGTTTATTCACTGCGCTCGGACTTTACGACAAACTCGGACATTTTGCGGGTGGCGGTTCGATTATTCCCATTACGGGATTTGCAAATTCGGTGGTTTCGCCTGCGATGGAATACAATCGCGAGGGCGTGTTTTTCGGCGTATGCGCAAAAATGTTCGTTATCGCAGGTCCTATCATCGTGTTCGGTGTGGTTGCGAGTTTTATCGTCGGACTAATCGGCTATTTCGTCTATATGTGAGGTTGAAAAATGAGGACTTTTCAGTTATCTAACCCTATATATCTCAAAAGCGGATTTACAATCGTAGGGCCGAAAGAAGGCGACGGAAACTTTGCGGACAAGTTCGATATCGTGCTTAAAAACGATATTTGGTGCGAAAAATCGTACGAGAAATGCGAAAGCAAAATGCACCGTGACGCCGTGAGCGGCGCAATCAAAAAGGCAGGATTGAAAAGAGAGGATATAGACATAATGCTCGGCGGCGATTTGCTCAACGAACTTGCCGCAACGTCGCTTGCCGCGCGCAATTTTCCGTGCGCGTTTTTGGGGCTTTACAACGCTTGTTCGACGTTCAGCGAAAGCATTATCGTCGGTTCTATGCTCATTGACGGCGGATTTGCGAAAAATATCACTTGTTCGACGTCGAGTCACTTTGCGTCGGCGGAAAGGCAGTATCGTTTTCCGCTCGAACTCGGCAATCAGCGCACGCCCACGTCGCAATGGACGGTTACGGGCGCAGGTTGTACGGTTTTGTCGAGCGAAAAGCCGTCTATGATGAACGAAAGAGTGTACGAAGACGATATTATCGCAATCGACGAAAATATGAATATCGACCAAAAGACGCTCGAAAAGTACAAAAAGAGCATAGAAAAACAGAAAAAAGTGATAGATAAGGAAAAATCGAACATCGTCGAGGACAATTTCGAGAGAGAAAGCAACGATTATGCAAAGCCGAACACGCATTACGTCACCGTGACGGGCGGAACGATGGGCAAAGTCGTTGATTTGGGAATTGATGACGAAGCGAATATGGGTGCGGCTATGGCGCCTGCCGCTTGCGACACGATTGTTACGCACTTTGAGGAAACGGGACGTTCGCCCGACTATTACGACGGTATTTTTACGGGGGACTTGGGCAGACACGGAAAAGAAATGCTCGAATACTTGCTTTCAAAAGAAGGAATAACCTTGCCAAAATACTATATGGATTGCGGCGCAAGTTATTTTACGCCCGAACAAAAGACCTTTCAAGGCGGTTCGGGTGCCGGGTGCGTCAATACGGTGTTCAATTCGTATGTCCTCAAAAAAATGCAGAGAGGCGAGTTGAAAAGGGTGCTTCTCGTTCCGACGGGCGCGCTCTTAAACAAGGATACGCCGCTTCAAAAGGAAACGATACCGGGGGTGTCGCACGCCGTGACTTTTGAAAGTCACCCGTTTTTGCAATGACCGTTCGGGCGTGAAAATCGCAAAAGAGCGGTGAATTGTTGACGAACAAATTATATGATTTTTGCCGTTAAAAGCAGCAATGTGGTTGAAAGTGTTATAAAAATGCGTATATTTTGTAATAGTTTTGAACAATAAACGTAAATTATGGTGACGATATGGAAATATTCCTCGATTATCTGAAAGTGTTTGCCGTCGGCGGTTTCGTGTGTATGTTGGGTCAAATTCTCATTAACAAAACGAAAATGTCGTCGGCGCGTATACTCGTGACGTATATGCTTTTGGGCGTTATACTCGAAGTGTGCGGCGCGTTCGAGCCTATGAAAGAATTTGCTGGTTCGGGCGTAACTATTCCCATTATGGGATTCGGCTCGAATCTTGCCAAAGGTGCGCTGGAAGGCGTGCAAAAAGACGGATTTTTGGGCGCGATTACGGGCGGTATGAGTGCGGTTTCGGCAGGTCTTACGACGGTTATCGTGTGCGGATTCGTGTTCGGCTTGATATCTCGCTCTCGCTCGAAAAAGATTTAAAACGAAAAAACGTTGGTGAAACGTGTCGTATGCAACGGCAAACGCTCTAAATTGCGTATGGAATTCGGTTTTCGACAACGAAACGGCGTTGGAAACGTCGCTCAAAATGCTAAAATGCCTTATTATAGGGCGGTTTTCTCGGCAAAAACGGCTTTTAACTGTTCAAATTCAGTAAACTCGACGAGTCGTATAGATTAAGATAGGTGTCGGGAATCTCGCCGACTATGAGGTTTTCGCATACGAGAACTTCGGCTTTGACTTGTATCGTCGGCTGGTCGATTGGCGTGACTATGCTGACGTCGGCGTAAACGTCGATGTAGATTTTGTGCAAGGTTTGGTTTATTCCCGCCGACTGGAAAAAGGATACGAAATCGCAATTTGCCATACCTATCGGGGTGATTTTTATGGTTACGTCGGGTCCGAAGCCCATTAGAAGCGCAAGACCTGTGAAAGTACCAGCCGAAATCTGTATCTCTTGCGTGCCGAGAGAGTCCAAATTTGCTTGCGCAAGGTTTGCAATCTGCCTTGCGATTTTGTTTATTTCGGGTGAATTTGCCTTTATCATCGAGATTTTGCCGTCGTTGTCTTTGACGATGTCGAAAAGCATATCGTAAGTCAGACCGTCGCCGAGCACGCTCGTTGCGGCGATGTTTATGGCGTTCGTAGTGACTGCTCGCATTTGCGCAACCGAACTGTCCATAACCGTCGGAACGATATTCGAGCGAAAATAAACAGTGCAAAAGATGAAAATCGCAAGAAAAACCGCGATTGCAATCACGACTCTGAAAAGTTTCGGCTTCATCGTTTTTGAGATTTTCTCTTTGTTTTGCACGTTATATTCTATGTTTAATCTTTGATTATCTTTACAAAAGCCGCCGATGTTGATACAATATCGGTATGGATTTATTTGACCTTCAAAACAACGAAAAAACTATGGCACCGCTTGCCGAACGTATGCGCCCTCGCACCTTGGACGAATTTTTAGGACAAGGCAAAATCGTGGGGCAGGGTTCGCTTTTGCGCAGAGCGATTGCCGCAGACAAACTTGGCAGTTGCATTTTCTACGGACCGCCCGGGACGGGAAAAACCACGCTTGCAAACATCATTGCGGAAAATACGAACGCGGCATTCGTCAAACTGAACGCCGTCACGAGCGGCGTTGCGGACGCTAAAAAGGTTATCGACGAGGCTCGCGACCGTCTTCGTATGTACGGAAAACGTACATATTTGCTTTTGGACGAATGTCATCGCTGGAACAAGGCGCAAAGCGACAGCGTGTTGCAGGCAATCGAGCAAGGTTACATAATTTTTATCGGTTCTACGACGGAAAATCCCTACGTTTCGATGACGAGGGCTATCGTGTCGAGATGCCGTATTTTCTCGTTTTCGAGGCTTTCGGACAAGGATATTAGAGCAGGTCTCGAAAGAGCGGTCAAGGACAAGGAAAGAGGACTCGGCAATATGAATCTCGAAGTGAGCGACGAGGCTCTTTCGCATCTTGCTTGGGCAAGCGCAGGGGATATGCGCACCGCGCTCAACGCTCTGGAACTTGCCGCGCTCACCACGCACGCGGATTCCGACGGCGTTATAAGAGTGGGAAAAGAGGAAGCCGAGCAATCCATACAGCAAAAAGCGCTCAGTATGACGGAAGATATGTATTACGATATGATTTCCGCATTCATAAAGAGTATGAGAGGAAGCGACAGCAACGCCGCGCTGTACTGGGCGGAAAGGCTCATCGAGGCGGGTTGCGATCCCATGCTCATCGGGCGCAGAATTATGATTCACGCTTGCGAGGACGTCGGTATGGCAGATCCCAACGCCATCGTCGTTGCGACGTCGTGCGTGCAGGCTTTTGAGAAAATAGGTTTGCCGGAAGGGCGCATTCCGCTTGCCGAAGGCATAATATACGTTTCGGAAGCACCGAAGTCGAACAAGGTCGTCGAGGCTCTCGGCGGCGCGGAAAACGCGGTGAAGAACATAAAGCACGAAACCGTGCCTTTGTATCTTCGCGACCCCAACTACAAGGGCAACGATGAAAAAGTGAGCGGATACAAATATCCGCACTCGTACGGCGGCTGGGTGAAACAGCAATATCTTCCCGACGAGATTAAAGACGCAATATTCTACGAGCCGACCGAAAACGGCTTCGAAAAAGTTATAAAGGAAAGACAGTCGAAAAGAAAATAACGCAAAAACAAGCGGAATATCGCAAAGCAAACGCGAAAGCGAAAGAAGCGCAAAAAAAACGGCGGAATCAAAACGTAAAATTCCGCATAAAAACGCTTGATTTTCTTTTGGCGAAAGGAAAGATATGTTACAAATCGAAAATTTGACTAAAACTTATACGGGCAATCAAAAACCGTCCGTCGAAAATCTTTCTCTCACCGTCAACGACGGCGAGATTTTCGGCTTTATAGGTCCGAACGGCGCAGGTAAATCCACGACGATTAAGAGCATTACGGGCATTATATCTTTCGAGGAAGGAAGGGTGCTTATCGACGGTATAGACCTCAAATCCTCGCCTCTCGAAGCGAAAAAGCATATAGGTTACGTCAGCGACGACCACGTTATGTACGAGGGTTTGACGGGCGTTGAGTACATAAACTTTATTTGCGACGTTTTCGACGTGCCGACCGCGCAAAGACAGGAAAGATTGGCAAAATACAGCGCGCTTTTCTCTCTCGAAGACGCGGTTAAGAAGCAGATTTCCACTTATTCGCACGGAATGAAGCAAAAACTCAACATAATCGGCGCGCTCATTCACGAGCCGAAACTTTGGATTCTCGACGAGCCTATGACGGGTCTCGACCCTCGCTCTGCATACAACTTGAAGCAACTTATGCGCGAGCACGCCGACAAAGGCAACAGCGTGTTTTTCTCGTCGCACGTTCTCGAAGTCGTGGAAAAAGTGTGCGACAGAGTCGGTATTATCGAGGACGGACACCTCATTGCGACTTGCCGTATCGACGAGTTGAAAGAGAAGAATAAGGACAAATCCCTTGAAGAATTGTTCCTCAAACTCACGGACACAACGCCCGTATTCGAACAAACGGCGGAATGAGGCTTGTATGAGAGATTTTCTTATCGTATTCAAAACGCTGTTTCGCGACGCAAATTCGAGGACGGTGGACGCAGAGGGCAAAAAGAGGATTCCGTCGGGATTGAAAGCGTTGATTTCTTTTTTGCCGCTCGTTGCGCTGATCTGCGTTATGGTTGCGTTTTTGGCGGTGGGGCTTAAAAACGTCGCCGAGTTTTCGTTGCTCGTCGTGGCAATCGTTGCCGCAACGCAACTTTTGGTGATGTTTCTTTCGATGTTCTCGATCGTGACGTCGCTTTACGGCGCAAAAGATACGCCGTTTCTCAACACGTTGCCCCTTCGTCCGACGTCGGTGTTTTTTGCAAAATTCGCAATGACTTACGTCAACGCGCTCGAACTTTCTTCGGCTGTGATTCTTCCAACCGTTCTTACGTCCGCAATAGCGTTCAACGTCGCAAGCAAATCGATGTTTTACGGATTCTATCCGCTTCTTTTGGTGATTTTGCTCGTTGCGCCGATATTGCCGCTATTTATCGTCAGCGTGCTTTCCATGCCTGTCGTGTGGCTCGGCTCGTACTTCAAGGGTAAACCTACCTTAAAAAGCGTTTTGGTGATTCTGTTCTACGTCGTTTTGATGTGCGCGTATATGGTGCTCGTCTACTATATGAACACGCGCGGATTCGGTCAAGAGGGCGGCGTAGAGATGTCGCAAGGCACTCTCGCTTCGCTTTCCGTGCTTGCAAACGTGTTCTATCCCGACAAGGTGCTTGTAAACTGCTGCTTGGGCATCGAAGCGGGCAAAAACTTCGGTATATCCGCCGCCATAACCGTCGGTATGATTGCCGTTATGTTGCTGTTGTCCGCGCTCTTTTACAAGCGAATCAACTCGAAAGCGACGGAAAATTCGCAATCCACGGAATCGAAAACCGCCACGCTCAAACAATCGAACGTCGTCGCGTCCATTATGAAGCGAGATTTCACTTCGATTATGCGCAACAGCGCGCTTGCGATGACATCGTTTGCAAATCTGCTTATGGCGCCGATTTTTATCGTCGTGATGTACTTTATCACCAACTTTAAGTCGGGCGCGGACGAGGGTATGACGTCGTTTATGGCCGAAATGATGGGCATAGGCTTCGTTGTGATGTATTCGATGATTTTCCTTGCAGGCGCAAATATGATTGCGAATATGGCGTATACGAGAGAGGGTAAATCCTTTTTTGCTTCAAAAACGCTGCCTATAAACCCGAAAGACAGCATAAAAGCCAAACTTTTGCTTTCCATAATCGTGCCGAGCGTTCTGCTTGTGCCCATTATGCTTATCGCATTGTTGCTTTACAAAATAGACATCGTGTCCACGTTGCTTGTCGGCATAGACACGCTTATGATGATAACCGGCATTTGCAGTATGTCCATACTTTTCGATATGAAAAAGGGCAATCAGCACTGGGAACAGGTCGGCGAAATCAAAAATTCCTCGCAAAACACCTATCAACTCATATCGGCGTTTGCGTCGATTGTGCCGGCGATAATCGTATTCGTTCTCGGCATAGTCCTTGCGGCGTGCGAAAATACGCTCGGCGTCGTGATTGCAAAAGTCATATTCTGGGCGGTGGCGACGGTATTTTCCGTTGTCGTGCTTATCGTCGGTTTGTGTCTTCTCAAAGCCTACGGCTTGAAATGGTATGAGTTTATAGGCGAAAACAAGCCTAAAAAGAAGGGCGCGAGAAATGAACTCGGAAGGGGGTTGCTCAAATGATGAAACGTAAAATCGCATTGGACGTTGGCGACGTTCGCATAGGCGTTGCGGTGAGCGATTTGCTGGGAATAACCGCAAATCCGCGCGAAACGTACGTTCGCAAAAAAGGCGATACTAACGCTGATATCACATACTTTTGCGAGTATGCAAAAAGAGAGAACGCGGATGCTTTCGTTCTCGGTCTTCCAAAGAATATGGACGGCACGGAAGGTGACAGGGCGGTCGTGACGAGGCAGTTCGGCGATATGCTCGAAGAGGCGAGCGGTTTGCCCGTACTCTATCAGGACGAGCGACTCACCACCGTTTCGGCAGAGCGTATGCTCATCGACGCCGACGTACGCCGCGAAAAGCGTAAAAAAGTCATAGATAAGGTTGCCGCAACCATAATTTTGCAATCCTATCTCGACTCGCACCGCTGAAAATTGAGTACGATTTGATATTTTGCTTGCAAATTGCGCAAAATATGTTACTATCAAAATATCAAGATGCAATCCGAAAAATCCGCTTTGCATCGCAAGGAGAAACTACTATGGCAGATTTTTTTGACGACCAAAACAATACGACAGAAGACGACGATATCATTACGTTGTACAACGAAGTCGCAGACAAGGACGAGGATTTCTATCACCTCGCAACTCTCGACGTTGACAACAGATGGTTTGTCGTTATGAAACCCGTCGAGAAACTCGACGATATCGAGGACGACGAAGTTCTCATTTACGAAATTGCCGAAAACGAAGACGGCAACGACGTGTTTATGGCAATCGAAGACGAAGCGCTTCTTCAAAGAGTTTTCGACGAATTTATGGCAGAAGTCGAAAAGATGGAAGGTTGCGAATGTGACGACGAGGACTGTGCGTGCTGCCATCACGACTGCAAACACTAAGCCGTCAAACAGCGAATAACTGCGTCAAAGCCCCTCGCGAAACGAGGGGCTTTTCTTGTTCTTCATCTATTTATAAAAATATTTCACAAAATTTACGAAAAATTTTGAAAAATCCGCTACAAAATATTTGCAAAAAGTTTTTATATATAATATAATCCAAAACGAACCCGCATCGCGAAGGAGTGCATTCTGTTCCAATCGGAGGTTTGCGCGTCGAGTTCGCGAGAGGTAAAAACAATCTTAGGAGGACCTTTATAATGGCCGTAACAACAATGAAAGCCTTGCTTGAAGCAGGCGTGCACTTCGGACACCAAACAAAACGTTGGAACCCGAAAATGGGCAAGTACATCTATGCAACGAGAAACGATATTCACATCATCGACCTTCAAATTTCCGTTGACCACGTCGAAGCCGCTTATCAATTCGTGAAGAGTGTCGTACAAGAGGGCAAATCCGTCCTTTTCGTCGGCACGAAGAAACAAGCGCAAGACGCAATCAAACAAGAAGCAGAGCGTTGCGATATGTTCTATATCAACCAAAGATGGCTCGGCGGTACGCTCACCAACTTCAAGACCATTCGTACAAGAATCGATCGCTTGAACAAAATCAACCAAATGGAACTTATCGGCGAGTTCGAACTTCTTCCCAAAAAGGAAGTTTCCGCTCTCAAAAAAGAACGTGACGATCTCGAAAAGAACCTCGGCGGTATCAAGAATATGCGCACTTTGCCCGGTTGCTTGTTCGTAGTCGACCTCAAAAAAGAAGAAAACGCCGTTAAAGAAGCACGCAAACTCAACATCCCCATCGTAGCGGTCGTCGACACCAACTGCGACCCCGATCTCGTTGATTACGTCATTCCCGGCAACGACGACGCTATCCGCGCAATCCAACTCTTTGCTTCCATCATTGCAGACGCAGTTATCGAAGCAAAACAAGGCGAATCTTTCACCGCTGTCGAAAAAGAAGAAGCGGCAGAAGAAGTTGCACCCCAAGCGGAAGTCGCACCCGTCGTAGAAGAGAAGGCTCTTTCACCCGAAGAAGCGCTTGAAAAAGCAATCGCTGAAAAAGAAGCACAAGAATAATTTATCCAAATATTCCGCACGCAGACGCATATCTGCGTGCGATTTCAAAAAAATAACAGGAGAATATATATGGCATTCACAAGCAAAGATGTTATGGAACTTCGTCAACGCACCGGCGTCGGTATGATGGACTGCAAAAAGGCTCTCGTCGCAACTGACGGCGATATGGAAGCGGCAATCGACTTTTTGAGAGAAAAAGGTATGGCAACCGCTGCAAAGAAAGAAGCGCGCATCGCTGCGGAAGGTATCGTTTATGCCGCAAGCAAAAACGGTAAATCCGTTCTTTTGGAAGTCAACTGCGAATCTGACTTCGTGGCAGGCGGTCCGGTATTCAAAGAGTACGTCGGCAAAGTTGCAGACTATATCCTCGACAACGCAAACGTAACCGTAGAGGACGTCGTTGCGGCAATGCAATCCGTCACCAACGAATACGTTATGAAGATGGGCGAAAAACTTTCCATCCGTCGTTTCACCGTTTACGAAGCAAACGACACCACCGTTGACACCTATATCCATATGGGTGGCAAAATCGGCGTTATGGTCGAAGCAAGCAAGGGTGCAAGCGAAGAAGTCGTACACGACGTCGCACTTCAAATCGCCGCTGCAAACGCTCAATACGTAACTCGTGACGAAGTGCCTCAATCCGAAGTCGAACACGAAAAAGAAATCCTCAAAGCGCAAGCAATGAACGAGGACAGCAAAAAGCCCGAAGCAATCATCGAAAAGATGCTCGTCGGCAGAATCAACAAGTTCTACAAAGAGGTCTGCCTCACCGAACAAGTTTTCGTCAAGAATCCCGACATCACGATTGCTCAATACCTCAAACAAAACGGCGACGTCACCGTCATTCGTTTCACTCGTTACGCAATGGGCGAAGGTCTTCAAAAGAGAGAAGACGATTTCGTCGGCGAGGTTATGGCACAAGCACACCTCAACAAATAAGCACTTTGAAAAAAGGAATGATTCGTTCATTCCTTTTTTTTAGACAAAATCGCATTTGAGCAGGTTAGATGTTCAAAAAAGTAGGGTATAATCAATTATGGCACAAGAAAATTTGAAGTATAAACGCGTCATTATCAAACTGTCGGGCGAAGCTCTTGCGGGCGCAAACGGCACGGGTATCGACCCCGAAAAACTCACTTACGTTTGCAAGGAAATCGCGGACGTAAAGGCACTCGGCGTTGACGTTGGTATCGTCATCGGCGGTGGCAACTTCTGGCGCGGACGTCAAGCCGACGACAAGATGAATCGCTCGACGGCAGACCATATGGGTATGCTTGCAACCGTTATGAACGCGCTTGCGATTCAAGACAAACTCGAACAACTCGGCGTACCCGTAAGAGTGCAAACCGCGCTCACGATAACCAAAGTCGCAGAGCCGTACATTTTGCGCAAGGCTATCCGCCACTTCGAAAAGGGCAGAATCGTCGTATTTGCGTGCGGCACAGGCAATCCTTATTTCTCTACGGATACGGGCGCGGCGTTGCGTGCTTGCGAAATCGGCGCGGACGCGCTTCTTCTTGCCAAAAACGTCGACGGCGTTTACGATTCCGACCCCAAACTCAATCCGTCCGCAAAGAAATTCACCGAAATTTCCTATATGGACGTCATTTCCAAAGGACTCAAAGCGATGGACACAACCGCCATCACGATGTGTATGGACAACAATATCCCCATCGTATGCTTTGCTTTGATGGAAAAGGATAGCATTAAGAATGCTGTGTGTGGGGTAAATACCGGCACTATTATTCATTAAAAATTGTGCTATTTGGCGAATAACTGCGGCAGAGGCACTCTCGTTTTGAGAGTGTCTCTTTGCGTTTACTAACAGGGGCGGGGCATAAAACTTAAATTACAATTTCCCCTTTCCTCAGGTGTTTTCCCTATCGCCGTTCCCCCTCTGCATAAATTTGA
>SAMEA104315436__coassemble_693_pt1:0-105000 | contig 106496 bp, 83 predicted proteins | sample SAMEA104315436__metabat2_low_PE_018 | metagenome-assembled genome bin SAMEA104315436 (sample SAMEA104315436) | gut metagenome | biome: Monkey gut; feature: monkey-associated habitat; material: faeces | place: China | collected 2013 | reverse complement strand
AAACTCTTGAGTTCAATCTTGACTGTCCTATAACTTTTTGTTCAAAGGTTTTTTAGACGTTATTTAATGATTTAATTCACATTAAAAATCGCTTTTCCAAATATTGTTCAATTATCAAGGTTCGTTGCCGTCAATTTGTGACAGCTTTCATATACTATCATAAGCAATTTTCTTTGTCAACGATTTTTCAAAGTTTTCGAAGAAATTTTTTTAAGTTTTTTTCAAAACTCTTTTCATTCCAAAATGTTGTGTTCGCTTTTGGCTTGCACCACAATCTGAAACTTGCTTACTGCTTACGACAGCTTGCATATAATAATCCATTGAGATTTTTTTGTAAAGCGTTTTTTGCAAGTTTTTGTAAATTTTTTAAGAATTTTTTCATATATGGAAAAATCAAACGTTTTGTCTTGAAAATCCACTGTTTAGAGGCGAACGGAAAACCTAAACATATATGTGCGCGTAATGCGTACGCGTGCGCGCGCATATGCGTGTGCGCGTTCATATATATATGGGCGTATGCGGAATATTGCCGCACAACATCTTGTTGTGCTTTTTGTTTTTTCAAAACACGCACCGTATTTCACATTAGATTCGATTATCGGTTTCGGAATTCTTACAACAAAAAACCTTGCCGTTTCGACAAGGTTCTCGTTTTCTTAATATATTTTGCACTTACAAATCGAACGAATGATTTATCACGCCGCCACCCAAACAAATTTCGCCGTAATACACGACGGCATATTGCCCTTCTGCGATTGCTCGTTGCTTTTGCTCGAACACGATTCGTACGTCGCCGTTTTCTAAAACCTCGGCGCGCGCCTTTTGCAACGGTTGACGGTGCTTTATGCGTACCTCGCAATCGAACGCTTTTGCTGGCGGTGGCGTAATGAAATTGAAGCCCTCGGTGACGAGTCCGTCTTTGAAAAGAATATCGTCTTCGCCTTGTGATACGATAAGCAAGTTTTTCGCCACGTCTTTGCCGAGAACGAACCATCTCTCGCCGTTGCCGTCCGAGCTTCCGCCTATACCCAGTCCCCTACGCTGACCGAGCGTGTAAAAATATACGCCGTGATGTCTGCCTACCACCTTGCCGTCCTGCGTGACGATGTCGCCGTCCTTCATAGGAATGTATTGCGAAAGGAATTGTCTGAAATTGCGCTCGCCGATAAAACAAATGCCCGTGCTGTCCTTTTTCTTTGCGACGGGAATGTCGAATTTGAGCGCGAGTTCTCTGACTTCGGGTTTGGTCATATCGCCGAGCGGGAAAATGACGTCGCGAAGTTGATAGGACGAAACCTGATTGAGAAAATACGTCTGATCCTTGTTATCGTCCTTTGCTCGAAGCAAATAATGAGTATCGCCGTCGTGCCTTATTCTGCAATAGTGTCCCGTCGCGATATAATCCGCGCCGAGTTCGCGCGCGAAATCCGCAAACGGTCCGAACTTGACTTCGCGATTGCAAAGCACGTCGGGATTGGGTGTTCTGCCCTTCTTGTACTCGTCAACGAAAAGTTTGAAAACGTTGTTCATATACTGCTCGGAAAAGTCCACCGAGTAATACGGAATATCGATTTTGTCGCAGATATATCGAACGTCCGTCCAGTCTTGCTCGCCGGTGCAGCAACCATTCGGGTCTGTTTCTTTCCAGTTGGACATATAAAGTCCGACAACGTCAAAGCCCTGCTCTTTCAAAAGAGCAGCGGCAACCGCGCTATCCACGCCGCCGGACATACCGACGACAACTCGTTTTTTCTTTTCGTCCATACGGACATTTTAGCATCTCGCCGACGGTATGTAAAGCGAGAGTTGTTTATTCAATAGGAATAATAAGATCTTTCTTGACAATATCCCATTTTTCACCGACGGATAAATCTTTATAATTGGCATACTTTTCCGCCTCTTGTTCGCTGTTAAACTTTAATGCCGCAGAAATGCTTTTTGTGACTCTTAGTGAACGCTCTTCATACGCCGCCGAGCTTAAATACGAACCTTTTTCAATATATCTCAACAAATAACACGTGCTTGTTTCATATGATTTGCTTTCGAGTTTCAACGACACTTGTTCGGCTTGCTTGTTCTGCATATCGTCTATAGTAATACCTGTCTGCTTAATGTCTGACATTGCATCTATTATTGCGGTAGCAAACAAATGCGAGCAATAAATCGCAAACGAGCCGAATCCACCCAAAATAAGTGAACTGATTATTGATGAAATGCCGGTTGCTATTTCACCATACACGCAAATAACAATTCCGCCGATAAACAACATCACTGATGAAATTATCATTATAACCATTGCCACGTTTCGAAGCGTGCCAAAGAATCTTTCCAAATTACTTAATTTACTAAAATCTCTGTTTCTCATACATCCTCCGTATTATCGGTAAGCCGATATTTTAATAAATAATATCATTATGCCGATAATATGTCAATAGGGGTTACTATGGAAATTCTTATTGCACAAAGAATCAAAGATTTGATGAAAAGCGAGAAACTCACTCAAATGCAACTTGCCGCCCGAATTAAGGTCGGGCAAAGTTCAATCAGCGATTGGCTAAACGCAAAGAGCGAACCGAGCGTTGAGAACTTGTGGAAACTTGCGGATTTTTTCGACGTCAGCGTGGACTATCTTATAGGCAGAAAAGAGATTTGAAACAGCGCCGAAAAGGCGCTGTTTTTTTGTATGTATTTACACAATCGCGGCACTTAAAAAGCGAAACAATATTGCTGCGCTTTTTGCGTGAATCGATATTTTATCGTTATATTTTGCACATATAAACCGTTTGTTTTGCGCAAATACACTAAATTATGCGATTTGCTTTTTTGCTTGTTTTTCTACATCAGCATAGACAGCAACGGAAGCACCGCGGCATAGTAAGAACCCGTGCCCGACGCCAAAATTACGCCGAGAATTATGCCGTAAAGAATTGCGCCGAAAACGCTCAGGCACACCGAAACGAGGCAGCCTATTCCTGCGCTTCTCGACCTTGCGGGGTGGTCGTATTTCCACACGAGCCAAAGGATAAAACCGACGAGCGGGAAGAAAAATCCGAGCACGCCCCAACCTGCCGTGCCGCCTTCCTTTGCGGATTGCGCTTGCGTGGAAGTTGCGGTTTGAACGCCCGATTCATACCTACGGTTACTCGACGGCAACGTGTAATTGACGCCTTGCAAGAGGTTGTTGCGGTTGTTCGAGCCTTGATCGGACACGGTGAACGAGGACGGCATTTCGCCGTTGTTGAAGTTGAATATCGTCTTGATTACGCCGCCGCAATGAGGACATTTTGCAAGCACGCAAATGAGTTCGCCCTTGAAATCGAACACGATTTCCCAGTCCACTTTCATTTCGCCGCAAAGCGGACAAGTGGAAAAGGAATTGTTGATTTTGTTTTCCACGATCAAGCCTACGCCGTCATAGTATCTTTGAAAATCCATATTTATTCCTCTCTGTTTAAGGATTTATAAAATCATAGCACCGAACGCGCGATTCGTCAATACGCTTGGTTCGTCGCCTTATTCGTAAAGGCTTTGAGGGTATCTTTCGCCGTTGTCGGGAAGAACGACCACGATGTCGCCCTCAACTTGCTTTCTGAGCGTTTGAGCGGCGAAATAAGCCGCGCCCGACGAGATTCCGCACTTGATACCGAACTTGTGGTAAATCTCGCCTGCGGTGCGTATGGCGTCGTCGTCGGCAACGTCGATGATTTTATCGAATTTGCTCGGATCGACGATTGCGGGAACGAAGTTTGCGCCTATGCCCTGAATCTTGTGCGAGCCTGCGTGTCCTTGCGTGAGAAGCGGACTTGAAAGCGGCTCGACGGCAACCATTTTGCAGTCAATGCCGTTTTGCTCGATATACTTTTTCACGCCCATAGCCGTACCGCCGCTACCGACGCCCGCAACGACGTATTTTGCCGTCGGAACTTGCGAGAAAATTTCGGGTGCGGTTGTGTAGAAGTGCGCCTCTACGCTTGCGTAGTTTCCGAACTGATTTGCAAGCCACGCGCCGTTTTCGGCAAGTTCTTTCGCCTTTCTGACCGCGCCTGCCATACCCTCGCTTGCGGGGGTAAGCACGAGTTCTGCGCCGTATGCGGCAATCATATCTCTGCGCTGTTGGCTCATACTTTCGGGCATAACCATAACGGCTTTAAGACCGAGTTCGCGCGCAACGTAGGAAAGACCTATGCCCGTGTTTCCGCTCGTCGCCTCAACGATAGTGCCGCCCTCTTTCAAATCGCCGTTTTCGAGCGCGCGCAAAACCATATAGAACGCCGCCCTATCCTTAACCGAGCCGGCAGGATTGTTTCCCTCGACTTTTCCGTATATACCGTCGCCAAGCGACACAACGGGCGTATTTCCTATCTTTTTCGACAATACGTCAAGTTTTTCTTGCATATTTTTGTCCATAAAACGCCTCTGCCAAATCGCGCGAACGAATCGGGCAATCGAATCCGCCTATGCAGAAGGTAAAGCCCGCTTTGACGGATGGTAAAATCCGTTTTTCCGACACGATTCAACACAAATTTTGTTTTCGGTATTATTATATCACCGACCTATCGATATGTCACCAAAATATTGCACGCCGAAAATTTTGCGTTGGGTTTACTAATGCGCACGAGTGTGCTATAATTCAAGCGTACAAAGCGAAATCGCAATATGCACCCATGGCGCAACTGGATAGCGCATCAGATTCCGATTCTGACGGTTGGCGGTTCAAGTCCGCCTGGGTGTACCACTCAAAAACCGCAATTTTTATTGCGGTTTTATCGTATCTTACAGGCGGACTTAGTACCCATTGCTGACGCGATTGGCGCAATGCGCAACAATCGCTATTACGCTCACTTCGCTCGCTACAAGTCCGCCTGGGTGTACCAAGAAAAAGACAAGTTAATTTAACTTGTCTTTTTCAGTTAAATCCAACCATGTCGGGTGAAATCTCTACGAGATGAAATCTGCTACGCAGGTGAAAAGGAAAAGCACTTCCGAATTTTCGGAAGTGCTTTTGATTTTTGTTTCGTGACACAAGGTCAAGTGAGATTAAAGCGAGAATCCTTCACAAGTATAAACCGTTCCGACTTCCAAGCTGTATTCGCTTGAAAGGTTTGTGTTAAGACCGGGGCACGCTTTAACGGTAAGAGTATTTCCTGATACTGTAAACGTAATGGTCTTTCCGACATTACCCATATTGCCACCGTGTGCAGTTACTGTAACCGTAAGTTCGTTTCCTGAAAGCACACCGTTTGCAAAGTCTACATAGAAATATCCGGAATTGCCAATCACAATACGTCCCGCAATATCGACGCTGTCATTAAATTGGATGTATTTTGCAGCATTGTTATTCAAAAGGAATTTGTAATTTGCAAACACGCTCTTGCCAAGCAACACTTTATTCTCGACATCGAGTCCGTAAACGGTTGACGTCTCGCCGTCGTAAATGGTGATGTTTGTTCCGTTTACAACGTAGGTCTTGCTTGTGCCGGTGACATTGCCGTAACCGTCAAGCGTCAAAGTGCTTGCGTCGGGAAGCGTGTAAGTTCCTTCATAACCGTCAAGCGTCTTGGTGTAAGTGCCTTCGCCGAGAGTGACGACTCTCATCGCGTTGTTCACAACAAACGTAACCTTGTCGCCGTCAAGCGTGTAAGAACCCGTTGCTTCGCCGACGGTGATCGTTCCAAAACCGTCGAGTGCGATTTCGCCGTATGCTTCCGTGTTGTTGTAAGAGCCGGACTTGCCATCGTTGAGAAGCACCGACTTGTTGACAACTTTTGCGTAGATGCTGTTATCCGTGTCGTAAACCGTTACGTCTGTATCTTTGATGTTTTTGACGTCGACATCCGTGCCGAACGAACCGACTTCGACAACCTTGTTGTCATACAAGAACGCATATTTTACAGAACTGTCGGTATAAGTTATCTTGAGATAACCGAGATAGCCGCCGTTTCCGTTCTTGCATCCGGAATAATCAACACTTGAAACAAGGTCGATATTGAACGCAAGGTAGGTATCGTCGCCAACGCCTGTAGCTTTTGAAGAACCAAATGCACGCCATACGACGCCGAGTGTAGCGTTAACGTAGTGATAACTCTTTCCGCCGCCAAGCACCATAGCGCCTTCCGTCATATTCGCTTGTTCGTCTGTAAGAGTTCCCGCCGTAATACCGTTGCCGGTGTAACTGCCGTTGGTGTTTATCGTAAGCAACGACGTGTTGAGATCTTCATTTGCTTTTGTACCAGTTGTGGTTGAACCGTAGAAGTTCCAACCTTTGTAAGTTCCAACCGCCTTTGGCGCATTAACCCACTTTGCATAGTAAGTCACAGACACGCTTTCAAGTTTAGTAGATGTGGACGCTTGGTCGCCAAACGAACCGTCTTCGTTCTTCAAGAACCAACCTGCAAACGCTTTGCCTTCGTATTTTACGGCATTGAGAACTGTCGGAAGTGTGCCGACTGTGTCACCGACGTACTTGCCCTCAATCGAAGTGCTGGCATTGCCGCTGCCATCCGTATATCCGTTGAAATCGAACGTGAGGACTACCGCTGCGTCGTATTTTGCATAGAACGTAACGTTGTCAGTGGGCGTTACGGTTGTCTTTGCAGAGCCGCTATATGCTTCGTTGTCAAACCAGCCGCGGAACTTGAATCCATCAACCGCAAGGTCATCGCCTGCATAAAGCGTTGTGCTTACGTTTCTGAACACGCTTACAGATTCAACCGCCACTTTACCGTTGACGTAAGTGATGGTGACTCTATTCTCTGCCATCGTATAAGTATGGTCGTCCTTGTTGATGCTGAGCGTGTATGTTGCTTTCTTGTCGGTAGTCGTTACGTCGAAGCCGTAACCAGCGTCGTTTGCCGCCGCTTTGTATGTGCCGGTGATTGCAGTGCCGTTGAACGTACCAGTTACAGTACCTGCACCGTTGAGTCTTACGGAATCTGAACCGCTTGCGTAAGTGCCTTCGTTGCCGTCAGTCACAACAAAGTTGTTGCTGCTGCTCTTTGCAAACTTCAATGTCTGTTCGCCCGCAACAATAGTGATTATATCCGCTTTGCTCTTAACATCCGAAAGCGCCGTGACAGCCGCATCTTTCGAATCGACCGCAGACCAAGTTACGCCATAGTACACAGCAGTGTCATTGAGGAACACATTCGTTTCGTTTCCGTCAACCGTGAAAGTTATCAATCTGGTCTTGTTGCTATTCCAAGAAACAAGATTGCTTGCAGACGTGCTTACACTATCTGCTTGGAAGAAGAAATACGTATCAGAACCAAATGCCGAAGACGAATTGTAACTTACTACAATCATCTTGTGCTCTGCATCAAAGTACGCATAACTTGAACCAAATTTAAAGAATCCTGTTTCAGCGTTATAACCTGTAACCGATCCCGACTTAGCACCTGTTGCATTTCCGAACACGTCGATTGTAAGAGTCTTATTTGCTTGGCAAATACTATCGCTATAAATCTCATAACCGACATATGTACCCATCAACGCATTCGGCTCAATCCACTTTGCGTAAACCGTCGTGTTTTGAGTAAGAACGGTGTCTTTGACAAATTCCTCGCCGTAGTCGCCTGTTTCGCTACCGTCTTTGGTGAACCAACCCGCAAACGCTTTCGTACCGAACATGAAGTCAACTGCTTTGAGGGTTGTCACTGTATCGTTTGCATAGTAGTTTTCAACGACATCGGCAGTTGTTCCGTCGAGATACTTGTAGGTGAGCGTGACTGCTTCGTCCCATTTTGCATAGAACGTTACGTCTGCGCTTGCAACGAACGTTGCCAGGGCTTCCGTCGTCAATGCCGCGTCGGTGTACCAGCCGCGGAACACGAATCCGTCTGCCGTCGGAACGTCTGTCAAAAGCGTTTGATTGCTGTATTTGCCGACTTGTGCGGAACTGTTCGTACCGTGTCCGTTATAGTCGTAGGAAACGGTCACTTTGGGTTCTGTCACGGTGTAAGTCTTTGCAGTAATGTCAAGAGTGAACTCTTTGTATACGCCTTCGATCATTGCACCGATAACGTTATCGTTCACCACTGAGAACGAATACTTGTTTTCGCCGATTGAGATTATGCTGCCTGCGCTGAGTGCGATTTCGTCTTCGCCGTTCTTATAAGTGCCTGCATTCTCAAAGAGCGAATTTTGCGCAACAACGGGAATGCCGTTGATTTTGAGGTTTTCTACAAACGCTCTGTCTTCTTCGCCGGAATCGCCATTGCCGCTACTGTCTTTGCTGTACTCAATCGAAATTTCTTCGCCTTCCGCGTCGAGTATACAGACAAGGTGTTTTGCATTTTCTTTTTTGATGTCTGAACCTTTTGTGATAATCGACTTTCTTGCGCCTGTTGAGTCGTAATACCAAATGGTCAAGTAGTCATAGCCTTGTTCGCCGGTTACCCAGTAGTCAAACTCGATAACTGCAACGCCGCTTGTCCATTGAATTTGCATCTTTGAATAAGTATGGCTACCCGAAGCACACGTCGCATGCCAGTTCGTACTTCTCCAACTGTTGCTTTCTGCAACGTATTCCCAAGCATAAGTATCTTGTTCAACAAAAGATACGTTGCCTGCCCATTCCCACGTTGCGAATATCACGAGGTTTGCGCCTACCACATTGACAACATCTTCGTCTTGGATGTCTTCGTCGCTCTCGTCAAGAGTTCCGTTGCCGTTGTCAAGCTTCCAGCCTACAAACGTATATCCGTCTTTGAATGTCGTGTTATAAGCATAGTTCGGAAGTGCGCTCACATATGTGTCACCGTAACCGATAGCCTTTGTGCCGTATGCCGCTTCGTCTTCTGCAAGCAAGCCTTTTACGGTGAGTTGGCTCGAATTTGTCCAAGACGCTTCGAACGTATATACGTTTCTTTCACCTGTTGCTTTAAACGTCAAGGTTTCGGTGCCTTCTTCACCTTCGACTTTCCAACCTTTGAACAAATAACCTGTTTTTTCTGCCGGTGTCGGAAGTGTTGTCGTGACGTTTATAAACACTTCTTGGTCTTGAATTTCCTCATCAGTGCCTTTGAACATAAACGTTGCGGTGGGTTTGGTCACGCTGATTGCGCCTTCTGTGATAACGAACGTATAGTATTCAGTTGCCGCTTCGACGCTTTCACCAACGTAGAGTTCGTAGTACTCTTTGTCTGCTTCTTTGAAGTAAACGCCCGCTTTGCCGTCGATGGTTGCGCCGCCGACGCCGTTAAGCACGACTGCGTTGTAGGTCGAATCGGGGTAAGAACCTTCGAGTCCGTCAGTCACTTGCAATGCGCCGCTTGCGTTTCTTGCAAACGTTTGAACCTTGTTGTTTTGTGCGTCGACTGCTTTGACGTAGTTTGCCGTCGCGCAATCCGAACCCTTGATTTCGTTGCCTTCCGCGTCAAAGTATTTTGCGCCGAAGTAAACGGTTTCATCGTACACGAAGAAGTTGAATCCGTGCTTAATTTCATACGCACATTCTGCCGCATAAGAAATCGCCATAGAATCCGTCCAAACAGCACCGTTTACGTCTGCCGCTTTAATGCTGTAAGTGCTCGGAATCATAAAGTACACGCTGTCGTATACACTATTCTTTGTTAAAACGACGATACCCGTAGAAAGGTCGATATAACCTCTTTCATTGTGCACTGTGCCGCTGTCATCTCTCGTGAACGTAACCGCACCGGTGTTTTTGTCTTCGATTCTAATTGTGCAATCGCCTTTGAGCGGTGAATAGTCGCCTACACCGCTGCCGTTTTCGTCAAACGTTACACTTGCCGTGAATGAATTGACTTTGACAAGAGACGTTTCACCGTTTTGAGACAATTCGAACGCATAGTAAGTCACGCCCTCGTAAGGTGCGGTGAGTTTGGGTTCGACGATTCTGAACGTCGTGTTCGTCTTCTTGTAGGTGTATTCGACGTAGCCTGCTTCGTTGTAGTCGGCTTCTTTCACGTCACCTTTGGTGAAGAAATCGGATTCGACGTAGTTTCCATCAAAAGCGTCATCTTTCTTGGTGCGTCCGCAATCGCTGCAAACGTAAACCGCTTTTACGCCATGAAAACCTTCAATCGGCGGTGCAAGAACGTATTCAGTCGGTGCGGCGCCGAATGTATGTTCTTCAAGCTTTGCCGTGTCGTATGCGCCGCAACGAGAGCATTTGTAAACGTGATGTTCACTGCCGTCCTCGTGCGTATCCTCGTCTAACGTGAGGTTTTCGTAAGGAACGCAACCGCCTTCGTGGTCGTGTCCGAGTTTTGCAATAACCTTGTTATAGACGTGTCCGCAACCTTCTCTCGTGCAGGTTGCCGTAACAGCACCGTCTTCCGTGCAGGTCGCGTCGGTCACTTGGAAGTTGTCGTAGTTGTGTCCGAGTGCGCCGCCGTAAGTGAACGTATGATTGCTCTTTGCGCCGCAAACGCAACTATAATAGTATTTTGCGGGCGAATCGCAAGTTGCCGCTTGTGCAAGATACGCAGTCGTTGTAACTTGTTGATTGTACGCGCAGTCTTTGGTTTCTTCGTGGTCGTCGGAAACGCATTTGTGAGTGTGCGTGCCGTTGCCGTTAGATTCCCAAGCGCCGTAAACGTGTTGTTGAACTTCGGTGACGATGGTCACAGTGCCGTATTCGGACGTGTAAGTGACTTTGCCGGGTTCGAAGTGCGTTGCGCTGTTCTCGCCTCTCGTCCAGATAGAGTTGCTCAATGCGGGGATCGTAACTTGCTCGAAGAAACCGCAAGAGCAGTATCTCTTTGCAACGCCCGTATTTTCTTCGGTGGGATCGGTCGTGATTTCCCAGCTGCCGAACGTGTGCGTGCCTTGATCCGAAGTCTTGATTATCGTGCCGTAAACGGACGTGTAAACCTTAACGCCGCCTTGCGTGTGCGAGGACTCTTGATTTACGCTGACCGTCCAAACGCTCGTATCCGTGAGTTTTGCAACGGGTTGAGTTTGTTCGTCACCGCAGGAGCAGACTCTCTTTGCAACGCCTGCCGCCGTTTCGGTGGGTTCGGTTGCAAATGTCCATGCGCCGTATGTATGACCCGCTTTTGCAGTCGTAACGGTCACTTTGCCGTATTCGGAAGTGTATTCCACGATTCCGTCTTCGGTGTGAGATTGCGCTTGTTTTTCTTTCTTCGTCCAAACGCTCGTATCCGTCAACACTGCAAGCGCAACTTCTTCGTAACTTCCGCAAACGCAGACTCTGATTGCCTTGCCCGCTTCGGTTGCGGTCGGCTCGGTCGCAATCGTCCACGCACCGTATGCGTGTTCGCCTTTTGCGACTTCAACGGTCACAGTGCCGTATGCGGACTCGTATACTTTGTAGCCTTTGCTTGTGTGAGTTGCGTCTTGGCTCGTCTTCACCGACCAAACGGACGCGTCGCTGAGTTTAGCAACCGTAGCGGTTTCAACGTCGCCGCAAGAGCAAACTCTCGTTGCCGTACCTGCGTCGGTTTCCGTCGGGGCTGTTGCGATGGTCCACGCGCCGTAAGTGTGCGTGTGCTCTGGTTGAGAGTTATCGCAAGCGACGAAAAGAACCGCAAGCATTGCAACGATTGCAATTACAAACAATACTTTGTTTCGCTTCATTGTCGTTCTCCTTTTTTGTTATGCCAAATAAGTTTTGATACATTTTTGCTCGCCACGTCGAACGTTCCGTTCGGGCGATTTTGTCTTGAAAAAGCCGCTTTTTCGGGCCTTGCGTTACGCTCTTGACACTACAATGTGCGCACCGTTTATAAACGTGCGCACATCAAAGCGTAATAAATATTCGTTTTTGCTCTGCAAAATGCATATTTATTCAAACATTTATGCATATTTTGCGTATAAATCTTATTTTTAATAATATTTTAATCTTCAATCCTCTATTTGTCAATTTTTATTCAATAGAAAATTTCGTATTTGTTGCAAAAAATCCTTGTTCGCTTTCGCTCGAAAGATTCGTGCTCGTGCAGACCATCTCGTCGGTGACCGAAACGTCGGAAATTTCAAACGTAAACTCTGCCGAACCGACCTTTACCGTGACGGTCGTTCCGTTCACGGAATACGTTCCCGAAACGCCGTCTTTTGAAGCGAACGAGGGATTGTATTGGTCGCTGCAAGCGTCGTCGCCGCTGTCGTGGTCGCTCGATACGGAAGTCACGATAACTCGTCCGTTTTCGCCGAACGCGAACGTCGTCACCGCCTTGTAGAGTTGCATTTGACTCTCTGCATTCGGGCAAGAGAACGAATAACTTGCGGTGTAGGATTTGCCTGCAAGCAACGTTTCGTCAAGCACGATATTGCTCGGCGCATACGTCATATCCGCAAGGTTTACGTCGATAACGAACATATCGTCGCCTATCTTTGCGAGGACAGAGCCGTTTGCGTTGACTTTGTACGTTCCTTTTGCGCCGCCCTTTTCGATATTGCCGAATCCGTCGATTTTGACGGCGTCTTCGCCCGTGCGAGTGTACTCGCCTCTATACGAGTCGCTCACGAGCAAACCGTCGACCGTATTGCCCCACGCCGCAATTTTCACGACGTACGACTTCTTGGACGATTCGAAACTCAAAACCGCGCCGTTATTCGTGCCTATACCCTCGATTGTGGTTATTTCGTCGAGGATTTCGACGGGCGAAGCGAGCGAAGTCGCAAACAAGTACGTCACGCCGGAATTGTACGAGATTTTGCGAAGCACCGCGCCCGTTCCTGCCGCCACGCTGCTCGTGCCGAGCGTGAAGTAGTCGGTGAACGTCATTGCGCCCGAGCCGCGAACAATCAACAAGCCGTCGGCAATCTTTTCGCCCGTGAGAACGACGGACGAACCGCCCAAAGTGACTTTGGAATAGAATCCGTTGCCGCTTATGTTGACGAAGCCTTGATATTTGTCCGTATTGCGCGTGAGCGTGAGCATTCTGTTTGCGTCGATTTCGAGTTGCATACCCGTATCGATAAGACCTTTGCCGTAGTTTGCCACGAACTCGTTTTGCGAATCGATAGGACCGATGATTTGAATAGCGTAGTAGGTCGTAAGGCTTTCTTGTCCGAAGTTCATCGTGACGGAAATCTGATAGAAGCCTGCCGTGCTGTATCTTATCGCGCTGAGGTTGACGCACGCTTTCTTTGCCGTATCGTCGAGTTCGCCGTCCTTCGTCACGACGTGAATTGCCGCGAGAATGGTGGGCTGAACCTTTGCCTGATTGCCTTTTACGAATCTCGTTTGGTCGAGAGTGACCATTGCGCCGCTCGTAACGTGGCTGTTTACGAAGTCAACGCCCTGCAACTCGTCGCTGTCTATTTGCTTTACGGTGAGGATATTTCCGAACGTTGCAAGATAGAACGTCGCCTTTTCGCCGTATGCGAAGTCGTAGGGTGCGTCGATGAAGTTGACGACGATTTCGTTTGCGTTCTGCGAATACGAAAGTTTGACTTCGAGATAACTGTTCGGATTCATTTTCACCACGCCCGTGCCGTAGCCGTCGAGGAACAGAATCTTTCCGTCGTAGACGTACGCGCCGACGAGAGCGTCTCTTTCGAGAATCTCGAACGTGCCGTTTTCCACGTCGAGTTTTATCTTGTACGAATAGAAGTTATCCTGATATGCGTACACGGTCAACGTGTCGGTGTCGTAGTTTACGCCGCCGTTCTTCATATTTGCGAAGTCGCCCTTCGTCACGTTGAACAGAACGGTTGAATCAACTTTGAGCGTAAACGCTTCTTTCGAATCCGCCGTCAATCTCGCGTCCTGACCGTCCACCGTACCTTTGAACGTCATACCTGCGTATTTGGTCGTGTTTTCGGTGTCTCTGTCCACTTTTGCCGTAACGGAAGTGGACATCGTGAAGTTGTATTCTTTGCCGTCGAACGTCAACGTCGAGGAAACGTTTGCGGCGGGCGTGAATCCTTCGGGATAAGTCGCCTCGCCCCAACTGACGTTATACACGGTGTCGACTGCGTTTTTCGTGACGAGTTTGACGTAGAGGGCAAACCAACTCTTTTGCTCGGTGTCCTTGCGCTGAATCTCGAACGTATCGAAAGAATAAGACGTATAGGTGTTGGAAAGGACGTAATCCTTTCCGTAGTTCACCACCACTCTCTTATTCAAATTCCAGATTGCGCTGTTGAAGTACACGAGCGGACGACGCGAATCGGTAAAGGACATTCTGTTGTCGTTGTCGGGGTCGAGAACGACGATGCCGTCGCTTATGTACATCGTGTACTTCGTCGTGCCTATCGACACGATCAAGGTTGATTGATCGATACCGCCCGTGAGGGACGCTTGTCTGCCGTCGACGGTTATGATTCCGTCGCGAGCAATTTTCATATCTTTAAGCGGCGTAACGGGCACGACTTCTTCGTAGTCGTCGCCGTCGCCGTAATCGCCGTATCCGTCGTCGTCTTCCCACGAATCCGAACCCGACGAACTCGTCGCCGCAGGTATCGTGGTCATATTCGTTTTGTATGTTCCTACGATGTCGTCGGAAAGCACCACGACGGTTGCGACCGCTTGCAAACCGAGATAATCGATTTTGACGGTATACACACCGGGCGTAAATGTATCGACCTTGCCTTCGAGCATATCCGCCGTGGGTTGAATGTAATCCGTGCCGTCCTTAATCTCGAACAAATCGCGAGTGTAGACCGTATCGCCGCCGAAAACGACTTTGCCTTTCGGCTCGACGGACACGTTGGACTTGATTCGAACCGTGAACTCTACTTCCACGGGGTCGCTGTCCACGCCTTCGACGTAAACTGCGATTCTGACGTGTTGCACGCCAACCGCGTCAAAGTCTACGGGGTCGGAAAGCAGTTTTGCCCAAACGGTCAAATCGTCCTCTTTTGCAATCTCTTTGTCTGCTATCAACGCTCTGCGAATACCGTTGATTCTTGCGTTGACGTTTTTGAAAACGTTGTAAGAAGTCGTGCCTTTTGCAAGCAAAACTTCGTCCTCTACGACGGAAAGTTGATATGTGTTCTCTTTCACGACGTAGTGGATTGTCTGGGTGACGGCAGTTGCCGCCGCCGAGTCGAATTTATACGGAATTTTCACTTCGACGGAATACGAACCCACCGTGTCGAAATCGACGTTCGTCGTGTCCATATGGTATGCCGAGCCGTTTCCGTAAGTCACAAACGAGAACTTCAAGCCGTTTACTATGACCGAAACGTCGTTTGCGAAATCGTATTCGTTTTTATTCGTGCCCTTTTTGACGATTATCGTGTCGCCTTTGGGCATATTGATGACAACGCCGCGTTTGACCTCGACGGTCGCGGTTGCGGTTTGTCCTTTGTAGGTGAGCGTAATCTCGTTGACGCCTATCGACGAATAGTCGATACTGCCCGAAATCATTTCAATGGTCACGGGAACGTTGACGTCGCCGTCCTTGATTGTGAACAGGCTCGTCAAATCGATAAATCCGCCGTTTGGATAAGTCACGATGTTCGACGCGGTCAAAACGACCGTCTTGGGTGCGACAATCTTCACTTTCGCCACCGATTCTTCGGAATCTTCCATATAGGAATAGGAAAGTTTGACGCCGTACTCGTTGCCTTCCTCGACGTTTTGCAAAGCGGACAAATCGAGCATATCTTCCGTAATACGCACCACTTCGCCGTCGAGATACAGCGAGAACAGCGACGTAAAGTCGAAAGACGCGAGTTGCGCTTTTTCAAGTTGCAAAACCTTGTAGGAATTGACGATTTCGATGAGGTGCGCCTCTTTGACGTGAACTTTGAGCGTTTTGGTGATATTGTGGAAGGTTACGCTGACCGTATAGTCGCCGACGTCACGTTTGACGTTGTTTGCAACCATATCGGAAGTTATTTCAACCGCCTCGTCGTCTTCGGTCACGCTGAAAAGCGCGAGAAAGTCGAAGTTCTCGTCGATTTGCAACTGCGTGACTACGATTTCTTCCTGCGCAAGTTCGACGGCGTACTTGGTTGCCTGTATGGACACGTTGCAAGTTGCGCTTTTGTCCTTATAGGTGCAAGTGACGTAGCCGTCTTCTTCCGAATTTTGCGGAAGGTGGCTCAAATCGAGGTATGCGGACTGAATCATAATTTGCTGTCCGTCAATCGTAATCACGAAAAGCGACGTAAAGTCAAAATCCGCGAACACTTTTTCGTGGATAGTCACGCTGGACTGCTTTGCGGCTACGCTGATAACCTCTGGTTCGGGTTGCGGCGGTTGCGGCTGCGGCGGGTCCGGGGGGGGCGGGGGAGCACCCCCCCCCCCCCCGGTATCGTTGCATCCCGCAAATGTCAAAGCAGTCAATATTAATATTAAAGCAAGTACTATAAGTAATTTTTTCTTCATAATATCGACCACGACATTAAGTCTTTATTTGTGTAAATCAGTCGACGTTATAGTCGCCGAAGTTGTAAACGGACAACCAGAAATATTTGGTGTGGTTGTTGGTCATAACGACTGTGAGTTTGTCGCCGTAAGAGAACACCATCTTTCTGTCCGCTTTGCCGGATACGCCGCCCGTGATGTCGGAAACGCCCGAATTGTAGGTGAATCCCACGCTGCTCATAACGGCTTTGATGTTTGTAAACATAGCGTTGAATCCGACGGTTGTGAGGTTGCCCTTTTCGTCGAGGTATTGCTTGGGCGCTTGCGCCGTGAATCTGACGTAATCGGTGTATTCCGTCGTGCCGTCTGCAAGTTCTTCCGAGTTGTACTCATAGAAGTACGGGGTGTTGACGTAGTCGCCGAAGATTCTTCTGAACGTTGCCATCGTCGGGAATGCGGAAGCGTTGCTTTGGAACACGTTTGCAATCACGACGTCGAGAGTGACTTTGTGCGTGCATTGACCTGCGGACGGATCGTGGAATACGCCGGTCTTCTTGTTGTAGCACGGATATTCTTTGAAACTCGTCGTGTGCAAATAGTAGTACGCGTCGGTCGAAAGGTCTTCCCATTCGGGCAATACTCTGGGTTGATAACCGTCAAATTCGTCGGTGAACAAGTCGGTTGCGTTGACTTTCGAGTAAGTCGTGAGGCAGTAGCCTGCATATGCGGAATACGCATACGGGAAAGAAGTCGAAACGACGTTGCCTTCGCTGTCAACCGTTATGGTGAAAGCGTGTTGCGAGGAAGCCGTCGTGCTGTTCACGTCGGTGTGCATACAAACTTCTTTTGCCGCTTCTTCGATGATTTGAGTGTTGCGAAGCACATACTTCGTCACGGTCTTGCCGTTTGCGTCCGTTTGGCTGCCCGCAAACTTGAATACGTCTGCCGACAAGTTCCAAGTGGGCAACACTTCGGTAAGACTGCCATTGTATTGATGCAAACCTTCGAGTTTCTTCGAGGACGTGTTGTATTCGAAGTAGTCGTAAGTGTTTTCGTCGATTTGATAATATCCCGAGTACTTGAACCAGTACGGTGCGGTATCGTCGGAATAGTATTCGTATTTGCCCGTTCTTGTCAACAACACTTTGTCTTGCGTGATTTTACCTGCAAGACCGACCGTGCCGCTGTATCCGCCTGCAGGGAATTTGGTCGCAGCCGCCGCGCTTGCGGAAGATACGCTTGCTGTGTAATCGCTTCCGTCGATGGTGGGCGTAGTCGTTGCGACTTCGGACGTGTTGAACGCATAACTCGTTGCCGCTTTCATCTTTGCAAGAGCGGTTGCGAGAGCGTCGTTTTGCGAGGTGTGTTCGTAAGGTGCGGGGTTGGGAACGACGGTTTCGCCTACGCCTTCGAAGGTAAATTCGATGGTCGTGTACGCTCTGTTCTTATTCGAACCCGTTTCTTCTGCGGTCTTTGCCAAAATCTTGGTGATTTTGCCGTTTTCCATCTTGAAGTACAAGTTTTCGAGCGTGTCGTCGAGCATCGGGGTGAAACTGTACGAAATGTACGTCATAAGATAGTAGTCGTACTCGTCCTCGACGTATTCTCTGCCTTCGGAATCGACAACCTTCCAAACGTACTCGAACACGTCTTCTTCGGGTCTGTAAACGAACTTATTTTCAACGTTCTTCGCAAATTGATCGATATGATTCCAGTAGTGTTGGTTTTCCCAGATGTACGGGAAACTCATACTGTCCGTTTGCACCTTCGTTGCGACTTGGTTGTCCTTGTTGATGTAAACTCTTTGGATTGCGTGGCCGATAGTGCCGTCGGCGTCCTTGTAGTCTGCCGATTCGGTTGCGCTGTAACTGTCGGTAATGACGGTCGCTTTTTCGTCGCCTACGGGCGTTGCGAACCATTCGCCGTACCACTTGCCTTCGGACATCATAACTTTGGTTTGATATTCGTGGTTGGTGGTAGAACCGTCCGCCGCGTCATAGAACACGTCGGTAACGACGCCGTTGACGGTTATGCTCTTGTTGCCGAGCGCTTCGATGAGTTCGGTGGTGAGGATATTGCCGTCCTTACCTTGCACTTGACCTTTGACGGTGGGTGCTTTGACGTAGTAGGTTCTCGATTTAGTCACGGATTCGAAATCTTTGAGGGTTGCCGTGACGACGAGAGTGCTGTCGTGTGCGGGTTCGCCGATAATCGTAACTTCGTTGCCGGAAATCGTTGCGAGAGTTTCGTCGCTTACGGACAAAATCACGGGGCTGCCGTTTGTCGAGGAAGCGTTTACGGTGAACTTATCGCCCTTTTCGAGTCTTGAATTTTCGGGCTTCGACGAAGTCATATAGATTTCGGGAAGTTGAACGGGCGCGGTCATCTTGAACGTAACCGTTTTGGACACGTTGGGCAAGCGTTTGATCTTTGCCGTGAGTTTGATCTCGGTGTCAGCCGTTGCGTCTTTGAGAATGGTGAGAGTGTTGCCGCTCAGTTTTGCCAATTCTTCGTTGTCGACGCTCACTTCGTACGGGCTGTTGTCGGACACGGCAACCAAGAACGTGATCTTGTCGCCTTTCGTGACGATAGAGCCGTCTTCAACGGAAGTCGTGATATTGATGGACGGCAAATTGTCGTCGCCCTTATCGTTGCACGCGACAAGGAACAGCATACAAGCAACCATCAGTACGCAAACGAACGATATAACGCTCTTTTTTAATGTTTTGCGTGTTTCCATTGTTTTTCTCCTTCTGAAAAATTTTTATTTTTTGTTTTTTTTTACAATGTTGGTTTCGCGTCAGTCTTTCCAAACGTAAATGAGGAAGTCCAAACTCGAATCGACGGGCGCAACCCAAATGCCGTTGGCTTCGTCGTGGTATTCGTCGTATTGATTGCGGACGAATCCTTTTTGCTTCAAGAACTCTCTGACCGCCGTGAGCGACGAGTTTATGGTGTAGTCCACGTCAAGCGGCACGTCGTAGTAGAACACGATTGCGCTCTTTGCCGTCTTTGAACCGCCGGGCGTTCTCGTCATAGTCATACCGAATCCGTATGTGTCGCCGAGCACGTTGCCGAAGAAAGGCAGTTTCTCGCCGATATCGTCTTTTCCGAAGAACGTCTTCAAGTACGTCAACGCATTGACTTCTTCGTCGTCCTCGGTAGTGGAAGATTCTTCGTCGCGGACCTGAACGGTGAGTTGCGACCATTCGGTCGGCACTTGTCTGGTTTCGAACTCGACTTGCACGCCGTCGGGAACTTCCGCTTGATTGAGATCGGTATATTTGATCATAACCACGCCGTACATAGAGCCGAGGTAGAAGTAGAAGCAAGATTCGGTGATATAACCGTCTTTAACCACGACGAACGGCGTGAATTGCGTGTTGAGGGTAAAGCCCTTCGTTGCGAATATGCCGTAGATGTTGATGTCGTTGCCCACGCCGTAATAGAAAGTGGACGCAACGCCGCACATCGACTCGTTGACGTAGTAAGTCGTCGTGCCCGCTTCCTCGTCCTCTGCGTATCCGCTGAAAATCTCGGACGAGAACGCAAACGACGGGCGCGCGTTGTCGAACGTGGTTTGGTAAGCGCGGTTCGCTCTGTACGTTACGGGGTCGCTTTCCTCTGCTTTTGCGTTTTCGCTGAAAGCGTTGTAGAGGTTGTCGCTTATTTTCTTATATCCGTAAGAAGCGTTTTGCTCGTACGTTCTGATTTCGTTCTGGTTGTTGTCGTATCTGACGCTGAACGGTTCGAAGTAGCACAAATCGTTCGTTACGGTTTCGACGAATCCGCCGTACGAACTGCCGTATTGCGAATTTGTCATTTGATAAAAGTCGAGTTTGTAACTGTCAAGCGCGCGCATATTGTCGATGGCTGTTTGAAGTTTGGAATACAAAGCGTCGTACTTTTCGTCGTGGTGGAATTTTCCAACCTTCGGCACTTCCACGCTCTGACTCGTGTTGATTGCCAGATAGAGCGATTGGATGCCTCTATACCCTTCCACGATTTGATAATCGTCCTTGCTTTGAGCGTAGATACCCACGATTTCGCCCTCGTCGATGATGAGTCCCCAAGCGTTGACCTCGAAGTCGTAAGGCGTTGCGGCGGCAACCAAACGTTTAGAAATAGTCGCGTCGCCCTTGAACATCCAACGCCACGAATCCTCGTCGAACTCGAAGTCGTCGACGGACAAGTCGGTAAGGCTGTTGTAAAGACCGGATTCCGTCCAAGTCACCACTTCGTCGTCGTCGCCGAGCATAGGAATGTATTGTTCCTCGTTCATAAAACTTACGCTGACCTGATTCGCTTTTCCGTTACGGTTGGTGTAGTAAATGCCAGTTTTGAGACCCGTTGAGGAATCCTCGTACTCGGCGTACCAGTTGTTTCCGTCCATAGCGGTTCTTATGGGAAGCGTAACCGTTCTGTAAAACGAGCCGAACAAGTCCGTTTTGTAGAGGTCGATTTTGTCGTATCCCTCGAAGCCGACCTTTGTGCGATTGAGAGTTGCGAGCATATCCGAGGTAAGTGCGGTTCTTGCAAGCACCCAAATTTCCTTTTCGACGAAGCACTCGTCGTTGTCCGCGACGGTTGCCATAACGGTGACTTTCTTGTCGCCGTCCACTTCGATTGCGGTAAATTTGCCGTTTTCGTCGATGGTTGCGTATTGATTGCCGTCGACGATTTCCCAAATAATCTCGCCGTTTTTCGCTTCCACGCCGTCTATGTACGCTTTGAGCGTAACGCTCTTGCCGCTTTTGACTTCGGAAGTTTTAGAGATTGTGACGGTCACTTCGTCGGGATTAGGAACGATGCCCGTACCTTTGAAGAGTTTTTCTTCGCTCTTTGGCGAGTCGTTATATCCGCTTGCCTTTGCGTATACGCAGTAAAGAATGTCGTTTACGGTCGAGGCAACCTGATAGGAAGTCGTGTCCGTCGTATATTCCTCGCCGTTGAGAACGACGACGTAGGAAGTTGCGTTTTCGACTGCGTTCCAAGTGATGAGTCCGCCTTGCGACATTTCGACGTTTTGCGGAGTCGAAAGCGTGGGCGTGGTCGGTTCGGAATTGTCGTTGCAGGCAACCAACGCCGTAAGCGCGCAAAGCACGATGAGAGTTACAAACAAAATATTGTTACGTTTTTTCATATTCTCTCACCCCCCTTAATAGTTGTAGACGTATGCGAGTTTGACGGTTTTGCCGTCCGTGAGTTTGAACCCGCAGTTGATGTTCGTCAGTTTATCGCCCGAAAAAGCGCAATCGAGAGCGGCGTTGCCGTCAATATCGTACGAGCCGAGTTTGAACACGCTCGCAAAGTCGCCTTCGGGGATTTCGCAACTGAATCCGTTTGCGTTCGCATTGAAGTTTTGCGCGCTCGATTCGGACAGCGAAAGCGGCAACAACGTCGATTTTTCAACGCCCGATTTTTGTTCGGTGGTGGTGTTGCTTTCCAGTCTGAAATTCGCATTCAGTTTCTTTTCGGTGATTTCCAAAGTGGCGTTTGAGCCGTCTATGGTTATGTTTCTTTGATATTCGTAAACCAACGTATCGCCGTCAAAAACGCTCAAAGTAGATGCGAGCGTTTTGACGTCGTTCATCGATTTGTTCATATTGTCGCTGTACGTTGCAAAGTCTTTTGCTTGGTTGCAAGCGCAAAGACAAATCGCAAGCGCAAGAAGCGTCGATATCGTTAGGAATACATATTTCTTTTTCATATTCGTTCGCCCCCTTATCTCAAAAATCCGCGTTTCACGACGAGGACTGCGCCCGCAAGAGCGAGGGTTGTCGAGAACAGGATGATTGCAAAGCCGAGATTATCCGTCGATTGTTTGAGCGGTTCGACTTGTTCGGCAATCGAGTTGCGGTAGTCGTTGTAGGACGCTCTCAAAGCGTTGAGCTTGGTCAAATCGAGGATATTTCTGTCGCTTCCGCCGAGTTCGTTGATTTGTTCGAGAACGTCTTGTATCGTTGCAAGGTCTTCTATCGAGAACGTGTCGGGCAACTCGTCGATGAGTGCTTGCACCCTCTTGACTTCGTCGCTTGCGTTTGCGAACTTGATGTTTCTTATCGTGTTCTTTGCCGCTTGCACGCTTGCAACGAGCGCGTCCCATTCTTCCTTATCGAAGCCGTACGCCGTCGGGTCTTGCGTCACGGAATTGTAAGCCGTAAGCGCGTTGTTGACGAGTTTTTCGTTGACGAGCGTCACGTTTTTGAGTTTTGCGACCTGTTGTGCGTATTCGTAGAAGGTCAACATACTCTTTTGCATTGCGACGTAGTCGCTTCTCAAAGCGTCCTCGACCTTTCCGAAATACACCTCGTACACGAGCGAATCGTATCCTTCGACGTTGTCGTTGTTGGGCAAAATCATTTGGATAGGTTCTTTCTTTCCGAGCAAGTCGATAAAGTTGAAATAGTACAACTCGTATCCGAAGATATTGAATTGATTGTGCAACTTTTCGTAGCCGGGGTCGTTCTCGGTGAGTTTTGCGTCCTTGTTGTAGGAATCTTCCATAGCGGGCGCGACGACGGATTTAAACTCTACGCTTTTGAGCGAAGTGTATCCGTAGAATGCGTATTGACCTATGCGTTTAAGACCGTCGGGCAACACGATTGACGTAATATGCGTGTTAGAGTTGCCTGCGTAGTCGTCGATACGCACCGTTCCGTCCATAACGTTGAGTACGCTTGCGTAAGAGCCGCCGGGGACAGCTTTCAATTCATACTTGCCCGAAGCGAGTTTGACGTAGAGCGAACCGTCGTAGAGCAATGCGTAATCGTTGATTGCGCCCTTTTGAGCGACGTTGCCGTTTTCGTCGAGGGACGAGAAGTTTCTGAGCGACGAGCAACCGTAGAATGCGCCCACGCCCACGCTTTCGAGTTTGTTAGAGAACGTGAACGAAGCAAGCATAATCGCTCTTTCGAAAGCGGAATCGCCGATAGTTTTAAGCACGGGTGCGTTAAACGCGATGATATTAGTCGCTTGGAAAGCGTATTTGCCGATATTTTCGAGTTTGCTTGCGCTTATGCTTCTCGAAAGACCCGTTTGTGCGAACGCGCCCTCGCCTATCGAAACAACTTTGTCGATGTTTGCGGTGGTAAGGCTTGCGAGCGTAAACGCGTAATCGCCTATCTTTGTCACGTTTTCAAGATTGATTGCGGCAAGCGATTCGCAACCGCCGAACATATACGACGGGATTTCCGTGATATTGTCGGCAAGCGTCACGCTTTGAAGTGCCGTGCAGTATGCAAACGCATATTCGCCGATACTCGTCACGGAAGACGGGATCGTCAGCGATTTAAGTTTGGTGTTGTACACGAACGCGCCTTCGCCGATGGATTTAAGCGTATTCGGAAGCACAATCGTTTCGAAGCACGGTGCGGATGCAAACTGGCTGTAACGTCCGAATGCGCCCTGACCTATCGTTTCGACAATCGGGATAAGAACTTCGCCGAGTCCCGAGCAATCCGCAAAAGCGTATTTGCCGATATGTTTGACGTTTGCAAGGTTTACAGACATAAGTCTTGTGCAACCGTAGAACGCTTCGTCGCCGATAGTATCGCTCGTCTTGCTCAAATCGATGGTGACGAGGTTGGTGTCGTTTGCAAAGCAACCGTTGCCGATTGCAACGCCGCCGTCGGCAGGCATATTCACCGTTCTGAGTTTCTTGCAGTTTTGGAACACGCCCATACCGAGAGTCGCGTTTGCGCCTATCGTCACGCTTTCGAGAGAACTGTTGTAGAACGCGCCCTCGTCGCAGACTGCGTTTGCGCCGACGGATGCCGTTTGAAGCGCGGTGTTTGCAAACGCGTATTCGCCGATATGCGCCACTTTATCGAGGTTTTCAACTTCGACGAGGCTCGTGCAGACGGTGAACGCTCTCTTTCCGATGTTCACGCCCGCTTGCGTCGGCAAAGTCACCTTTTCGAGATTTTCGCAACTTGCAAAGGCAAACGCGCCGATTTGCAAATCTTTGTTTGTTATAGTGAGCGAAGTTACGTTCACGCCCGCAAACGCGCTGTCGGCAATAGCCGTGTACGTTTCGTCAATCGTCAAATCGCCGTAATCGACGCCTGCCGCCGCCAAAACTATGGTTTTGCCGTTCTTCGACGTGAGATAACGACCGCTCGACGAGTAGTTCGGATTGCTTGCAGGCACTACGAACGCGTCGAGTTTCGTGTCTTTGAACACGAATCCTTCAATGCTCTTAATCTTCGTATTTGCGCCGAAAATGAGCGTTTTGAGTCCGCTGCACTTGTAGAACGCATACGAATCTATTTGCACGTCGCAATTCGGAAGCGCGAACGATTCGAGTCCCGTCGAATTGTAGAACGCTTGCTCGCCTATCGTGCCGAGAGTGCCTTCGATTGTGAAGCCCACAAGAGCGGGACAATCGCTGAACGCGCCCTTTTCGATTGCGTTAAGGTTGTTGTGAAGCGTCACCGAAACGAGGTTCGAGCATCTTGCGAAGCAGTATTCGGGGATAGTGGTGCGTTCGCTATAAATATCGACGCTTCTGAGTCCCGATTTTGCAAACATCGCATAGGACAACTTGGTGTTTTTCACGAGGGTTACGCTCGTGAGCGACGTGCAGTCCTTAAACGCTTCTTTGCCCGTATTTCTCAACGACGTGAGGTCCGCGCTCGTGAGCGATACGCAACCGTCAAATGCGTTTGCGCCGATACTCAACACGCTTGAAAGGTCGAGAGTCGCAAGAGCCTTGCAGTTTGCAAAAGCGTACGCGCCTATCGTTTCCGTCTTGCTTGCGGACAAATCGTTATTTTCGACAACCGTTCCGTCCTCTTTGACGACCTTTACGGTTTCGAGTTTTCTATCGCCGTAGAAAGCGTATTCTCTTATGTACTTCACTGAATCTGGGATAGTCACTTCCCTAAGTCCGGTGCAGTTGTAGAATGCGTATTTCTTGATTTCCTCGACGCCCTTCGGGATAACGACCGACGTCACCGACGTGTTGGAAGCGGGGATTTTGTTTGCGTCGTAGTCATCCTCGTCGAGTTCGATCGAGTTGTCGGTTTCGTACAGACAGAACGCAAACGCGCCGATGTACAAAATGCCCTCGTCGTCGGGGATAACGACGTTGCCGCCGAGACCCTTATACGCTATAAGTTCGCGGTTTTCGATGACGAATTCGCTCTTGACGTTTATCGTCACCGCCGCTTGAATATACGAGTTTTTGGCTTTGATGACGATGATTGCGCTGCCCTTTTTGAGCGCGGTCACCTCGCCTTTTTCGTTGACTTGCGCGACTTTTGTGTTGTTCGAGGAATACTCGAACTCGTAGTTGTCCTTAACGTACCACGGCTCGACGTCGTAGTTGAGTTGGATTTTTTCACCGGGGTACATACCGATGTTCGGTGCGGAAGCAACCGCTCTTCTGTCGCCCGTCTTGCCTATTTCGCTCGTTTGAGCCGCGCGGGAATATGCAAACAACGTGTCGTAGTACGAAAATCTCAAATCTTTGAGCGTTGCTTCTTTATAGTCGTCCTCAACCGCTTGCGTGGTTGCGTAAGAGGCGGTTGTGGCAAACGCTTCGCAGTCGTTTTGGGATTGAGCGTCCGCCGTATCTCTCTTTTTGACGTTGATTATGACGACGGCTTGATTCAAATCCATTTGCTCTCTCACCGTAACCGTCGCCTTGCCTTCGGCAATGCACTTGACAAGACCGTCTTTGACTTCGAGAACGTTCTCGTTCGAGGAAGTCCACGACAAGTATTTGAGATAATCCTTATCGACGTCCACGGTGCTGTCGCTCGTTGCGAGGTATTGCGTAAGGTCGATGACTTCGTCCTCGTATGCGGACAAGATTATCAAATCCGTGCCGTCGGGCGTACCGTCTTTCGTAAACTTAAAGTCGCCCTTCGTTCCAGGAAGTTGACAGATAAAGATGTTCGAGTTGAGCGCGTAGTCGTCGATAGAGAATGCGAGCGCACTCGTAATCAAAGCGTCCGTGCCGATGTCTTTGAGGTAGTCGGTGATTTCGAATCTGACGAGGTTATCCTTGCCTTTTTCGCTGTACACGGGAATCGGGTTTTGCGTGAGGAAGGTATAACTGCTGCTCGACGTAAACAGAATCGGCGTTATGGATTGAACGTACTGATTGTCGTAGACCACCATATTAACGTAGAATCTGTCCTTTTTGAGCGTTTTATCATACTGTTTTTCGTACGTTACGCTCTTGATGACGGGCGCTTCGTCGTCTGCCACGAAGTCGAAACCGAAACTGTTTCTGACGTTCTTTGCCGCGCCGCCGTCGCCGTAGTCAAGAGTGCCTTTCATTTCAAAGGTATACTCGGCGTTGTTGACGAGTCCGTTTGCGAGCGACTTGAATTTGAGTTGCTCGTAGTACGGCAACGGGCTTCCGCCGTAAGAGTACGACTTGGTCGCGTTGTAGTCGATATGTTCCCAAATCACTTCGCCCGTAGCCTTGTCGGTTATGGTGAATCGCATCTCTTTCGCGCCTCTCAAAAGGCCCGCGTACACGACGGAAATGCCGTCGATAGTGCCGAGAATGTTTGACACCGCGATATGTTCTTCGGAAGCGGGAATCTCGTCGTATTTTGTCGTATCGACGTCGTAGAGATACGTTCCGAGCGGAATGATGTAGTTATAGAAGTACGAACCGTAAGGCGTGGTGGCAAGATAATCCGCCTTGATTTTGTCCTCGTCGTCGATGGACATATCGTGCGCTTCGGATTCCACTTCGTAATAGGTTTTGTCAAACATCGGGGCTTCCGTCCAGTCGCCGTAGAAAGCGAGGAACGGGACGTTGAGGTCAACGTTCTTCTTGCCTTCGGATTCTTCGCCCGTTTGTTTGAGTTTCACGAAGCCTTCGACGTACATACCGTACGGGAAAAGGCTGTCGATGATGTTCTTTTCAGAGTCGTTGAGCGTGTAGGTGACTTTGATTTTCACCGTTGCGCCCGGTTGTACGGTGAGTGCTTGACCGTCGATAGTTCCGTTGCCGTCCGTCACTTCGTAGTGCTTTACGCCTTCGAGAATTTGCGGCGTTTCAGCAACGTGTTTGGAATCGGACGTGGACACGCTTTCGGTCATACCCACAAGCGACAAATCGTAAGTCAAAACGTCCTCGCTGATGTTGACGACATTGAAGTTCATAACGTAAACGCCAGTTTTTTGCGGATCGTCGAACAATTCGATTTTGGTGCGGTCTTTTCCGTCGACGGAAAGATACGCTCTCGTCGTCACGAGGTTTTTGAGGCTTGCAAGACCTGCGCCCTGCTTACGAGGCGAATAGGGGTTGCCGCTTTCGTTGAGTGCTATCGTTGCCGTAGACATCAACATTTGGTTGGTGAGAACGGAAATTTCTTTCCAACTCTTTTCGGGATATTTGTCTTTGAGGAATTGTCTTATAAGCACGACGATACCGCAAAGGTTCGGGGTTGCCATCGACGTTCCGCTGAGTTCGTCGTAGCCGCCGCCGGGAACGGAAGACTTGATGTTTCCGCCGTGAGCGGTGATTTCGGGTTTAAGTTCGAGAGACGGCGTAGGACCCCAACTCGAAAAGTCGGACATAAACGGACCTGCTTGGTTGTCGTAGGAAATTTTGAGAGTTCCCGACTTCTTTGCCGCAAGCACAGTGCCGTCGTCTTTGGATATGGAAATCGTGGGGATATGGTCGCTCTTGCCCATCGACATAGAGATGTCGCCGTCGATGTTGTTGTAGATAATACACGCAACCGCGCCCGCACTCTTTGCGTAACGCGCTTTTTCTTCGAAGGTGTTGTCGCCGCGTCTTACGAGCGCGATTTTGCCCTTGACGTCGAGTCCCGTATAACTCGTCTTGCCGCCCGTACCGGGAACGGTGACGTATTCGTATTCTTTGCTCACGCCTTCGGTCACGCCGAGTTCCTTGAAGAAATCGTTTTCCTGACCCGTGATAGAGTTGGATTCCTTAAAGAAAATCACGCTTTCGCCGTTGCCGACCATATATTTGCTCTTTGTACCGCTGATAGAAGCGACCGAAAGGCAGGGTGCGTACGTCGAAGGCGAGCCGACCGTACCCGAATCGGGGTTGGTGACCATATTCGTGTTGCCTTGTTCGCCGCCGAAGCCCGTGCTGTAACTGTTGCTCGCCGCGGTGAGAACGCTGATGCCGCTCTCGTTGAGTCTGTCGTAAATTCTGTTGACGTTTTCCTCGTCCACTTCACGCGAGAATCCGCAGGACGAACCGAGCGACATATTGATGCAGTCGACGTTGAGCAAAACCGCGTCTTCGAGAGCAAGCAAGATGTCTTCCGTCTTGCCGCCCGTGCTCAAATCGGGGAAAACCTTCATAAGCACGAGTTGCGTGTCGACGGCAACGCCCGTTATGACGCTGTCTTTGCCGCCGATGATACCCGCAACGTGCGTTCCGTGTTCGGAATCGTAGGGGTCAACGTTGGTGTCCTTGTCCGCATAGTCGTACGCAAACGGAATTTTGCTGGAAACGTACACCTTGTCGATGTCGATATCGGGCGTATACTTTGCCGCGTTGGTGTCTGCAAGCAAGTTTTCGATGTCGTCTTTCGTATAGGAAATCTCGTCCGCTTTCAATTCCATATCGAAAACGGTATGGTCGCAGTCGAAGCCGCTGTCCAGAATGGCAACAGACGTTCTCTTGCCCGTGTAAGGCACGCTCGACGAATCGAAGATACCCGTCGGGTAGATGTCGACGAGGTTGGTTATGGATTTTGCGTCCGAGTCCGAAGACGTTGATTGCGGATGATTGTAGGTGTCGCTTATGATGACCGCCTTTACGCCGTCGAAGTTTTCGAGCAATCTCAAATTGCCGTACTCGATTGTAGCGGCAAAACCGTTGAGAATTGTGTCGTAAGTGCATTTGACGTCTTCGAGCAAACCGTTTTTGCTCATTCTGTCAATGGCAAAATTGCGTTTTGCTTGCAAATACGCCTTTCTTGCGTTTCCTACGTCGCTCGACGCATATTCCGCAACGCTGCGATACTGACCCGAATAATTGTCGATATAATCGTCAATCAACGCGTCATCGTCAAGCATAACCATAACGACGATTTGGTCCGAGTCGAGATATCCTTTGTTTTGTTTGAGGTAGTCGGCTTTGATTTGCGACGCAACTTGGTCTTGCGTAAGGTGCAAGCCCGTGTTGAAAATGCGCAGATTTTGGAAAGTCGCATTAGAGCCGTCCGCCCCGTCGTATGCGCTTTGATTGCCGCACGCCGCCAGTGTGAACACCGACAACGATATGAGCGCAATCATAAGGCAAATGCTGATGATTTTTCTTTTCATTATATATACCTATAAAATTTATTTTCTATTTTCAATATTATAGTTTCGATTTTTTGCTTCCGTTTTTGCGGCTATTTGAGCCAGAAGTAAGCAATCACGCCGACAAGAGCGAAGCAGCCGAGCACGATAAGCACAATCGGCAGATACACGGCGTAACCCGCCCTGATTGCCGCGCGCCTTTCCTTTCTTTCGAGGCTTGCCTGCTCTTTGTCTTTTCCCTTCTCTTTTTCGAGACGGTCGTTTGTGATTTTGTCGGGAATCAATGCGTTTTGACGTCTTACGCCGTCCATATTGTACAGCGTGCGACCGTCGTCGACGTATATGACCTTGACTTTTTTCTTCTTATTTTTCATCTTCGGAATCCGACGTGCCTTGCTCTTTTTCGTCTTCGAGAACGTGCGTTATTTCTTGATTCTGCACCGAATCGAAACCGACGTATTCGTCCTCGTTTTCCTTGATTTCCGCGTCTTTTGCGACTTCGGAATCTTCTTTTGCGGATTTATTTTTCATTTGTGCGAACTTATCTTTTATCGCTTTGAGAACATTGTATTCGTCCTTGATTTCCGCCTCGCGTTCTTCCATTTCCTTGACGTGTCTGTACGCCTCGTCGAGTTCGTCCTTTCTTGCGAGGATATCCTCGTCGTAGAGGTGGCACGCAACGAAGTGTCCGGGCGTAACCTCGTGGTATTTAGGCTCGATGATTTTGCACGCGCTCATACATTGCGAGCAACGAGTGTGGAACTTGCACCCTCTCGGCGGATTTGCGGGCGACGGGATATCGCCTTCGAGAATGATTCTCTCGTTCTTGACGTCGGGGTCGGGAACGGGAACAGCCGAGAACAACGCTTTCGTGTATGGGTGAAGCGGATTGTTAAACAACTCGTCCGTTTCGCCTTTTTCCATCATATTGCCAAGGTACATAACCATAATTTCGTCGGTTATGTACTTGACGACGGACAAATCGTGCGAGATGAAGACGTAAGTGAGATTCATCGTCTTTTGCAACTCTTTGAGCAGGTTGATTATCTGCGCTTGCACCGACACGTCGAGCGCGCTTACCGGCTCGTCGCAAATGACGAGGTCGGGTTTGACTGCGAGCGCTCTGGCTATACAGATACGCTGTCTTTGTCCGCCCGAAAACTCGTGGGGATAGCGGTCGTAATACTGTTCTTGCAAGCCGCACTTTTTCATTATGTCGCGCACATACGAGGAAACTTGGTCCTTCGGCACGATTTTATGCACTCTTACCGCCTCTGCAATTATGCTTCCGATAGTCATTCTCGGCGGCAAACTCGAATAGGGGTCTTGGAATATCAACTGCATCGAAGTTCTGTACTTGCGCATATCCTTCTTCGACAGATTCGTGATATCCGTGCCGTTGTAGATGACCTTTCCGCCGTCGATGTCGTAGAGTTTGAGGATGGTTCTGCCCATCGTGGTTTTGCCGCAACCCGACTCGCCCACGATACCTATCGTCGTGCCTCTTTTGAGTTTGAAACTGACGTGGTCCACCGCTTTGAGCGTTGATATAGGCTTTCCGAGCAGAGTTCTCGAAAGCACGAAATGCTTTTGCAAGTCTTGCACTTCGAGGATTATATCGTCCTTTTTCTCGTTTTGCGCGTTGTCGGAAACGGTTTCGACGTTTACGTTTTCGTTCGCCATAACGTCTTTTTCGTTATTCATTTTCGCCGTCCCCCTTTTTGTAGAGATAGCACGACACATAGTGCGTGTCGCTCACTTTGATTTCGGGCGGATATTCGCCGTTGCACGCTTCGGTGCATTTTGAACATCTGTTCTTGAAGTAGCAGGTGTTCGGAAGGTTTATCGGGCTCGGAACTTGTCCGGGTATCGAATAAAGCGGTTGATCGGAAGGCGATGTGATGAGCGGTTTGCTCTTTTGCAAGCCTATCGTGTAGGGGTGAAGCGGATTATGGAATATTTCCGCCGCCGTACCTTTTTCGATAACTCTGCCCGCGTACATAACCACCACTTCGTCCGCCATTTCCGCGATAACGCCCAAGTCGTGCGTGATGAGCATAATCGAGCAACCTTCCCTTCTTTGCAAATCTTTGAGCAATTCGAGGATTTGCGCCTGAATGGTGACGTCGAGCGCGGTGGTAGGTTCGTCCGCAATGATAAGTTTGGGGTCGCCTACGAGTGCCATAGCAATCATAACTCTTTGGCGCATACCGCCCGACAACTCGTGCGGATAAGAGGCGTACACTCTTTCGGGCATTGCGATGCCGACCTTTTTGAGCATTTCGATACTGACCGCTTTCGCCTCTTGCTTGCTCACCGACGGATTGTGCGTGAAGGACACTTCGTCGAGTTGGAATCCGATTGTAAAAACGGGATTCAGCGACGTCATCGGTTCTTGGAAAATCATCGTGATGTCTTTTCCGCGCACCTTATACATCTCTTTGGTGGGCATTTTTGCAATATCGTATGCGATTTTTCTGCCTTGTTCGTCGTAGCCGAGGTCGTCGGAATTGAATCTGATTTGTCCGTCCACGACCTGACCTTGCGGCGCTTGAACGAGTTGCATAATGGAAAGGGACGTTACGCTCTTTCCGCAGCCCGATTCGCCCACAACGCCGACGATTTTGTTTTTGGGAATCTCGAAGGATACGCCGTTGACCGACATAACCGTGCCCGTATCCGTGAAGAAACAAGTTTTGAGATTCTCGATTTCTATGAGGTTGTTTTCGTCGCGCATAACGGTTGTAAACTCGCTTTTATCGCGTTTTTTACGCTTTTGCGCCTCATAAAACCTCATTTGTTTTATGTTGTATCTGATTATTTTTCTGCTGTCGCGAATTGACAGATAATTCGAAGATTTCTTTTTAATTTCTTTTTCCATAATTCACCTGTCACTTCTTTGCTTTGGGGTCCATAGCGTCGCGCAGACCGTCGCCGACGAAGTTGAATCCCAAAACCGCGATAACGATCATAATGCCTGCTGGCAACCACATATTGAGGTGGTAACTCAAAACCTGCGGATCGTTCGAGGTTGCTATCATAGTACCCCAAGCAGCCTTCGGAAGTTGCACGCCCAAGCCCAAGAAACTGAGCGTAGACTCGTACAAAATGACGCTGCCCAAGCCGAGAGTCATCGAAACGATGAGTTGCGGCATTACGTTCGGAATAAGGTGCAAGAAAATCTTGCGCCACGTCGGCAAGCCCATAACTTCGGTTGCGGTTATGTACTCTTGCTCGCGCAAAGACAGAATCTGACCTCTGACGAGTCGAGCCACGCCGCTCCAACTGAATATGGTGATGATTGCCATCAACAGATAAATTCTCGTATCCGCGTCCACTTGCCACGAGTCGATCATCGCCGAAGCGATAAGCAAAATCGGAAGCGTAGGCACGCAAGTAAAAATATCCACTATACGCATAATCACTTGATCAACCCAGCCGCCGAAATAGCCTGCAAGACCGCCGAGAATTATGCCGATTATGGTTTCCAAGATGACGACGATAAAGCCGATCGTGAGCGAGATACGTCCGCCGTACATAATACGCACGAACACGTCCATACCCTTATCGTCCGTGCCGAGAAGGTGATCTTTGCTCGGGTCTGCGTAGGAATTGATGTTGGAAGTGTGTTGAAGCACTTCTTTCACCACAACAGTTTGACCGTCTTCGTCGATATACTCGTACGAGTTTCTGACGGTGACGATAACTTCCGTTCTGTCAACGGTTTCTTCCCCCCATCTGTCGTAGATGACAGGACCGAGGAACGAGAACAGCACGAGGAACACTATCATAACGATTCCGACGATTGAGAGTTTCGAGCGGAAGAAGCGTCTTCCCACCATTCTCAAAGGACTCATTTCCTTGTAAACGTACTCGACTTTTTCGTCTTTTTTGCCGTTTTCGGATTGTTCGGATTGCTCTGCTTGTTCGGATTGCGCCTCTTGCGTAATCTCTGCCGCAGTTTGCTCTTGTACGTTTTCGACGTTCGCATTTTCTTGCTCGTCGCAAGTCTCGTTCGTCAAAACGTTTTCGATGTTTATGTTGTTAAGTTCGTCTTTTTGCATAATTCACCTACTTACTGATTTTGACGCGCGGGTCAACGATAGAGTACATAATATCCGAAAGCAACGTGCCTATGACGGTCAAAATTGCAAGGAACATATTGTAACCCATAACGAAAGGAATATCGCCGTCCTTCAACGCCTGATAAGCCAAACGGCCGATACCGTCGATGCCGAAAACTTGTTCCGTTATCATCATACCGCCGAACAAAGACGGCAAAATTCCGGCGAGCAAAGTCGCGAGCGGAATGAGCGTATTTCTGAAAGCGTGCTTGTAGATGACCGTTTTTTCGGACAAACCCTTTGCTCTTGCCGTTCTGATGTAGTCGGCGTTGAGAACTTCGAGGGTGTTCGTTCTGGTGTAGCGCATAAGTCCGCCGATTGAGAGGAAAACGCTGACGAAAATAGGCAGAACCATATGGTGCAACATATCGCCGAGTTTTGCCATTTGACCTGCGAAGTCGTTTGCGTAGTCCATACTCGCATAGATAAGACCGTTTGCGGGAAACCAGCCCAAATCGACCGAGAAAATCTTGATTGCGATTGCCGCAAAGAAGTACGTCGGAAGGGAAATACCCACCATAGTGAGAACGGTGGTTATGTAATCTCTTGCCGAATACTGATGCGTCGCGCTCGTGATTCCCAGAGGAATCGCAATCAAAAACTGCAAAATCGTCGCGATAAACGCAATCGCAAACGAAATCCACATATTTTCGGTTATGACCTGTCCGACGGGTTTTTCGTACTTAAAGGATATGCCGAGGTCGCCCTTGCACATATTCCCCAGCCATTTGAAGTAGCCGCCCATAATACCCTTGAACGAGTTGTCGCCGATTCCGTACAATTCCTTGAATCTTGCGATGTCTTCGGGTTTTATCGAACCGCTTTGAAGTTGTTGAGAATATTTTATATCCACGTAATCGTTAGGCATAAGTCTAACCATCGTATAGATGATGATTGACACGCCTATCAGGATAAGTATGGAAATCAATATTCTTTTGACGATATACTTAAACATTCTTTTTACGGGCGCAATCTTGAAGCGATTTTCACTTCAAGATTGCACGTTCCTTCATAGTATTTTTCGCGCTTTTGCGCGAATTGCGTTATCTTTCGTTATCTTTCCGTAACGAGAGAGAGATTCCAGTTTTCGCTTGTCAATCCCTTGAACGAGGACAACTCGTCTTCGGAAGTGAACGTTCTCTCGTCGATTTTGTTTACGTTGTACGCAAACAAGTCGTCTCTTTGATATGTGGGCAGTTCGACTGCGAGTTGCATAACGAGGTCGAGCGCTTGGCTGTAATATCTTGCACGTCTCTTTTGGTCGTTGGTCTTTCTTGCCTTTTCAATCAAGTCGGACAAATCGTTGATTATGCCTTGCTCGGTCGCATAGGTCTTTCCTGCCGTGTCGTTGAGGATTTGTTTGTAACCCCAGTTGAGAACGGAAGTCGCGGTGGACTCTTTGTGATAGACCTGATACATATCGGGGTCGAGAGTCGAACCCCACGCAGCCGCCCAAACGGTAAGTTCGCCGGTGGACAACTTTTTAAGAGCGTTTGCGTCCGTGGTCACGGTGATATGGAATCCGCATTGATTGAGGATTTCTCTTGCGTGAAGCATTGCGTTGAACGCGGGGTGATCGGTTTCTTCGCCTGCAATCGTGAACGTGTATTTGAGTTGGTTGCTACCCTTTTGGTAGATACCCTCGCCGTTTACGGTGTAGCCTGCGCCTTCAACCAAAGAGGTGAGGAACTCGATTTGTTGTTCTTCGCTCATCTTTTGACCCGCTTTCAAGCCTTTTGCCTCGACGAATTTCTTGTAGTCGGGGTTGACTACCGTGAGGTCTTCGGGAACGGGACTTCCGACGTACGGATAATACGGGGTCGGTGCTTTCGTGCCTTGCGTGTTGCCGGGATATGCCCAACTCGACTTAGACATAGAACGGTAAATCGGCGAAGCAGTCGTCTTGTAGTAGTCGACGCACTCTTGCGTGTTGATTGCGTGCATAATGGCTTGTCTAACCTTTATGGACGGAACTTTGCCCGCGTTGATGCCGATGTAGCCGTAACCGAGCGTACGAACGGATTTGCTCTTGAAACCTTGATGGTTGTTGATTTCTTCGATTGTTTCGGGTTTTGCGTTGGGTTCTGCAAAGTCGATTTCACCGTTGTAAAGAGTGTTGGTGATTTGGTTTGTAGAAACCACTTGATAACGCACTTTCTTGATTTTTGCGGGGCCCATACAGAAGTAGGGGTTTCTCTCGAAGTAGATGACGCCCTTGTCGCAGAAGTCGCCCGAAGCGATGTTGTCGATGCCGCCGCTCGATTTGGAAGCGGCATATGCGCCTGCGCCGACGGGAACGCCGACTTTGTCGTCGCCCTTGATGACTTGGTTCATAAAGGATTGCGACATAAATTCGACGCCGAAGTTTTCTTCAAAGTCGAAAGACTCGATGTAGTTTTTGCCGTTCCAGTTCGTCGTGGAATAGTAGTACATAGGCGCAACGCCGATTGCGAAGTTCCAGATTGCTTTGGGGTCGACGCCGTTGATGGTGATTGCAAGCACTTCGTTGCAGTCGCTCTTGACGTTTCCGTTCTCGTCGTACTCGACGGGCTTGTAAGTCTTGCCGTTGACGGTGACGGATTCGGTGCGGTTTGCAAATTTGATGCCCGAAATGTTCTTGACCGCTTTACCGCCGAGGTTTTGAGCAAATTCTTCCATCGCTTCTTTTTCGAGGAACTCGGAAAGGTTGGACGCGGTTGCCCAGTAAGTCACGATTTCGTTGACGTCTTTGGGCATTTTGGTGTTAAACACGATGTCGATTGCGTTTTGTTTCGCTCTTTCTTTGGCTTGTTGAGCGGTTTCGTTTCCGACGGGGTCGGACCATTTCTTGATTTCGTTCAAATCGTTGGTGAAAGTCGCGCTCAATTTTGCGTCTTTCTTGTTCCACGAAATGATACCTTCGTTGTAAAGGAACGCTTCTTGGTCGGTGGTGAGCAAGTCTTTGTAAAGTTTGCCGCCCTCGTCCTTAAAAGTGATGTCCTTGTATGTGTCGACTGCGTTGGAATAGTCGGAAGCGAGTTCTTCTTTGAACAATTCCGTCGCTTTCTTGAAGTCTACGACGACGTACTTGCTTTCGGGATTGTTCTTGACGTATTCCGTGAGGCTTTCGGTCATAAGGTCGATGTCGTCCGCAACTTCTTCGTTTTCGTCGATAACGGTTTCAACCGCCGATTTGAGAGCGTTGATTCTGCCGTTTGCGATAATTCTGAATTGATTGTTGAACGATTCTTGCTCTTTCTCGTTTTGAGTTTGAGTGCGGTACGCTTTAAGACCTACGATGTCCGTCGAATAAATCGTGCTCGAACCGGTGTATGCGGGGTCGAGGTAGACGTAGTAGTTGAAAAGCACGTCCTTTATCGTAAGATACGAACCGTTAGAGAAACGAATGTTGTTTTTGAGCACGAAATAATAGGTGTTCGTGCCGTTTTCGTTTCCTTCCTCAGGCTCTTGCAAGTCGAGAGTGATGACCGCTTCGTTCTCGCCGTATGCGACGTTGCCCTTCGAGTCGTTGGTGAGCATTGAAAGTTGCGTCATACCCACGACGCTATTGTCGGGACCCGTCGTGGAAAAGAACGGGTTGAATACGTTGTCAACCGCCTGCGTAGAGAACACGAGAGGGTCGTTTTCGTTGTCGTATGCTTTTTCTTTGTCCTTGTCGTTGCACGCCGCGAGCATTGACACGCAAAGAGCGAGCATAAGGACGATCAACACGACTTTCGTAACCGAATTGTTTTTTGCTGATCTCATTTCTATCTCCTTCATTCGATGAAATTTGTTTTTCTTGTTCGTTTTTTTATTTTGCTTCCGTCATAGTGACGTCGAAGTTTTCGATGGTTGTGTTTTCCGCCGTTCTGTAACCTTGCTCGAACGCTTTGAAGTCGCTTGCGAAATCGAAGTCCTTGTTGTTCACAGGTCCGCCGACGATCTCGTACGTCACTTCGATTGAAACGTTCTCTATCTTCGAATCCGTCGCGCTCATACAAAGCGGTGCGAAATAAATCTTCTTTATCTTGGACGTTCCGCCGTCGACGGTGAACGTTGCGCCGCTGAACTTGATATTGCGAAGCGTTGCGCCCGAAAGGCTTTCGAACAGGCTTGCGTGAACCGCCGTATCGCCCGAATTGTCGTCGAAGTTGAATTTAAGGTCGTTGTTTCCTGCGTTGTACGCAATCGTAAAGTTGGAAATCGTATGACCGTTGCCCTCGAACACGCCGCCGTAGTTTTCAAAGGAAAGCGTCGCGCCCTTCATATCGATGTCTTCAAGCAAATAGATGTCGTTGCTTCTTGCCGCAATCAATTCGCTTGCCGTGCGCACGAGAGTGTATTCGCCCTTGACGTACTTGACGTAAACGTTTATCGCCGTGTCTTCTTCACCGCCGGGGTGCTTATATCCCTTGACGGGTTGAGTGCACTCTTCGTCGAGATAATAGCCGTCGTCCATATATCCCGTGTCATCGTCCGCAAAAGCGAGCGCGGTGTATCCGCTGCGTTTCGTCGCATAATTTTCGTAATCGTCGAACTCGTCGCCTTCGGACACGTCGTAGGAAGCGATGATTTGCGTTTGACCTTGTTCGTCGACGTAGCAAACGTTATACAAATACGTCACGTTTCTCTTCCAGCCTGCGTAGAGCGTAACGCCGTCCGTTCCCACCTTGTCGGTTGCAAAGTCCCACATATCCGAGTAGGTCACCTTTCCGTCGACTTCGGTTCTCGTTTTGAACCAACCCACGAAAGTGTAGCCGTCTTTTTTGAATTCCTTGCGAGAAAGCGCGAGCGGCTCGCGAATGAGATTCGTCGTGCCGTCCTTGAAGTCGTAGTACTGATAGAAAGGCAGAGTGCAGTTTTGGTATACGCCGCCTTCCGGCTCGAAGGTGATTTTCGTCAAGCCGTCGTAATTCGTCGAGTTATTGCAAGCGACGAGCAAGCACGCAACCGACAAAATCATTAACGCTGTGACCAACAATTTTTTCTTCATATATCCTCTTTGTTTTTCGCTCGGATTGTTTTCGAGCGAAACTTCTGTCTTATACATCGCATACGCATATATAACGCACGCGCATATTTTTGATACTTAATGATTCTAAAACTACTTTTATATAAAGTCAAATAATATTGTCACAAAATGTAAATTTAATTATTCTTTTTGCATTTTTATGCAGAAAACGACAAAAATGTATATGCGATTTTGCAAATTTATGAATAAAAATTCTTTGCGATTTACACCGCATCGTCCTTTCTTAAACAGTTGTGTTTTCTCTGTCGTTTTCGCAATAACCGCATTTTATAGCACTATTTTCGATTGATAAACATCGTATTTTGCAAAAACCGACGATTTAAGCGCATATCGATTGCAGATTCCGACGCAAAGACTTGCACTGCCCTATACGGCGTTTTCGAAAATCGCATTTTTGCATAATTCGCAAATTTTCGCAAATAAATATGCATTTTACAAATTTTGGTTTTTAGAAAAAACACATCGGAATTTGTGCTTGTTTACGCGACAAATCGCGCCGTTTTGCCGAGTTTCCACACGCAAGACGAAAAAGAAAGCACCCCGCAGGGTGCTTGAAACGTTGTCGATTTTTCCTCAGATAAAGAGCAGCGACAGCGCGATGAGGAACTGCGCAAGATAGTACGTCGTGTGGTTTACGATTATCATAAGACGTGATTCGGGGTTGAGTACGCCCTTGCGCTCGTAGTCCGCAGGCTTGGAAAAATAGGTCATTGAAAGCACCATATCCGAAACCACGAAAAGCACCGAACCGGCAACGAGTATGCCTGCCGAAGCAGAGCCTTGCGCAGGCTTGACGTACAGCGCGCTGAGCACCACGAACCAGCAAAGCAAAAACGCGTACGCTATGCTCGGAATAAGGAATTTGCCGAACTGCATTTTCATAACGTATATGCACACGAGGAACATCACCGCAACGATTGCCGCCGAGCCGAGAGCCGACCAAAGCAGATTCATTTCGTAGCCGTTGAAGCGAATCGCCATCGACGTTATATACAAAATATGTCCTATGCCGAACGCCAACATACCGAAGTACATCATCGTGTCGCGGTCCTTTTCAACGCCCTCGTATTTGCCTTCGAGACCTTTGAAATAAATTTTGAAATCGAGGGTGATATCCCCCACCATACCGAGCACCAAGCCCATAATCACGAGCGCACTCGGAAGAAGTTTCGCGTCGAAATTGCCCACGATGCCGTTTTCGACAGCGGCGGCAAGTCCCGTCGCAATAAAGAACAGCGAAGTAGCGGTTTTAAGCACGATTGCCAGAGCGGACGATTTTTTATCCCTTGCAATCAAAAACAGAATCAGCATAATTATGCCGCAAGCAAGCAGAAAATACGGTAACATACTTCCCCCCCCTTCATAGTTTTGATAAGTTTATTTTACACCCATAATTTGAAATATTCAACACTCAATATTTCACAAAAGTTCGCAAAACGCCCGCTTTTTTGCAGTGCAATCCTCGCTTGCCGTTCTCGACTGCTATTGCAGATTATTATTTTGTCGATTATAATTTGCAAATACTGCGATTTGGTATTATCATATAAAAAAACGAAATAAGGACGAATTTATGGACGTCATCAACTTTTTGGACAAATCGTACACGGCATACCACGCCGTAAAACACAGCGAATATATCCTTGAAAAACACGGATTTTCAAAACTTAACCTTGCGGACAAGTGGAATCTCGAAGTCGGCGGCAAGCACTACGTCGTCAAAAACGGCACTTCGGTAATCGCGTTTGTCGTCGGCGAAAACTTTGCTTTCAACATTGCGGCAAGCCACACCGACTCGCCTTGTCTGCACGTCAAAGGCAGAGAGCTGCTTCCCTCGCCCGAAGGCGCAAGGCTCAACGTGGAAGCGTACGGCGGACTTATTCTCTACTCTATGCTCGACGCACCCTTGAAAGTGGCAGGCAGAATCATCGAAAAGCACGGCGATATGCTCACGAGCAAAATCGTCGAGAGCGACTACGTCGTCAATATCCCGTCGCTTGCCATACACCACAATCCCAACGTCAACTCGGCGTTTTCGGTGAGCGTGCAAAAGGATATGCTTCCGCTCGTCGGCAACGTGGACGACTTCTATTCCACCCTTTCAAAAGAGGAAATCGTCGACGCGGACCTTTACGTCGTGCCGGCGACCGTACCTTTCAGAAGCGGCGCAAACGGCGAATATCTCTGCTCGCCGAGAATCGACAATCTCACGAGCGTGTACGCAACTCTCGTCGCACTCGTAAACGCAAATCCGCAAAACGTTGCGATTTGTGCTTGCTTCGACAACGAGGAAATCGGCAGTCGAACAAAGCAAGGCGCAAACTCTGCGCTTATGCAAACCGTGCTTGAAAAAATCACGAGCGGACTCGGCAAAACCAAAAACGATTATATATCCGCCTGCGAAAACGGCTTCATTCTGTCAGTTGACAACGCCCACGCGCTTCACCCGTCCTTCCCCGAAAAAATGGACGTCAAAGAGCGCGTGTACATGGGCAAAGGCATCGTCGTAAAACATCACGTCAACTATGCGACGGATGGCGAATCCTCTGCGATTTTCAAAACCATACTCGACAAAGCGAACGTCGAAAGACAGGACTATTACAACAATTCCGACCAACGTTGCGGAAGCACGATAGGACTTATGGCAAGCGCGAATCTCGGTATGAAAGCGTGCGACATCGGTCTTGCGCAACTTGCGATGCACTCTGCCGTAGAAACGGTTTCGTATGCGGACATTGCCAAAATGCAAGCGGGCGTAAAAGCGTTTTTTGACACGAAACTCGTCGAAACGTCAAACTCGATTCTCGTCGAATAAATTTATATTAAAATTACACAAACGGCACTTTATTAGCACAAAACACGCGGTTAATGTGTCATTTTTGCAAATAGTTCGTGGACGGAACACGAGCCGCAACGGCGGCGAGAAAAGGGAGCGCCGAGCTTGACGATTAGTACCGTCCGACTGTGCCGTTTGGGTGCATAGCTGGCGCACAAAGCGCAGTGGCACGGCTTTCAGCCGATTTGTATTGCCAACAGCCCGTCTGCCGTTCGTTGCTCGCAACGAACTAGCGATTGCTACGAAGTCAATCGCGTCAGTGTTGCCCCACGCGGAGCGGACGCCGTGGGTTCCCTCAATTTTATGCAGAGGGGGAACGGCGGTAGGGGAAACACGTGAGGAAGGGGGGGAAGCTGTATTTAGTGTTAATTAAAAAGCAGAGGCTTGCAGTTGCAAGTCTCTGCTTTTTTCAAACACTTCTTATTTTACAAATGCACTGAACGCTTTATGCGCGGTGTAAAGGTCTGCCTTCGAAATAAGTTCGTTCGGCGCGTGCATCGAAAGCACGGGTACGCCCATATCCACGGTGTCGATGTTCATCTTGGAAATGTACTTCGCAACCGTTCCGCCGCCGCCGAGGTCCACTCTGCCGAGTTCGCCCGTTTGCCATACGACGTTCTCTTTTGCAAATACGCCTCTCAAATACGCAATGTATTCTGCCGAAGCGTCGTTCGAGCCGCTCTTGCCGCGTGCGCCCGTAAACTTGTTCATCGTAACGCCCTTGTTGACGTAGCCGACGTTCATATCTTCAAACGCAGATGCAAAAGACGGGTCGTATGCGGCGGTGACGTCTGCCGATATGCACTTGGAATGTTCGCGCACGACGGACGGATTTGCACCGTAACTCTTTGCGATTTCGTCAATCAAGTCGCTGATGACAACGCATTGCATACCCGTGTTGCCCTCGCTTCCGATTTCCTCTTTGTCAGCGAGAATACACATAACCGTTTGGTCGGTGTCGGTGTCGAGAGTTGCGGTGATTTCGGGATATGCGCACACTCTGTCGTCGTGACCGTAACTTGCCACGAACGCTCTGTCAAATCCGACGTCCCTTGCGTTCGACGCAGGCACGGCTTCGAGTTCTGCAGAAAGGAAATCTTCCTCGCATACGCCGTATTTTTGATTGAGAATTGCAAGCACACCTTTCTTCACCGCGTCCTTTTCCTCGTCTTTGACGGGGATTCCGCCAACCAAAAGATTGAGGTTTTCGGCAAGGAATCCTTCGCCGATGGTCTTTGTGACTTGCTCTTGCGAAAGGTGCGGAAGAAGGTCGGTGATGTAAAACACGGGATCGCCTTGCTCGTCGCCCACTTTCACGTCAACGCTCGTGCCGTCTTTAAGCACGATTACGCCGTGAAGCGCAAGCGGAATGGTGAGCCAGTGATACTTTTTGATGCCGCCGTAGTAGTGCGTTTTGAGATACGCCATATCCGCTTTTTCGTAGAGCGGAACTTGTTTGAGGTCGAGTCTTGGGCTGTCGACGTGAGCAACGAGAATACGGATACCGTTCTTTGCAACGTCCGCTTTGCCTGCGCGCACGATAAACAAACTCTTGCCGCGGTTGTTGTAGTACAACTTGTCGCCCGCATTGATTTTGTCGCCGAGCGTATAGGCTTTGTAGCCTCTCTTTTCGATGATTTCGACGGTTTCTTTCACCGCTTCTCTTTCGGTTTTGCCGTTGTCGAGGAACTTTTTGTATCCCTCTGCATATTCGCTTATGGCTTTGAGTTCGTTCTCGTCCGCCAAAGCGTAAACGTTCTGTCTTTTATAGGTAAGATCCATAAAAAGCCTCTCTAAAAATTTATTCTGACAATATTATAACACACCGCGTGCAAAAATCAACTTTCGGGCAGTTTCTTTTTTGATAGGTCTGTTTTGAATAAAAAAACAGTTTAATAATAGATTTAATAGTGTTATAATAATTCCATCAAATATTTGCAGGTGAATTATGATTATCGACAAAAGGCAAGAAGTTTTGGCACACAACCTCGTCAACTATTCCATACACGTCGGAAAGGGCGACAAAGTTTGGATTGACGCAATCGGCTGCGGCGAGCAACTGCCCGCATGTATCATTCGCGAAGTGTACAAAAACGGCGGAATCCCCTTCCTCAACATAATCGACAAGCGACTCGAAAAGGAAATTCTCAAAGGCGCGACTGCTCAAATGCTGGATATGTGGGCAAAACGCGACGCCGATTTTATGGACAAAATGGACTGCTATATCGGCATACGCGGCGGCGACAACAGTTACGAACTTTCCGACGTACCCGAAGACATAATGCAGGAATACGACAAGAGATACGGCATCCCCGTGCATAGCGACAGACGTGTCGCGCACACGCGTTGGGTCATTTTGAGATACCCCACGCCGAGTATGAGCCAACTCGCTTCTATGAGTACGGAAGCGTTCGAAGACTACTTCTTCGACGTCTGCTGTCTTGACTATCAAAAAATGAGCAATGCTATGAATCCGCTGGTTGATTTGATGAATCGTACGGATAAAGTGCGGATTGTGGCAAAAGACACCGATTTGACGCTCTCAATAAAAGGCATACCCGCAATCAAATGCGACGGCGCTTGCAACATTCCCGACGGCGAAGTTTACACCGCGCCCGTCAAGAACAGCGTCAACGGCGTGATAAGTTACAACACCCCGTCGATTGAAAACGGATTCCGCTTCGAGAACGTACGCCTCGAATTTAAGGACGGCAAGATTATAAAAGCAACCGCCAACAACAGCGAGAAAGCAAACGCCATTTTCGACACGGACGAAGGCGCGAGATACGTCGGCGAATTTGCAATCGGCGTCAATCCTTACGTCACGAAAGCAATCGGCGACATACTCTTTGACGAAAAGATAAGCGGCTCGATCCACTTCACCCCGGGTTGCAGTTACGACGACGCACCCAACGGCAACAAGAGCGCGGTACACTGGGATTTGGTGCTTTGCCAAACGCCCGAATTCGGTGGCGGTGAAATTTGGTTCGACGACGTATTGATACGCAAAGACGGACGTTTCGTCCTTCCCGAACTTTACGGCTTGAATCCCGAAAACTTGAAATAAAATTGCGCCGAGTGCAAAACACAGAAAAAAAACGATGCGACCGCATCGTTTTTTGAATTAATAATTAATAATGAATAATTAATAGTTAATGGCGGGACACCCGCACCCGATTAGAATTTTGTTAACCTAAGGACAATATTTAGATGAAGAGCAAGAAAAAGCCCCCGTCCGACAACCCTAGCGTACCGATTGTACGCGAGTTGACGGACGGGGGCTTTGACGATGCTATTCGCTAAATAGTGTCCTTAGGCTTTGCCGTTGCAGCCAAGCACGTCCACCAATTTGTGCTTCACGATTTGTTTAACCGCTTCTCTTGCCGGTCCGAGATATTGACGAGGATCGAAGTGAGAAGGATTGAGAGCAAAGTGCTCGCGGATTGCTGCGGTGACTGCAAGTCTGAGGTCGGAGTCGATGTTGATCTTGCAAACAGCCATCGTTGCGGCTTTGCGAAGCATATCTTCGGGAACGCCTTGTGCGCCGGGCATACTTCCGCCGTATTGATTGATCTTTGCAACGAGGTCTTGCGGAACGGAAGACGAGCCGTGCAAAACGATGGGGAATCCGGGCAAACGTTTGCTGACTTCTTCGAGGATGTCGAAACGAAGTTGCGGTTGACCTTTGAACTTGTATGCGCCGTGAGAAGTGCCGATTGCGATTGCCAAAGAATCGACGCCGGTCTTGCCGACGAATTCTTCGACTTGGTCGGGATCTGTGAATTGAGCGTCTTTTGCGGAAACGTTGACGGCGTCTTCGATACCTGCGAGTTTGCCGAGTTCAGCCTCGACGACTACGCCGTGATCGTGAGCGTACTCGACGACTTGCTTTGTGATTGAAATATTTTCCGCAAACGGATGTGCGCTCGCGTCGATCATAACGGAAGTGAAACCGTGGTCTACGCAGTCTTTGCAGAGTGCGAAACTGTCGCCGTGATCGAGGTGCAAGCAAATGGGAAGTCCGCTTGTTTCGACTGCCGCTTCAACCATTTTGGTGAGGTAGGTCGTGTTTGCATATTTTCTTGCGCCGGAGGAAACTTGAAGAATAAGCGGGGCTTGTTCTTCGGTTGCCGCTTCAACGATACCTTGGATAATTTCCATATTGTTGACGTTGAAAGCGCCGATTGCGTAACCGCCTGCATATGCTTTTTTGAACATTTCGGTTGTTGTAACTAATGGCATAGTGTTGCCTCCAAAATTTATTTCGTCAACATTATACAACCTCGCAAGAAAAAACACAACCGTTTATATCAAAATCTCGGTTGTGTTTGACTCGACAAATGTTAGATGAGGTCGTCCTTGTCGACGACGGATTTGTTTCGTTTTTCGTCGTGGCCGATGACGATATGTTTGTCGCCGTTTTCGTCGATATACTCTTTTTTGATGAGGATTTTGCCGTCTTTGTCGGCTTCTTTTTTGAGGATTGCGAGTTCGTATTCGCTCTTGTTAGAGTATTTTTCGAGTTCGGCATTGCGTTTTCTCTCGTTGCGTTTCGAGCGCGAAAAGTACAGCGTTACGGCGATTGCGATTGCAAGCACCACGAAACCGTATAGGAACACGTCGGCGTACTGTCTCGGCAAAAAATAGGCTATCGTCGTGAGAATAAGTCCTGCAACGATATTGCCGAAAAACACCGCCAGCGATGCTTTCCAGACGGGAAAATCCAGAAAACTTCCTATGCAAGAGCCGGTCCACGCCCCCGTCATAGGCAACGGCACGGCAACGAACACGAACAACCCCAAAAACTTTTTCGTGTCTTTGGACAGCGATTTGCGCTTGCGCTTTGCTTCCCTTTCCTCTATCTTTTCCTCGTCGTACGCGCTTCCCGCCCTGTCGGCGAGATTCGCTTCCATACGCTTTCCGATTTTCGAGAACCATTTGGAACGACGAAGTTTTTTCAAGAGCGGTCGAGTTATCAGAATAAGCGGAACGATAACCGTCGTCGAGCCTGCTATGCAGCACAGCATACCCAGCATCATTTCGCCTATCGTGTCGAACATATAAGGCATAAACAAAATAGCCCCGCGCAACTCGATTATGGGGATTATCGAAATGACGTACAACGTGAGATAGGGATTGCCTATGGCATTGCTTATTTGGGTTATCAAGTCTTGAATCATAGCCTCTCGTCCTCTATCAAAGTATAATTTACGCCCGCCGATTCTGTCAAGGCGATTTGGCTCGTTCCGCTTGCAAAATCTAATATCATTATATATAATTTTGTCAAATCCACGATATATTGAATAATATTTCAATCCTTAAAAGTTATGCAAAAAATATTGAGTGCAATGAGAAAAGCCGTTCAGGATTATCGTATGATAGAGGACGGCGACAGGATTTTCGTAGGTCTGTCGGGCGGCAAGGACAGCACCCTGCTTTTGCGCGCGCTCGCCGATTACAGACGTTTTTCGCCCGAGCGCTATACCCTCGAAGCGATAACGATAGATATGGGGCTTAAAGACGCTGACAAATCGCAAATGCAAGCGTTGTCGGACTATTGCGCAAGTCTTTCCGTGCCTCACCATATTGTAAAAACGGACATTGCGGAAATCATTTTCGACGCGAGGAAGGAATCCAACCCCTGCTCGCTTTGCGCAAAAATGCGCAGAGGCGCGCTCAACAACGAAATAAACAGACTCGGCGGCGGCAAACTCGCGCTTGGTCACAACGCAGACGACGTTGCCGAAACGATGCTTTTATCCTTGCTTTACGAAGGCAGATTTTCGTGCTTTCCGCCTACGGCTCATATGGACAAATCGGGCGTTTCCCTCATTCGTCCTTTCATATACATCGAGGAATACGACATAAAATCCGCCGTAAAACGCCTCGAACTGCCCATTGTTGACAATCCCTGCCCTATGAATCACGAATCGCAACGCGAGTATATGAAAAACCTCATAAAAACAATTTGCAAAGACATACCCTTTGCCAAGCAACGCATTTTGGGTGCGATATATCACCCAGAACGTAACAATCTGTGGCACAAGCCGACGGATTTGACGTAATAATATAAGCAAAGAATAAACGGAAAAATATAAAAAGGATATCAAAAAAAACATCAAAAAACGGCGAATTTTTCGCCGTTTTTACGTTTTTATTCCGCGCCTTCTTGTTTGAGCGCAACGCCTATCGTTTTGAAAATCAAATACAAATCGTAGAAGAATCCGCGTTTGTGTTGGATATAATCCAAATCCATATCAATCATTTGCTCGAACGTCGTGTTGCTTCTTCCGTGAGTTTGCCACTCGCCCGTCAATCCTTGCGGAACGCTCAGACGAAGCATATCCTTCGGGGTGTACAAAAAGAACTCTCTCGGCGTGCAGGGACGAGGTCCTACGAACGACATATCCCCTTTTAGAATATTGAAAAGTTGCGGAAGTTCGTCGATGGACGTCTTTCTCAAAAACTTGCCGACTTTGGTTATGCGCGGGTCGTCTTTGAGTTTGAAAGTCACGTCGCCCTCGACCTGATTGTCTTTGAGTAGGGACGCAAGTTTGTCCTCTGCGTTTTCTTCCATAGAGCGAAATTTGTAAAGTTTGAAAACTTTGCCGCGCTTTCCGATTCTGTCCGAAACGTAAAACACGCGCCCTTTCGAATCGATTTTTATTGCGATTGCGACGATACAAAGAGGAATTATCAAAACGACGATTGCCAAAAACGAAGCGCATATATCGAACGCTCTTTTGAAAAACGGATAAAACACGACGTTTTTCACCTTGAAATCGTCGATATACTTCTCGTCGGCGTCAGCGCAAATTTGCTTGCTTTCAACCTGCGAAGCGGCTTTTTTCTCTCTCGTTTTCTCTTTTTTCGACAATCCGAAAACCTCTTTGCAAAGTAATTCGAGTTGCGCAATCTATGCGCAGTAATGTATATATTATTATAATTTCTGCATAAATTCAAGCCTTTTGCCTAATTTTTACCTTAATTATGCCTTATCATTGCGCGATTATATTGCAAAACGTTACAAAATGTATTATAGTTGTTTTTATGAGAAAGAAGAAAGGGTCGCACATCAAAAGATGCGTAATCGTCATAAACAAGTTGTCCGGCAACGGCAACAGAGCGGACGAACGCACTTTGAAAACCGCTCTCGGCGCGGGATACGCCGTTGATTGCTACTACATCGTCGAAAAGCAGAAACTCGAAGATTTTTCCGAGTACGACAGAATCGTCGTTTGCGGCGGCGACGGCACGCTCAACGGTATCCTTAATTCCAAAATTCGCGACGACGTAGAGATAATTTATATGCCGTACGGCACTCTCAACGAGTTTTATAACGGCGGAATCAAAAACAATCATTTCCTAAAAGACATCTGCTTTGCAAACGATTTGTATTTTTCATACGTTATGGCGGCAGGCATCTTCACCCCCATCGGTTATTGCGTAAACGACAAGAAAAAACGTAAATACAAGGCACTTGCGTACATCGCGCAAGTCGTGAAAGAATACAAAATTCACCGCATAAACGCCAAAATTTCTGCAAGCGATTATCAAGACGAGGGCGAATACTCGCTCATTATGGCAATCGATTCGCCGCGCTGCTTCGGTTTCAGATTCAACCGACTTTTCCAAGCGGACGACGGCATTATGCACCTTTTGACCATAAAAGCGCCAAAAACCAACGGCATATTCGGCAAAATCAAAATCTTCTTCCCGTTGTTCAGAGCGTTCTTTATCGGTTTTGGCAAGCCGTACCATTCAAAGAATATGGAATTTCGACCTTTCGACGAATTGACGATTTCGCTCGATAAGGACGTCGATTTCGATATGGACGGCGAAAAAAAGGTTCTCGGCGGCGACGTAAATCTCGGCATAACCTGTTTTTCAAGACCCATAACCATTTTAAGCAAATCCGACCTTAAAGACCTTTACGAAGCCAACAACGCAAATTGACCGCTTTCTTTAAGGATTGCCGCCGTTACTCTTGCTGTTGACTTGCAAATCGTTTTGGTGTATAATTGATATAATTGCGGTCAAAAGTGATAAAAGATTTTTATTTTGACCACAATCAAAGCGAATGACAAAACAACTTAAACTTCCCAAAAAAAGAGTGCGTGCAAACGAGTTACAGTTCAAAAAATCAATGGTGGTTTTGGGCTCTTTGGTCGGGAAAAACATCAAAAATCAATATAGACGTTCTGTTCTCGGCATTTTGTGGACGGTTTTGAATCCGCTTCTCAATATGCTCGTTATGTCGTTTGTTTTCAGCAAAATTTTCGGCAGAAATTCAATCAATATGGACTATCCTGTATACGTCCTTTCGGGCAACATCGTCTTTTCCCTTATGCGCGCCTCGACGACGTCGTCGCTCACCTGTATGGTCGGAAACTACGATTTGCTCACAAAGACGAGGATTCCGTATGCGGTATTCCCCATATCCAACGTGCTTTCATCCACTGTAAACTTTTTATTCTCTCTCGTCGCGCTCGTCATCGTTATGCTCGTAAGAATGAGCGCAGGCGTTACGTTCCACTGGACGATGATTTTGATAATCTTCGCTTGGTTGCCTGCGATTTTATTTTTCTCGACAGGTCTATCCTTTGTCCTTTCCGTCGTGTACGTCAGATTCAGAGATATTAAACACCTTTACGGCGTATTTTTGACGTTGTGGATGTACTTGACCCCCGTGTTCTATTCAATCGACGCATTGAAACTCGACAAGAGTTATTTGACGGTTATGAACATCAATCCTATGCTTCACTACCTGCAAAGTTTCAGAGATCTCGTCAACGGCACGATTCCGAGCGGAAAAGAGTTCTTGATTTGCTACGGCGTAGGTCTCGGTTGTTTGGGACTCGGATATTTGATTTTCAGACTATCGAGAAAAAGACTTTTGTTGTACATTTGACGAATATGGAAGAAATAAAAGAGCAAAACACCAATCAAGCGACTTTGACAACGCAAGACGCCGATATGTCGCAAATCAAGCCGGACGCTTTCGAGCATCTCGGCGATTTCGACACGGACCAAGACATTTTGCTTGACGTAAGCCACGTCGGAATGAAATTCAAAATTCCGTCCGAACGCATAGACAATCTAAAAGAATTTTGCATCAAACTCGTGAAAGGACAACTTCACTACACGAGTTTCGTTGCGCTCAAAAACGTCACGTTCCAAGTCCGCAGAGGCGAAAGCATAGGTCTTATCGGCAGAAACGGCGCAGGCAAATCCACCCTTCTAAAAATCATATCGGGCATAATCGAACCGACCGCCGGCTACGTCAAAACGAGAGGCAACATCGTTCCCCTCTTGAAACTCGGCGCAGGTTTCGACTACAACGCAACGGGAAAAGAAAACGTGTTCCTCAACGGCGCGATGCTCGGCTTTTCAAGACGTGAGATGAAGAAAAAATACGACAGCATCGTCGAATTTGCCGAACTTGAAAAGTTTATGAACGTCCCCCTCAAAAACTACTCGCAAGGTATGATTTCAAGGCTCGGATTCGCAATCGCGGTTGACGTAAATCCCGACGTTTTGCTTATCGACGAGATTCTTGCAGTCGGCGACGCAGTCTTCCAAAAGAAATGCGCTGAAAAAATCGACGAATTGAGAAAAAACGGCACAACGTTTATCGTCGTATCGCACAGTGCATCGCAGATTCTCAGACTTTGCCAAAACGCAATCTATCTCAAAGACGGAAACGTCGTTCAATACGGCACGGCAAAGGAAGTTGTCGACGCCTATCAAAAGGACTGCGCCCTTGCAGAGCAAGCGCAAAAGAAACAATAACGAAAAAGCAATAATAACTCAAAAAACTGCCGAACGGCAGTTTTTATTTTTACGAATTTATGCTTGCTGATTTATGCAATCTTGCATTCCTTTCGGTTCGGATTTGCAACGTTTTAAAATTTTACACTATCGTGCTTAAAACTTTTACACTATCGTGTTAAGCAATTTGGCACTTTTGCGTTAATGCCTATGCCGTTGCGTTTATAATTTCGTTCGCACGTCTGCAAATTTTTCGAATTTCTTTTTTCTGTACGCGAGCATAACGCTTCTCGGCGCAAAACGTTCGACAACGGGTTTAATCGCATAGAGAACGGATTTTCCGCCGCTTTTTTTCGCATTTTCCAAACTTTGTTTCAAACTCGCTTTTTTAAGAACGCAGGTTACTGGAAGAAAACATCCCTTTTGCCCCTCTTTTTCGAGCAAGGTGATAAACGCGCCCGTAAGTCTTTCGGAAACGAACATTCTCTCGTCTTTATTCTTTCTTCTCTTTTCGTACTCGAACAAAATCGGGAATATCAACTCGCAATATCTCTTGAACGTTTCCTTTTTGAAAACGAACATATTGAAAAAATACGCTTTATTGCCACCAAAATACTCGGTTTTCGCCGCGGAAAATTCGGGGTACTGCTCGTCGATTATCTCGTTTATTATATTTAAATCGTCGCCGTGCGCTTTCTTGAAATTTTCCTCGACGGATTGTCTGAACGCGGGAACGGGCGCGACGAAATCGTATTTTGAAAAAATCTCGTTCAACTTGTTTTCGTCGAGTTTTATTTCATCAAAAAACTCGTCGGTGAATTTCGGACGTTCGTTGTAAATCTTCGCATTGTGTGAAAACGCAAAAAATCTGCGGTAATGCACAAAACCTATCAAGTCGGCGTCTTCGAACTCGTCAAGGTGCTTATACACGCTGTAAACTGCGGTCATTTCGTTGTACACGGCGTTTTTGTCCGCGATGTCGTCGCCTCTATCGTCACGCAAAAAGCGCGGCGAAAACTCGTCTTTTTTCGCACCTACGCAAATAGGAACGTAAGGATATTGAAAAATCCTTTCGTCGATTTGCTTGGGGTCGTGGCACACAACAAAAATCTTTGCGTTCATTTTGCGTTTACTTCCGTGTAGTATTCGAGCAAGTTTTCGGCTTCCTCTACGATGTCGTAGCCGCCGTCCGCAACCGCTTTTCTTCCGTCGTAGGAAACGTTTTCGTCAAGAACTCGGCTTATCTCGTTCGCCCAGTAATTCGCGCTTAAAATAGGCAGATATTCGACGTGCCCCGTTACGTCTGCTTCTTTGGTTATACAGTCGGAAAGAAGACACGGGATTCCCATTGCCTGCGCCTCTATCGCAACGAGCGGAAGCCCCTCGAATCTCGACGGCAACGCAAACACGTCGAACAGCGCGTAGTATTCTTGCACATCGCGCCTTTCCGTCATAAACAGCACTTTATCTTCTATTTTGAGCGTTTCAACCAGTTTTTTGACATTTTCGAACTCTGCGCCGCCGCCCACCAGCATAAGTCTTACGTCGTCTCGCGACTTGCACAAAATGGCAAACGCCTTCACCAAAAACGGAATGTTTTTTTGGAACTCGAATCTTCCGATATGCCCCACAACTTTACAATTTTCAAGCCCGTAGCGCACTTTCAATTCCCGTTTTTCCTCGTCGGTGACGTCGAATCTGTCAAGGTCTATGGCGTTGCGCATAAGATGCGCTTTTTTTGCGGCTTTTTTGCCGTATAGCCAGTCTATGCTGAGCCTACTGCACCCCGCAAGGTCGGTTGCAAACCACGTCGAAATATGCTTCAAGCACGACTTGACGACGTGCACGAATCCTTCTTCCTTGTTGGTTGTCGAATGAGCGTGGCAAATGCGATGTTTTACGCCCGCCTGCTTCGCGGCAAGCAAACTTACGAAAGACAGCGACGTCATATGCGCGTGCACTATGTCGTATTGTTCGCGCTTAAAACTTTTGCGCAAAAACCGCACGCACTTGAAAAACGCAAACACGGACGGGAAATAGAAAACTCTGCCGCCGCGCGCTTTTATTTCCTCGTCGAAGGGCGACGGACCGTAGGTGTAGAAATCGAACTGGACTTTGGTCGTATCGATGTTCCTAAAATAATTCATAACGCAGTTTATAACGCCACCCACTTTCGCGTTGCCTATAACCTGCGCTATTTTGATTTTTTTCCCTTCGGTATCCACTGTTTCGTCCTCTCGATAATCAATCGTCGAGTCCGAGTTTTTTAGACCAGAACTCGAACGACGTGAGATACTTTTGTTTTCTCACGAACGATTTTTTTGCTCTATTATATTCGAAGAGCATTTTGAATGCTTTTCCCACGAGCATAAATCCCGCTTTTATCACCTTCGAAAATTTTTCTTCGGTGAAGAATCCCGTTTGAGAAAGCGGATTGTATTGAAGCGTTTTGCGCGACGTGAAAAAATCACGCGGCGGACAATCCGTGCTGTCTATGATTCTGACCTCGCGCGACTGCTTCGAACACAAAAACTTCGGGATCAGATAACCGTTGAGCGTAATAGTCTGCAAAAATTCCGAGCGCGGTTTGCTCTTGTATATGTTCGTCAAGTCGTAACCCATACCTTCGAGTTCGGCTTTCGAGTATACTTTCGGCATCCCCTTTCTCAAATCCGAATTGAGTTTTTCGGCGTCGAGAGCGGCAAGATAGTCCGCACCTTTGAGAAAATCGTCGTAACCTTTCACGGAATACGGAATTGCAAAATACCTTTGCTGAACGAGTTGAATCCCCACGCAACGCACGAGTTTCCAAAAATACTTAAATCCGCTGCGTTTTGTAGTGTAGCAGTTGCTTATAAGTTCGTTTCTTCTGATGTAATATTCGAGCGAAGCGTTGTATTTTGCCTCGAAAGGCGAATGGTAAACGCCCACGCCGTTTAAGAACGTCCAATCGAGTTCCTTACAACGCACGCCGTATTCCACGTCGTCGTTTTTTATGAACAGCGGCAACGGCAAGCCGTGCCTTGCCATCACGCCGATGGGCATACAGCAATACCACCACGCGCAATAATCGGGACGTTCGGGCTTGTCGAAAAGCAAGTTTTCCCTTTCGGACAAATCCAAATCGCTGTAAAAACCGCAAAGCCTGTCGCCGTTCCAACGTCCGCCGAGTTCGTAGAGAATCTCTTGCTCGTCCTCGCGAAGCATACCGCCGCCGACGGCAACATTTTCGGACGTTGCGTATTCCAAAAAGCGCATAGTGCGCGCAACGATTTCGGGATTGAAAGAGATATCGTCGTCCATAAGCAGAAAATGCGTGTGCACACCTGCCTTGTACGCCTCTATCATTCCTCTCGTAAAGCCGCCGCTTCCGCCGAGATTCTTATTAGGAACAAGCACCGCGCCATCAACGTCCTCTCTCGAAAGAGTCTGCCCGTTGTCGATGACGTAAACCGTTACGTTTTCGTCGTTGCGCTTTGCAAATTCGCATAACGCCTTAACGTTGCTTTTGACGTAAGACTCTCTTTTGAAAGTGCAAATCACAACGGCAAGATTTGCTTGTCTTTGTTTTTCCTGCTCTGTCGCAAATCCGCCGCCAAACACCGTTGCCGCATCGGAAAGCGCAACGATTTTGCACCACGCAAAACTTCCGTCGTCGAACGCAAACGGAACTTCAACCGTTCGTTTTTCGATGTTTAAGTCCTCTTTTTGACAAATAAGCGTATCGATTACGCTGCTTCCGCCGCGTTTTGACGAATACACTTCCACCCTAACCGCGCCTTCGACTTCGGCAAATACAATCGCATTTTCAAGCGAAGTCTTCTGCTTGAAAACCGCCTCGGAAAAACTGTTAAAGTATGTGTCGAAACCGACGCTGCCGCCTTTTTGCAACGTCACTTTATCTTCACCCGCGACCGCCTTTTCAAGCCGCATATTAAGTTTTCTCTCGCCGATAATCCAGCGCGATAAAGTCGTCATATCCTAATTTCCGAGATTAAATCTCTGCTTTCGCTACGTCCAAAGCCGAGCGAATGACTTTGTCCATATCGTAGTATTTGTATTGTCCGAGTCTGCCGCCGAAAATCACGTCGGGACACTCGCTCGCAAGTTGCTTGTAACGCTCGTAAAGCGAGGTGTTTTCCTCGTCGTTGACGGGATAGTAAGGTTCCATACCTTCTTGCCATTCGGTCGGATACTCGTAACTTATCACGGTTTTTTGTTGCGTGCCGAACTCGAAATGCTTGTGTTCGATAATGCGCGTGTACGGCGTTTCTCTGTCCGTATAATTCATAACCGCAACGCCTTGATAGTTTGGCGTATCGAGAATCTTCGTATCGAAGCGCACTGTGCGATATTTGAGTTTGCCGAATTTGAATCCGAAAAACTCGTCTATCATACCCGTGTATACCGTCTTGTTTGCAACGTTCGGATTATCCTTTATAAAATCGAAATAATCCGTGTTCGTCATTACGTCCGCGCCTGCGAGCATCTTTTCGATTACGGGTGTATATCCGCCGATAGGTATGCCTTGATAGCGGTCGTTGAAATAGTTGTTGTCAAAGGTGAATCTACACGGCAAACGCTTTATTATAAACGCAGGCAAGTCTTTGCAATCTCTGCCCCATTGTTTTTCGGTGTAGCCTTTGACGAGTTTGGCGTACACGTCCGTGCCGACGAGTTTCAACGCCTGTTCTTCGAGGTTTTTAGGCTCGTCTATGCCGAGATTCGCCACTTGTTCGGCGATTTTGGCACGCGCTTCGTCGGGGGTGACAACGCCCCACAACTTGCTGAACGTGTTCATATTGAACGGCAAATTGTACAATTCGCCTTTGTAGTTTGCAATCGGCGAGTTTATATAGTTGTTGAACTCGGCAAATTGATTGACGAAATCCCACACTTCTTTGTCTGACGTATGGAAAATGTGCGCACCGTAGCAATGCACGTTTATGCCCTCGACGTTTTCGGTGTAGACGTTTCCGCCGATGTGGTCGTGTTTTTCAAGCACGAGAACGCTTTTGCCGTTTTTCAAAGCAAAATGCGTAAACACTGCGCCGAACAGTCCGCTTCCCACTACGAGATAATCGTATTTTTTCATTCTTCCCTCAAACTATATTGCCTTGCCGCCTTATGCGAATCGTCGTTATTTCGCGTCTTCCGTTCGTTCCGTATCGTTTGGTATATTCGTCTTCTTTTTGCGCACTGCAAAGACCGTAACGGTCACGACGATTGCAACCGCCGCGACAAGCCCGATAATCAAGAACGACAAATCGAGCGGACGCAATACCGCAGACTTGACGTTGGCGGTGAACTTGTATTGAAAATCCACCATAGCGTTGTCGCCGTAGCAAGCGGTTATATAATACGTTCCTGCTTTTTTCGGCGTGAACTCGAACACCTCGCCCGAAGAAACGTACTCGCCGTTGACGTACCATTTGGTTTCGACGTCGGGATTGAGATACTTAACGCCCGTGAGTGCGAAACGAGTGGTTTCTCTCGTATAAATCGTTGCCGACGACGGCGCTTCCGACACGTCCTTTTGCGCGTTATCGGCAAGCGTAACTCTGACTTCGCCGACGTAATAAATGCCGTATTCTATGTGGATTTGAATGCTTTGCGTTGCCGAATATCCGGGGATTTTCGCCTTTACGACGAAATCGCCGCCCCTTGTCGGCGTATACTTCACGCTCGTGCCTTTGCCTATGGACACGGCTTTGGAAACAGGCGTATCGTCGTCTGCGGACGCGATTTGTTGCACCGTCCATTCGAGTGCGTTTTCGACGTCGGGGTCAACCTTGCCGACGGGATTGATTTGCGCGTAGAACGTAAGTTCGTAGGCGTTGTCGGCGTGCATATAGACCATACCCGCATAGTCGCCCTCGCCGACCTTGCCGTTGTGCTTGATAGCGATGGATTTAGGTTGTTCGTAGTTGAGTTTAACATCGTCCAAATCGGTTGTAACGATTGCGTTCAAATCGAGAACTTTGTACTCGACGTCGTTCTTTTTGAGCGTTTTTGTCATCATCGATTCGACGAGTTTTGCGAGCGTGACGGAATCGACGTTTCTGCCCTCGATTTCGCATCTGAGTTTCAAAAGAGCCGCCGCGAAACTTACGAATGACGCCGACATACTCGTGCCCTGTTCCGTGCCGTACACAGACTTCGAGGATTGATAGCCTTTCGAGGTGTATATTCCGAACCCGGGGGCGCAAAGCGTATACGTCGAGCCGAAGTTTGACGTTGAATACAATTCGCTCTTATACTGATTCATCGCCGACACAACGCCGGAATATGCCGCAGGATAGAACAAATCGGACGCGTTTTGGTCGGATTTTTTATTGTTGCCTGCCGCCGCCGATATAACTGCGCTGCGGCGCGCGTTTTCAACCGCAACTTCGAAAGCGTTTGCCTCGTCTTGCGTGAGTTGTTTGCTCTTTATGAGGCTTTCGATATCGCCGCCAGTCAATCCGAGCGACATATTTACGACGTCCGCTTTTGCGTTGTCCACCGCCCAGTCGAGCGCGCGGGAAAGGCTTGCGAGTTTGAAAGTGCTTTCCTTTTCGGTGCTGGCTTTTATCGGATAAATCTTAATGCAATTTTCAAGTCCGAACTCTCTTATGAGCATTGCGATATTGCCGGCGACCGCACTTCCGTGTTTTGACGAAGCGTCGCTTATATCCACGTTTCCGTTCTCGTCCGCACCGCTATACGAGTTGTAGCCGAGAATTTCGCCCTTATCGTTTTTTGCAAGCACACTTACGCCGTTTTCGTCATCGGCGAAAAGTTCATGTTGTGCGTCGATACCCGTGTCGATAACCGCTATGACGATAGGCTTCGAAACCTTGCTCAAATTCCACGTTTTGACAACTTCCTTTGCAGATTCGACATCGAGATAATCTTTGCCGTAATACCAAAGTTCGCTCGAATCCTTACCGCCCCAAGTCAGAGCCTCTGCGGTTTTTGACGGCGCAAAGACGGCGAAAACGCTCGTGGCGACAATCGCTACGAGCAACAAGGCTATTATCGTTTTCTTGCAAGAGAGTCCTTTCATACGTTCGTGTTTTTTATATGTCAAAACCGCAAATTATTGCGCGTTTTTGAGAAGTTGCAAGGAATAATTCAAACGGCGCAAGGTTTCGTCCTTTTTGAGAACCATAGCCATTTCGATTGCACCGCCGGGGGTTACGGGTGCGCCCGTGAGCGCGACGCGCATACAGAACATAACCTGTCCGCCTTTCATACCCGCTTGCTCTGCGCAAGTTTTGATTTGTTCCTTGATTGCGTCCGCGTTCCAGTCCTTGAAATCTTTGAGCGCGTCGATTGCGACTTCAACCGCTTTGAGCGCGACTTCCTTTGTGACTTTCATCTTTTGATGTTCGTACATAGAGAGGTCGTAATCGCCGAACTCGTTGAGGAATGCGAGTTTTTCGGGGATTTCGCTCAAAATATCCACTCTGGTTTGCATAAGCGAAGCGAGTTCTTTTACGTCGTAATCTTTGCCCTCGATTGCTTTTTCAATCCACGGCGTAGCGACTTTTTCGAAATCCTCTGCGCTCATTGCTTTGAGGTACTCGCCGTTGAGCCAACGCATTTTCGCCTCGTCGAAGATGGAACTGCTGTGCGAAATGCCGTCCACGTCGAACGCTTCGATCATCTCTTCCATCGTCATTTTCTCTCTGTTGTCTTTCGGACACCAACCCAAAAGCGCGATGTAGTTGACGACCGCTTCGGGCAAATATCCCTTTGCGATGAAGTCCTCGAAGTTTGCGTCGCCGAAACGCTTCGAGAGTTTTCTCGTTGCGTCTTTCATAATGGGCGGCAAGTGCATATACTTGGGTCTTTCCCAACCGAACGCGTCGTAAATGAGGTTGTATTTGGGGGTGGAACTGAGATATTCCGTGCCTCTGATGACGTGGGTTATGCCCATAAGGTGGTCGTCGACGACGTTTGCGAAGTTGTAGGTGGGAAGCCCGTCGCTTTTGAGAAGAACGCCGTCTTCGATGTCCGCGCTGTCAACGCTGATTTCGCCGAAAACCATATCCGTGTAACTTGACACGACGCCTTCGGGAACTTTTTGACGGATAACGTACGGTTCGCCTGCGGCAATACGTCTTTGCACTTCTTCCTTTGAAAGATTGCGGCAATGCTTGTCGTAGGTGTGAACGCCGTTTGCGTCTTTGAGGCTTTCGAGTCTTTCCTTGTCGCAGAAGCAATAGTACGCGCCGCCGAGTTCGACGAGTTTTTCGGCGTATTGCTTGTAAAGTCCCATTCTTTCGGTTTGGATATACGGACCGTAGCCGCCGTCTTTGTCCGGACCTTCGTCGTAGGTTATACCTGCGGTTGCGAGGGTGCGATACACCATTTCCACCGCGCCTTCGACCTTGCGTTCTTGGTCGGTATCCTCGATGCGAAGAATGAACTTTCCGCTGTTTTTACGTGCGAAAAGGAATGCGTACAAGCCCGTACGCAAGTTGCCGATGTGCATAAATCCCGTCGGTGACGGGGCGAATCTTGTTCTGACTGTTTCAGACATAGTAAACTGTACCTTCTTTTAGATGTTGTTGCAATTTTTTAATTTCATTAAGTTTGTTATGTTCCTCGAACGAATAGTATTGACTTCCGCCGAAAATAATGTGGTCTTGAAGCGTAATGCCGATGTTTGCAAGCGTGATATACAATTCCTTCGTCATAGCGCAATCCGCGTCGGACGGATTTGTGTTTCCGCTCGGATGATTGTGTGCCAAAAGCAAATTGCTTGCGCCGCAACTCAAAGCGAAATCGACGATTTTTCTGACGCTGAAAAGCACGGCGTTGCCGCTTCCTTGCTCGATAATCTCACATTTGATAAGTCTGCTGTGCGCGTCGAGGGCGGCAACGCAAACGTGTTCCTGATTCAAGCCGAAAAGTTGACCGCATAGGAAGTTGCGAGCGTTACCTCTGCCCGACAAATCCTCGCGAACGAGGTCGATGTTGACGCCGTTGACGTAAAGTTTCATAATCTCGGGCAGTTTGGACAAAAACAACGCGGCGTTGTCCGTCATTCCGCTGACGGATTTCAAATCGCGCTCGCTTGCGTTCAATACGCCCGCAAACGAGGAAAATTTGTCTATAAGCGCGTGCGCAATCTCGTTCGTGTCCTTTCTCGGAATGAACGGGAAAAGCAAATATTCCAAAACCTCGTGTTGCTGAAAAGACGGCAAGCCGCCTTTGCGTATTTTGTCACGCACTCTTTCTCTATGTCCGTCGTGTACGTTTTTCATAATTACAATTCCGGATACGCCTTGAAAACGCTTTCGTCGAGTTTTACGAGTCTGACAAGCACGGTGAGCGCTTCTTCCTCGTCCTTGAATCCGTACGTTTTGCCTATCACTTTCCACGCGCCATATGCGTGCAAGAAGTCGTACCAGAAATAGCACTCGTCTTGCAGTTGGAAGATTTCGAGAAAATTGAACGTTTCGTACTTGCTCCACTTCCTCAGCACCTCTATGAGCGACATAACCTCTTGATTGTCGTCGTAGCGCGCGTGGATAAATTGAAGCATATACTTTTTCACTTCTTTGGAAAAGGTCATAACGCCCTGTTTGGCGTTTTCTATATCCTTCAAAATGAGCGCGATTTCCTCGTCGTCGCTATGCTTTTTGAGGATTTTTTGACACGGAAAAGCAAATGCGTTTGTCATAATGTCTTATTATAGACGATAAAACTACATAAATCAAGGTTTTTTCGCGCAAGCGCGCTTATACGCGCGTAAAATCCGCGCGCGAAGCGGGAAAATCGAACATTTCCCCGATTGCGTTTTAAGGAAAATCACCCGTTTTGCACACTCGAAACGGGCGTAATGGAAAACTCGTTTTAACCTTTTCCGTTATGGCATAAGACAATCGGCAACGGCTTATGCCGTAACGGATAAGCAAATTCGCCGCTCAATCAACGCCGTATGCGTACCTCGAAATCGCGTTGCAAAGCACGGCGGCGATTGCAACCTGATATTCGGTTTTTTGAAGATTCACTTCGTCGGCGTAATTGCTCAAAAATCCGCATTCCACGATTGCGGACGGATAGGGGCTACATTCCAAAAGATATTTTTGGGCGCAAAGCGCGCTGTATTCTCTGCCGCCTTCTTTGGCGTTTATCTCTTTGTTGAGTGCGTTTTGCAACGCGGTTGCCAACTCTTTGCCGCTCTCGCTCTGCTTCGAATAGAAAACTTGCGCGCCTCGCCTCGACGGCAACGAATAGAAATTCATATGTATGCTCACGACAAGACAAGGTTTTGCGTCGTTCACGATTTGTCCGCGCTTAAACATATCCGCGCGTTTTCTGTTGTCCGTCACGCCCTCGAACGTGTGCATAACGTCGTTTCGGCGAGTGTATACGACGTTGAATCCGCAAGCGGTGAGCATTTGTCCGAGATAATTTGCAATGATTAGATTCAAGGTTTTTTCTTCCACGCCCGAGTTTTTGCCTTTTACGCCGCCGTCCGCGCCGCCGTGTCCCGCGTCAACGACAACCGTTAAAGTTTTCGTCTTTTCGCCTCTTATCGCACGCACGGCAAACGGCGCGCCCAAACAATAAACGACAAGCAACGCGGCAATTCCGCATATCGTGAAGATTTTTTCTATGGTGTTGTTTCGACAAAATCCGACTCGCATATAGTTACAAAAGAAATCATATTCATACAAGCATAAAAATACCACCTTTTCCACAAAGTTATCCACATTTTGCCCCAAAATTGTGGACAAGTCGGTGGATAACCCATGTTTTTCTCATACAAAACGTATTTTTCATTGATTGCAAATTTTGTCGAAAAAAGCGGTATTCTAACCGCAAATTCGACTTTTTGCGACAAATTTTTCGTATTCTATCGCCCTCTTTTTTTCGTCGTTCGGGCATAAAAAATCCGACTTTCGCATACCGTCAAAAGAGGTGAAAACTATGATTGAATTGTCTTCTCTTTTATTCAAACCGATTATCGAACGCGAGCATTCAAAAGTCGTCGGGCGCATAAAAAATGCATATTTTTCGCAAGGTTGCAACTGTATTGCATATTTTGTCGTTTCGTCTTGCAAAAACGACTGCGACGCGCTGTTGCCCATCGACGAGGTTTTGTGCTTTTGCGACGCGCTTATAATCCAAAACGACGCAAACGTAAGATGTGTAAGCGACGTTGACTTCACCGCGTTTTCGAGCGGCGTTATCGGTATGGACGTATACACGCAAAGCGGTATTCTAAAAGGCAAAATCACAAAAGTGGACTTTGCAAAAAGCGGAAAAGTGTCCAAACTCTACACCGAAACCGAACAGTTTTCGCCGCAAAACGTAGCGTGCGTGGGCGATGTGATTTTGCTTAAAGCCGCAAAACAAAGCAAAGCGAAAAAGCAAACTATCCCCCGCCCCGAAAACGAAACGACGGTGTTTGCCCTAAAAGCCGATTCGGCGCAAAAAGAACCGATTAGAATCACAGAAAACAAAAATACAAACGCCACGACCGTAGTTGCTATACCTGCCGCAGACACGGCGAATACAGATACACCACAGACGAAAACCGAAACGCAATTCACGCCCGTTCAAGTGACCAACGCGCCTATGTCGAAAAGACCTACGGACGATTCGCCGCTGTTTTCGAGCAATGCGCTCAAACTTTTGGACGCACCCGAAACCGACGACGATTCGCACACGCCAGCGAGAATAATATCCGATTATACGTTCTTGCTCGGCAGAGTGCTTTCGGGCGATTTGACGTCTTACGCAGGCACGATTATAGCCAAAGCAGGCACGGTTATCGACGATTCTCTCGTCGAAAAATCCCGCCTTTGCGGCAAACTGGTAGACTTGGTGCTTTTGGCGAAAAGTAATTAATAATTGTGGGTGGGGTTATACCCCACACCCCGATTTGTTGTTAGCGCAGTTGAACTAAATAGATGTATAACGCGAAAGAGGCACCCGAACGGCAACCCTAATTTACTAATCGTAAATGAGTTGTCGGGTGGCGGTTTTTATCACATCTTTTACCAATATAATAAAACCGCGATATTGAGATGAAGAACGCGAAAGGCACGGCTTGAATCAAAACCCAGTGTACATAGGCGTACACGATTTTGAGGCAAGCCGTGCCTGACAAAGTTATTCGCTCAATAGCGCGGTTGAAATATTTAGTTCAACTGAGGGCCGGCGGGCACAAGCGCCTTGCCATGCTCATTCCCCTCATACTTCGCAAAGTTCTTGATGAAGCGGCTTGCAAGATCTTCCGCTTTCTTGTTCCACTCGTTGACGTCGGCGTAAGTGTCGCGAGGATCGAGAATCTCGGTGGCAACGCCGTTGAGAGATGTCGGAACTTCGAAGTTGAAGTACGGAATGGTTTTGGTGGGTGCTTTTTCGATGTCACCGTTGAGGATCGCATCGATTATGCCACGCGTATCTTTGATGGAAATACGTTTGCCCGTGCCGTTCCAACCTGTGTTGACGAGGTACGCTTTCGCACCGCTCTTTTGCATCTTCTTGACAAGTTCCTCAGCATACTTGGTGGGATGCAATTCGAGGAAGGCTTGACCGAAGCAAGCAGAGAAAGTGGGCGTAGGCTCGGTGATGCCGCGCTCTGTACCTGCAAGTTTTGCGGTGAATCCCGAAAGGAAGTAGTATTGAGTTTGTTCGGGCGTAAGGATTGATACGGGCGGCAACACGCCGAATGCGTCTGCGGACAAGAAGATGACGTTCTTTGCGGCAGGTGCTGCGGAAACGGGGCGCACGATGTTCTTGATATGGTCGATAGGATATGAAACACGAGTGTTTTCGGTTACGCTCTTATCTGCGAAATCGATTTTTCCGTTCTCGTCCAAAGTGACGTTTTCAAGCAATGCGTTGCGTTTGATTGCGTTGTAGATGTCGGGTTCGGAATCCTTGTCGAGATTGATGACCTTTGCATAGCAACCGCCCTCGAAGTTAAACACGCCGTTGTCGTCCCAGCCGTGCTCGTCGTCGCCGATGAGAAGACGTTTGGGGTCGGTGGAAAGAGTGGTTTTGCCCGTGCCGGAAAGTCCGAAGAAGATTGCGGTGTTTTTGCCTTCCATATCGGTGTTTGCCGAGCAGTGCATGGACGCAATGCCTTTGAGGGGCAAATAGTAGTTCATCATAGAGAACATACCCTTCTTCATTTCGCCGCCGTACCAAGTGTTGATGATGACTTGCTCGCGGCTTGTGATGTTGAATACGACTGCGGTTTCGGAATTGAGACCGAGTTCCTTGTAGTTTTCCACTTTCGCTTTGGAAGCGTTGTAAACGACGAAGTCGGGTTCGAAGTTTTCGAGTTCTTCTTCGGTGGGTTTGATGAACATATTTTTGACAAAGTGCGCTTGCCAAGCAACCTCGACGATGAAGCGGATTGCCATACGCGTATCTTTGTTTGCGCCGCAGAATGCGTCTACGACAAACAATCTCTTGTTGGAAAGTTCCTTGACGGCGATGTCTTTGACCGCATTCCACGCTTCTTTCGACGCGGGATGATTGTCGTTCTTATACTCGTCGGAAGTCCACCAAACGGTGTCTTTGGAATTGTCGTCAACAACGATGAATTTGTCTTTGGGCGAGCGACCAGTGTAAACGCCGGTCATAACGTTGACTGCGCCGAGTTCGCTGACTTGTCCTTTTTCATAGCCTGTGAGAGAGGGGTTTGTTTCCTCTGCAAAAAGCATCTCGTAGGACGGATTGTAGACCACTTCGGTAGTGCCGGTGATACCGTACTTTGTCAAGTCGATGTTTTTCATAACATACCTCTTTTATTAATAAAAATTTTCGTTCCGATTGCGGAACATATTTCGAATTATGCGGGCGAAAAGGCGATATAGCCCATTCACCCCTATTATCATTATACATCAATTTTCCCCAAAAAAAAGTAAAATTTTATCAATATGCCAAATTAATTTGTTTTTAATGCTTTTACCGCATCGATGCATAACAAGAAAGAGGCATCCGAACTGACAACCCTAATTTACTAATCGTAAATGAGTTGGCAGGCGGATGCCTTTAACGAAGTTATTCGCTCAATAGTGCATCACAACTTGTGGGTGCGTTCCATATGATCATAATGCCCCTTCATCTTCTTGTAAAACCAGTAGATGAACTTCATATCGAGGTTGAACCAGTAGACGGTGAACGTGAGAAGGAAGAATACGAGCAACAATGCGGCGATACTTCCGATGACGATACCTGCGATTGCTCCGCCGCTCAATGCGGACAATGTGGTTGTAATCATATTATGCCCCCTTTATGCTTGTGCCAAGCCTTTTTGTCTTGCGTACTCTGCCGCACCGAGCGCGCCCATAAGTTGCGGGTCGACGGGAAGGTCGATTACCTTGATTTTAAGCACTTGCTCGATTGCTTGTTTGAGTCCGTCGTTCTTTGCGCAGCCGCCCGAAAGCGTTATGCTGTCCGTTGCGCCCGCTTTTTTTGCCATTACGAAACATCTCTTTGCAACCGACATCTCGATGCCTGCCGCGATTTCGTCCATAGGCTTGCCTTCGCCGACGAGTGAGATAACTTCGGATTCAGCAAAAACGGTGCATTGCGCGGAAATGGGGATTACGTTCTTCGCTTTGAGCGAGAGTTTGGAAAAGTCGCTGAGCGACATTTCGAACGAACGAGCCATTGCTTCGAAGAAACGTCCCGTACCTGCGGCGCATTTATCGTTCATTGCAAAGTTCTTGACAGTTCCGTCCGTGTCGATTGCAATGCCCTTGATGTCTTGTCCGCCGATGTCGATGATTGCCTTTACGCTCGGGTCTGTGATATGTACGCCCATTGCGTGGCAGGAAATTTCGGAAATGTTTTCGTCTGCCGTTGCAACCTTGTTTCTGCCGTAACCAGTACCTACGAGATAGGTGAGGTTTTTGACGTCGCCTTTAAGTTCGGGAACTTGCGACACGACGTCGCTCATAGCGGCTTCCGCAGAGAGCGCGGCGTTGATTTTGCTCTTGATAGTTGTATTTGCGAGGACTTTGCCGTTCTCGTCCATAATGACTGCTTTGGTGTAGGTTGAACCTACGTCGCATCCGCCAAAATATTTCATAATTTTTTTCTCCTTTTAATTACCACGCTTCGGAATCGTCGAAGTCGAGCAAACTCTCGTCAATCGGCTTTTCTTGCAAAACGGTCGTCATATACTTGTTGACTTGTTCGCGCATATCTCTACGAGATATGGTTCTGCTGTCCATAAGGTCTTGTTGCACCCAAATGAAGTTGTAGCCCTTCTCTCTCGCCTGATCGTCGAAGATACCGACGAGTCCGTCCATACCCTTGCAGGAAATTTGGTCGTACATAATGATAGTGTCGACGTTGTATTCTTCCGCGACGCGCCAGCATTCGTTGAGGACGTTTGCATAGCCGCCTTTGGTGTGGGTACGCATAGTTGCGCGTTGGTAGGTCTTTGCGAGGTCTTCGAGAGCGTGTTCGTGCGTGTCGGTGCGGAATTTGAGGTAGGAAATCATAGTTTCCATATCCATAACGACGTTGATACCCCAGCAGTTTTCAAGCCAGTTTGCAAAGGACGTATAGTAGTTTGCGGGGCAACTCCACACGATTGCACGGTGGCGCATTTCCTTGCTCGCTTTGGTCTTTTTGGCATACGCTTTTTCCATAATCTTGTTGACTTTTTTGTCGACTTTGAGGAAGCGTTTGTCGTAACCGCCCGAAAGGTGATAGTAGTAGAGTCTGTACAGCCAGAACGTCGCGCCCGTCATTTGCGGATATTGCGTTTTGTTGACGTCCCATTTTTTGAGTTCGTAATCGAGTTGCTTGTTGTAACTTTCAAGCGCGGCGATGAACGTATCCCAGTTCCACTTCTCGCCCGTTTGTTCCTCGACGAATTTGATCATATCCTTGATTTCGTCGACGGCGTATTTTTGCACGTCCTCGCCCTTGTATCTCAAAGGCACGTTGTAAACGTGAGTGGGAAGTTTGAAGTATCTGTCTTGGAAGGTCGTCGTCATAATCGAGCCGTCGCAAGGCATATTGCAGGTGATCATACACTTGCCGAGTTTGGGATAGTCGTCGTCGACGCATACGCCTGCTTCCGCGCTCGGAAGCGGACAAACGTCGGCAGGCACGCCGAAACTCTCGATTGCGTCGAGATAAGGCGGCACGACGAGTTGGTCAACCATACTCGAAAGGAATATGGGCATCGTTTGCATAGGATACATTTTGAGGTTGGGGAAACCTGCGATGAACTCTGCGGGAATAAGTTCGTCCACGCAAACGAGTTTTTTGCTCTTTTTGTTCTTGGGGAACATCTTTTCGTCCGCCTCGAACGCGGTGAGGATAAGTCCCGTCGCGTGCTTGACGATCATATTGAAATGAAGATGCGTCATCAAAAGTTGCGGTCCGCGCAAACCTTCGGTGTGACGATCCACGAATGCAGGCGTGGAAAGGTAGGTTGCCATCCAGCGATAACGCCAAAGTCCTTTGACGACCGCAATCGGGTTTTTGAGAACCATAACCACCATATCTTTCCAAGTGACGAGCCAACGCCAGTAGTCTACGAGCGTGTCTTTGAATCCGCGCCACTCGCGATGTTTGAGAAGTCCGGTTTTATCTTCGTGCAGATTTTTGTATCCGCCGTATTTTTTCTTTTTCATATTCCACCTCACTTAGCAGCCTTTTGTGCTTTGGCTTTTTGGATATGCTTGATTTCGAGGCTTTCGACAAACGCCTGTATTCTCGTGCGAAGTTGTCCCGACGCGCTCGCCGTGTATTGACGGTCGATTGCGATTGCGGGGATGCCGAACTCGTTGATCATAATGTAGGAAGCGAGCGCACGCTCGTAACCCCAGTATTCGCAGAATTTGAGTTGTTCGTACACAACGCCGTCGGCGTGGTATTCTTCAACGAGGCGTTTGACGTATTCCCTTCTGTCCTCGACTTTTTCGTGTTCCATATATCTCGGGCACTGGCAAGTCTTCATATAGTGACGGCAGATTTGCGTAAGCACGTCTTCTTCGTCGTTGAGGATAATCTCTTCTCTTCCCGGCATAGAGCCGAAGCAGTATCTGTCCGCAACCACGAACGCGCCGCTGTCCTCGAAAAGTTTCGTGAAGTCGGGATCGTCGATTTCGCTTCCGACAAGCACGATTCTCGCTCTGTAAAATTTCTTGGGATCGGGCTCTCTGTGCTTGATTTCTTCAAGCGTTTCTTCGAGTTTGTCAACGACGAGATACTTCGGACAAGCGTACGTCGCAAGGCAAAGAACGTGAAATTCGTAACCCGTTATACGCGGATTTTCTTCCTTCCTGAACTCGCCGATTGCCGTTATCGCTCTGCAAACTCTGTTGTGAAGTTCGACCGCTTTTCTCATAGCCTCGTCCGACGTGTCCACGCCGTATACGTCTTTGAGTTTGTCCAAAACTTTCAAGCGCATCTGATTGACGTAACTTTCAAGGCAATGGTCGTTGGTTTTGAACGGCATATCGAATATGCTGACGAAAAACTTGTCGTTGTCGACGAGGCGAAGCAACTCGAAATGCTCGATGGTTCTGTTCATTTCGCTGCACGTTTCGCCCGCAAAAAGCGCGGACAAGAATCCGTAGCCGCCCTCGATACCGCGTTCGAGCAACGCCTTTGCAAAGCCGCAGATGAACGGGCTGAGATAGTACGTTGCGATGTCCACCGAACCCGTGCGCGGCGCGCGCAATCTCACGCTTACGCAGTTGTCGAGATTGAGCAACACTTCGGGAACGTGGTAGCAAGTGTAACCGAGAGCAAGTTTGCCGTCCTCTTTGACAGCCTTTTGCACGAGTTCGTTGTTGGCTTCTTGCAAAAGGTTTTCAAAGTAAAGCAAGTGTTTGAGATCCCTCATAATCTACTCCTATTTTTTTCGGATAAATCCTTATTTTTTATCGATAGAACTTTTGCGGACAACCGCCGTATATCCGCAAGGCGCACTATGCGACAAAATTCGCACAATACGTCTATATAGTAACACATCGGTGTTTAGATGTCCATAAACTGTTTATAAAAATATTAATACAATTTTATCTATTTATATTAAAAAATACCGATTTGAGCATTGCGGCTTGCAGTTTTCATTATTTCACCACGTTAGTCGTTTTTCCAAGTGACAAAAATACGAATATAGCAAGCAATCTGCGCATAGTTTTATACGAGAGGTGACGTATGGAAAACAAAAAAGAAATCGTCGTGCTGAGCGGCGCGGGACATAGAGGAATCGTGAAAATTCAAAACGTTTCGTCAAAGGAAAACACGGTCAAGGGCGAGTGCAATCTCGACTTCCGCCCGTCCAACGCTTCGTTGTATCTCGTCGGCGACAAAATCGCAAAAATAAGACTTTACGACACAAACACGGCGTTTGAAGTGCCGTTTTGCGCAACAAACGAGTTCGGATGCGTGGTGCGTTCGAGTTCGGTAACGATGTTCGGCGGCAACATACCCAACGGCAAGATACTGCGCCGCATAGACGAATACAACAAGCAAAAAATTGTGAGCGAAAGCACGAAAACCGTCCTTCAAAGCACGAGCGCAAACACGGAAAAGCAAAGCAAAGATAACGCCGAAAACGCAAAAATCGGAATGACGCTCAAAGACGTAAAACTCGACGAATGGACGAAATACGACGGCAACAATTTTTACTATGCCGTCAAGCCGCAAATAGACGAATTGTTCGTATGTTATCCCGAAGAAAAAACGCTCAACGAGGCGGTTGCCAACTCGAAGTGGGTGCACGTCCAAACGAGCGACGATTATTACGTCGTGGGGCTTTTATTCAACGACGACGAGCCGTCGTTCATATGTTACGGCGTACCTGCCGACAGCAAGCAAACGCCGCCGTCCGAACTTGAAAACGCTTGCGTATGGCTACCCGTCGGCGACGGCGAAAAAGGTTACTGGGTGATATATCAATCGGCACGAACGGGGGAAATCGTGAAGTGATTGCGCCGAATGCAAAACACTTGTCACCCATCTTTTCAAGATGGCTTGACAAATATTTTGGCGCAAACGTCCTGTCACAAACAAATCAGAGCATTTGTTTGTGACGTAAGGTGTTGCAACTTTGAGACGGCTCGGCAGTTGCAACGGCAGAAGTTGATGCTCACAACGATTCTTCGTCGTTCCATAAAATACGGCTCCGCCTGTCTACGAGCGACGTTTGGGCGGCTGCGAAACCGAATGATTCGTTGTCATTTAGAGCGTAAGCGTGGGAATCCCACGTAGCAAAATGAAGCTATTACCTTGCGGCTCGCGTTCCGTCTGCGAAATTACGCATTTCGTTTATAAGTACGCTTCGAATGATTGTTCGTCAAAAGTCCGCTCTACAAGTTCGCGGACGTTGGTTTTTTTTGTCTAATCCTCTTACTTATTAAAACCGCGATATTGAGATGAAGAACAAGAAAGACACGGTTTTAACTGGCTAAGGCTCTCAAATAGATGAAGAACAAGAAAACGCCCTCTATGGTAGCAATCCTAACGTACATAAGCGTACGTGAATTGATAACAGAGGGGCGTTGACGCAGTTGTTCGCTATTTGAGTGCCTTAGCCGAAGACGGCGAGCAAGAAACCTGCCGCCACCGCCGACCCGATAACACCTGCTACATTCGGACCCATTGCGTGCATAAGAAGATAGTTGCCTTTGTTGTATTGAAGTCCGACGGTGTTGGAAACACGCGCCGCCATAGGCACGGCGGATACGCCTGCCGAACCGATGAGCGGATTGATTTTGCCTTTCGAGAGGACGTAGAGCAATTTGCCGATAAGCAAGCCGCAGATTGTGGCAAGCACGAATCCTGCAAGACCGAGGAACACGATTTTGAGCGTGGACAAGGTGAGGAAGGTCGAGCCGACTGCGGTTGCGCCGACGGAAATGCCGAGGAACAACGTGACGATGTTCATAAGCGCGTTTTGCGCGGTGTCGCTGAGACGTTCGGTTACGCCGCATTCACGCAAGAGGTTGCCGAACATAAGGCTTCCGAGCAAAGGCGCAACGGACGGCAAAAGCAAGGACACGACGATTGTGACGAGAATCGGGAAAATGATTTTCTCTTTCTTGCTGACCTTGCGGGTGGATTGCATAACGGTCATACGCTCTTTCTTTGTTGTGAGCAACTTCATAAAAGGCGGTTGCAAGAGCGGAATGAGAGCCATATACGAGTATGCCGCAACTGCGATAGGCGCAAGCAGTTCGGGTGCGAGCGACTTTGTAAGGAAGATAGCCGTCGGGCCGTCCGCGCCTGCGATAATAGAAATGGATGCCGCTTGTCCGCCGGTGAATCCCATTGCCGCCGCGAGAATAAGCACGAGGTAGATACCGCCTTGCGCCGCCGCGCCGAGAACGAGCGAACTCGGGCGAGAAAGCATAGGTCCGAAGTCGGTCATTGCGCCCACGCCGATGAAAATGAGGCAGGGATAAACGCCCGTCTTTACGCCTATATAGAGCATATCGAGCAAGCCGCCGTGTTGCAAAACGTTGAGATAATCTACGCCGTTTGCCACAGCCGCGTCGCCCGTCCACCATTCCGGATGAAAGATTTTGTCGCCGTCGAGTGCGGGCAAGTTGGTGAGAAGCATACCGAACGCGATGCCCACGAGAAGCAACGGTTCAAACTGCTTTTTGATGCCGAGATAGAGGAAAAACAGCGCGATTACAATCATCACGATGGATTGCCAACCGCCTTCCTGACCGAAAAGATGGTAGCCGCTGCCGTTCCAGATATTCTTCAAGATTTCGCCTATATCCATACAAAACCTCTCAGTTCAATTCGCAAAGCGGTGAGCCGGTGCTGACGCTCGCGCCCTTTTGCACGAACACTTGACCGACTTTGCCGTCCTTATCGGCATAGATTTCGTTTTCCATTTTCATTGCTTCGAGGATAAAGAGTACGTCGCCTTTTTTGACTTGTTGACCGCTTGTCACCTTGACGGCGTTGATAGTGCCGGGCATAGGTGCGGTGACGGAATTTGCGCCTGCGCTTGCGGGCGCTGCCGCAACGGGCGCTGCGGCGGGTGCGGCGGGTGCGACTTCTTGCGTTGCCGCAACGGGCGTCGCCTGAGGAAGCGCGGCTTCGTATTCGGCTTGAATGACAGCCTCGCCCTTTTCAACTTCGACTTCGTAAATCTTTCCGTTTAACGTAACTTTGTAAATCATTTTTCTTCGTCCTCTACTCTCTTGATAGATTTGAAACGCAACTCGTTGAGAGGCGTATTGGTTTGGTCTGCGACGATCGCCATAATCATAGCGGCGTCGCGCTCGTCGGTGTTGATAAGTTTAAGTTCACCGCAAGTGCCTTTTGCGAGGGGTTGCTCAACGGTTTCGGTTTCCTCTTTCTTATCCTTTTTCCAGAACGTCATTTTCGCTTTGAGATTCTGCACTTTTTCGTTCCATTCGGGGTGTTTTTCTTTGAGTTTTTCGCTTCCGTCAAAGATTTTGCCCACGAGCGATACGATAAGCATAAGCAGAATAAGAACGATGAAAACCACCACTACGCCGATGAGCGCAAGCAAAAGCGCGTCGGTGACTTTGAGGGGGTCGTTTTTGTTCAAAATTCCGCAAAGTAGGATGTTATTCATATTTCACCTCTTATTCTTCGACGGGGGAAATGGTGTATTTGACCACTTTTTCTTCTTTTGCCTTGCGAGCGGCGAAGTACTTTTCGGTCACTTGCGGGAAAAGAATGTAGGAAAGCACGTCCTCGTCGTTCTTTGAAACGCCTTTGAGTTCCTCTTTGGTCTTTTCAAAGACGGGTTCGAGCGTATCGGCGTATCTACCCTCGATGGGTTTCTCGTCGCCGAGTGCCTTCTTCATAACTTCGGGATTGATGGGCGCGGGCGAAGTGCCGTACTCGCCTCTGCAATACGCTTTGACTTCTTTTGAAATATTTTTGTATCTCTCGCCGCAAAGCACGTTGTTGGTTGCCTGAACGCCGACCATTTGGCTCATAGGCGTTACGAGCGGCGGATAACCTAAATCCGCTCTGACCTTCGGCGTTTCAATGAGCACTTGCTCGAATTTGTCCATAGCGTTTTGCGCTTTGAGTTGGGAAACGAGGTTCGAAAGCATACCGCCGGGTACTTTGTAGGTCAAAGCGTCGGTGTCGGTGGTGAGCATCTTGGGATTGAGCGTGCCGTCTTTGAGATAGCCGTCTCTTATGGGCTTGAAGAAGTCGTTGACTTGTTTGAGCACGTCGTCGTTAAGACCCGTTTCGTAACCGAGTTGTTTGAGGGCGATATTGATTGTTTCGGTTGCGGGTTGGCTCGTGCCGCCGCTGAAACAAGAGGTTGCGGTGTCGATGACGTCGACGCCTGCCTCGATTGCCTTCATATAGGTCATATACGCCATACCCGTTGTGCAGTGCGTGTGCAAAACGACGGGGATTTTGACTTCGTTTTTGATTGCGCCGATAAGTTCGTACGCTTCGAGCGGGGTCATCGTGCCTGCCATATCCTTGACGCAGACGGTTGAAACGCCCATTTCTTCGAGTTGTTTTGCGAGTTTTGCAAAAGCGTCGAGAGTGTGAACGGGGCTTTGCGTGTAACTGATTGCGCCCGACACCGTCGCGCCGCACTTGATTGCGGTTTTGGTTGCGGTTTCGAGATTGCGCACGTCGTTGAGCGCGTCGAAAATACGGATGACGTCGATGCCGTTGTCAACGGATTTTTCAACGAACATCTTGACGATTTCGTCGGGATAATGCTTGTAGCCGAGAAGGTTTTGACCTCTGAGCAGCATTTGAAGTTTCGTGTTGGGCATAGCCTTGCGAATGTCGCGCAAACGCTTCCACGGATCTTCGTCGAGATATCTCAGACAAACGTCGAAAACCGCACCGCCCCAGCACTCGACAGAGTAGTAACCCGCTTTGTCCATCGTGGGAAGAATGTCGGCAAATTTAGAATACGGCAAGCGCGTTGCAATCAAAGATTGATTTGCGTCGCGAAGGACCGTTTCGGTAAAAAGAACTTTCTTTTGAGCAAATTCTTTTTTCATTATATAGCCTCCAAAAAATGATTCATTGTAAGTATAACAAATTATATTTGCAAATCAAACGATTTTGTGAAAATATAGATAAAAATTTATTTATTTAATATTTGTATTATAAAATAAAACGACAAATAAAACGACGCCTCGCAAAAGCGAGGCGCAAACGTTTCGTCAATCGATATTAATTTCGTATTGTTTTGCATTTTCACTTGCAATCGGAAAGCGGCAAAAGCGTCACGTCGAACGAGCCGTCGTCGTAGACGTCGATGAGCGTTCCGCCCCTTTGCGTATTGCGTTTGGCTATGCCCTTGTACGCGTTGTAGTCTATGCTCATTCCGTAAGTCAGACGAATGCCCTTGTAGGTCATAGACAGCGTGTTGAGGTGGTCGTGTCCCATAAACATACCCTTGCAACTGCCGAGTTTGACCATTTCGCCGAAGAACTTGCCCTCTTTGGTTTTGGGGTAGCCGAAATAGTTGTCCTTTTCCTGCACGAATCCGCAATGATAGGTCGCCTCGTCCGAGCCTCTGTAACACTTTTCCCACCCTTCCTTAAACTCTTTGGGCGGAATGTGGAAGAACGCAAGCGACTTTGCGACCTCGCCGTCTTTCGAAAGGGCTTTAATTTCCTTTTTGTACCACTCGATTTGGTCGTCGTGAATGACGTCGAAACCGCTGAAAAAGTTCCACGTCAAATAGGCGTTGCTGTCGACGAACATAAGCGCGGTGTTTAGCGAGCCGTCCTCGTTGAGAAGGGGTATGCAATAGTTGCCCACGCCGAATATATTTGGGTCGCCCTTTTGAAAGTGGCAATGCGGTTGAGAGGCATACAAATCGCCGAGTTGCTCTTTGTTAAGTTTTGCCCAAACCTCGCTGTCGTGGTTGCCGAAAACCACCGTCCAGTCCACGCCGAGTTTTTCCATAACGGAAGCGAACATCTTTGTGGATTTGAGGTTGTTGCTCGTGCCTTGATTGAGCAAAGGCATCGGATACACCATATCCCCCGTGACCGCAACGAAGTCCGCGTTTGCGTTTTTGACTATCTTTTCGACCGCCGCAAGAGCGAGTTTGTCTTTCTTGCGAGTGCCGAGAGAACCGCCGATGTGAATATCGGTAAGTTGCAAGATTCTGAAAGGCTTGCCTTTCTCTTTTACGATAACTTCTCTGCCGTCGCGCTTTTCGAAACGTCCGTTCATTTTAACCCTCTACGTCGTCAATCGACGTTTTATCTTCCTTTTCGGTTGTATCAACGTCGGTTTGTGCGATTTCCTCGTCGGTTTCGGCGATTTGTTCGAGAGAACCTTCCACGCCTTCTGCAACGTCGGTTTCGACATCTTCGACGATATTTCCTTCTTCGTCGAGTTTGACGGACGGGTCTATAACGTCCTCGGGGTCGACCTTGCCGTAAAGTTCGGCAATGAGCGCTTCTCTTTCCGCACTTTCTTCGTCGGTGAGAGTCTTGCCCGACTTTCTCGCTTCGATAAAGTAGCGGATTCTCGTAAGTTTCGCGCTTGTAATCTTATATCTGAACGAAGCGATAAGAGCAATCGTGATAAACACCGCAACCGAGATGCCGAGCGTCAAGCGAACGGTGAGCAAAACCGTATCCGATTGCGCGACGTAGTCTGCGGGGTCGTTCGAGGTGTTGGAAACGTATCCGAGCGCGCCGATAACCCAGCCGACCATACCCACGCCGAGTCCGCCGCCCACCTTTCTTGCGAGCGTCATCATACCGCTGTACGTTCCCGTCGGGCGTTGACCGGTTGCCATTTCCGCAACGTCCACGGTGTCGGGGAAGATAATCCACGGCATCATTTGCGCGCCGCCGAAGCCGAGACCCATTATGAGCGCGACGATGGGAACGAGTACGGGCGGTGCCCAACTCGGATCCATTGCCGCAAGCATAATGCCGCCTGCTATGTAGAACGGAAGTCCCATACGGAATGCGAATTGCTTGCTCTTTTTGTCCATCATAACGCGAGCGAGCGGGAACATAACGACCGCCGCCACCATCATAGGCGCAATGATAAACAACGAGGACATTTTCATTCCGAACAATTCGTAGCCGTGCCATACGTCCGTTGCGTAGTAGACCGCGAGTGCGGAAATGATATCCATACAGATAAACGCCGTGACGTACATCACGATGTGCCAACGATAAGAGCGATTCTTATACGGCACTGCGTAACTGTTTGCGAATTGTTTGAGGTTGAAATGCTTTTTCGGGGTCTTGGGTTTGATACGTTCTTTGACGAATATTCCGCAGATAACCAGTCCGCCGCCGAACAGCGTGCCGAACACCAAACTCATACAGAGCCAGAATTGCGTCGAATCGAGTTGCGGAACGAACAGGAATCCCGTTCCGTCGGGGTTGGTGAGAGCCTCGATAAACACGAGCGGCAAAACGTAGCCGAGTCCCGAAGCGATAGCCGTGAAGATAAGTTTGACGGTGTTTGCGTTGTTACGCTCTCTGAACGAAGGCGTAATGTCGCTTGCCATAGAGCAGTACGGCACTTGCGTAACCGTCGAGCAAGTGTTCCACAGCAGATACATAACGATTATGTACGCCGTGAATCCGCCCACGCTCACGCCCCACTCTCTCACGGGCAGGAACACGAGGAATATGCACAAAAACAGGGATATTCCGCCGAAAAACATATAGGGTTTTCTTCTTCCCCACTTGCCGCGCGTATTGTCGGAAATGAAGCCCATAAACGGATCGGTGATTGCGTCCCAGAACTTTGCGATCATCATAATCGTGGAAGCAACGGTCATAGCAATGCCGTTTTTGGTCATATAAGCGAGCATAACGCAAGACATCATACTCACGCCGCCGCCGTCCATAAGACCGCCGATGCCGTAGGCGAGTTTCTCTTTGAGAGGCACTCTGTCCGCTTCCGCTATGGGTTCGGGCGTAGTGGTTTTGGTTTTTTCTTTTTTCAGGTTGCACCTCGAAAAAGGATTTTACAAAAACAATTCTATCATACGCGCGGGCGCATAACAACCCGAAATACAAAAAAACCGCAGGGATTCTGCGGTTTTTCGTTGCTTTTTCAAGCGAAACGAGTCGTTTTTGCGCGTTAATCGCGCTTTTCTCGGTCGTAAGCCGAGATTGTTGCGCCTTTAAGACGGATTTTTGTCGGTTTGCTTTCGAGATTACTTTCTCGTGCGGATTTCCTCGCTCACGAAGTTTACGAACTCGTCAAGCGACATAGTTTTGGTTTCCGCGGTATCTCTGAAACGCACCGCGACCGTACCGTTGTCCGATTCCTGTTGACCGATGACGAGCATATACGGCACTCTGTCCACGACTTGCGCTTCTCTTATCTTGTAGCCGATTTTCTCGTTGCGGTCGTCGTATTCGGTGCGAATCTTCGCCGCACGCAACGCCTCGTACACTTTTCTTGCGTATTCGTCGTGCTTTTCGGACACGGGCAACACTTTGACTTGAATAGGCGCGAGCCAAGTCGGGAACTTGCCTGCAAAATGCTCGGTGAGTATGCCGATAAATCTTTCGATTGAGCCGTAAACGACGCGGTGCACCATAATGGGTCTTTGTCTTTCGCCGTTTTCGTCGACGTATTCCAGTCCGAAGTTGAGCGGCATTTGGAAGTCGAGTTGGATAGTTCCGCATTGCCACGTTCTTCCGAGAGTGTCTTCGAGGTGGAAGTCGATTTTCGGTCCGTAGAACGCGCCGTCGCCTTCGTTGACGATGTACGGAAGTCCGATTTTTTCAAGCGCGGTGATAAGTCCGTTAGTTGCCGCTTCCCAGTCCTCGTCGCTTCCCATACTGTTTTCGGGACGAGTGGAAAGTTCCACGAAGTATTTGAATCCGAACTTGCTGTAAACTTCGTTGATGAGGTGAACGACGCCGATGATTTCGTCGGTGATTTGTTCCCTTCTCATAAAGATGTGCGCGTCGTCTTGCGTGAAGCATCTGACTCTAAAAAGTCCGTGAAGCGCGCCTTTGAGTTCGTGACGGTGAACGAGTCCGAGTTCGCCCACGCGCAAAGGCAAATCGCGATAACTGTGCGGTTCGCTCTTGTAAACCATAACGCCGCCCGGGCAGTTCATCGGTTTTACGCAATACGTTTCGTCGTCGATGATTGTGGAATACATATTGTCTTTATAGTGATCCCAGTGACCGCTCGTTTCCCAAAGATGACGGTTCATAATCATAGGCGTGGACACTTCGACGTAGTGGTCGCGAGTGTGAATTTCGCGCCAGTAATCGATGAGCGAGTTCTTGATTGCCATACCGTTGGGAAGGAAGAACGGGAATCCCGGCGCTTCGTCGCAGAGCATAAACAACTTCATTTCCTTGCCTATGCGGCGATGGTCGCGCTTTTCTGCTTCTTCGAGAAGTTTGAGATAGTCGTCGAGTTCCTGTTGGGTTGCAAAAGCAGTGCCTTTGACTCTCGTGAGCATCTTGTTATTCTTGTCGTTTTTCCAGTATGCGCCCGATTGCCCCATAATCTTAAACGCTTTGAGGGCTTTGGTGTATGTGAGGTGAGGACCGACGCACATATCGATGTATTCGCCCTGTTGATAGAACGTGATGGTCGCGTCTTCGGGCAAGTCTGCGATATGCTCGACTTTGTACTTTTCCCCTCTTTCTTTCATAAGCGCAACCGCTTCTTCGCGAGGAAGCGCAAACGCCTTGATGGGCAAGTTCTCTTTGACGATTTTCTTCATTTCGGCTTCGATACGAGCAAGGTCGTCGTCGGTGAGTTTGGTGTCGCCGAGGTCTACGTCATAATAGAATCCTTTTTCGTTTGCAGGACCGTACGCAAAGTCTGCTTCTGGGAAAAGGCGTTTGATTGCCTGCGCCATAATGTGCGCGGCAGTGTGACGGATAACGTGCAATTCCTCTGCCTTGTCGGTGATTTCGCCAACCGTACCGTTGTTGTAAACAACTTTCATAAAATGCTCCTTCTATGATTGAATTTCATATATATTTTCATATATTTCGGTGGCTTTCAAACAAAAAAGCCCTCGAAAAAACGTACTGCTACGCTTTTTGCAAGGGCGCATAAATGCTCGGTTCCACCTTGATTTTTACTCGTTTTATCCTTTGACGCAAGGTATGCGGCGACGCTTACTGCTGTTTCGGCGCGCGACTCCGGAATGGTCTTCGCTCGACCCTCGCAAAGAAACTCACAGCGAACGTCTCTCTCTCTGGGTGCGGAAAAATCGAGTTACTCTTTCCTTCACAGTCTTTATAAAATTTTCGTTTAGATTATAACACCCTAAGATTAGGCTGTCAATTTATTTTGCGGATATACCGATTGTATAGTGATGTCACTCTTTAATTTCTTTCTTTTGGTCGTTGCTAAGCGTAATGAGCGTGTTGTCAACGCCGAGTTTGTAGATGAGATTCTTCATTGCGACGTCGAGCGGTTGTCCCTCGCGATAGTCCGCTTGGAAAATCCAATCCACTCTCTCGTGTTTAAGAAGCGGTTGCACCTTTTCTTTTTGTCCGTCTTGATATAGCGCAATCGAGTGTCCGCCCGACAGTTTGACAAGTTTCATACACGGCACGTCCGTGAGTCCGTCGCCGAGATAAATCATATTGTTGAAAAACACTCTTCTGTCGCTTTCGGGTGTGGAAGCGTTGACGTCGGCGTTGTTGCTGATGTCCAAAACGCCCTTGTTTATGCGGTATACGAACTGCGTTTTGTTGGTGTAGTTGACCGCCATTTTCGCCCAAATCGCTTTGCCGTCCTCGCCGTACAAAAACTCGCTTGCGAATATCTTTTTGAAATGTTTTGCGATGCTCGTTCCGTCTATAATCTCTTTAAGACCCGACGAAAGAACGTAGTGTTCCACCTCTACGCCCGCCTCTTTTCCGTATCCGTTTATGCGCTCGAACCAGCCCTCGACGCCGGGCAAATACACGACGTGTTGTCCGCACTCGACGAGGTCCTCTCTTTTGAGCGGCTTGCCGTTTGCTTCGGCGCGAGTCATCATTGCGTACATATAAGCAAGCACGCTGTCCATTTGTTGTTCGGAAGCGAGCGTTTGCGTACCCGCCCAAAAATCGTCGGGTTGCATACCGAGACTTGGGATAAACGTATACTCTTGCATATCGCGAGTGATAAGCGTTTTGTCGAAGTCATACATTATCGCGACAATAGGTTTTTTCATTTCGGCGTCACCTTTGAATTTTTTTTGCAAATTGTATTATAACACGTTCCCGCGCGCATTTCAAGTATGATGTTTTACTACCCACAAACACGGACTTTTCTCGTTCGCAGACGGAACGCGAGCCGCAAGGCGGCGAGAAAAGCGAGCGTCGAGCTTGACGGACAGTACAAGTGAACGGGCGAGTGTGGATTTTTTCGCCCGTGAACGAGTGGCATAACAAGAGGACGATACTTTTCTATGCGAGTACCGAGTGTTGTCCCCCGCTACGCGGTCGCCGTGGGTTCCCTCAAACTTGTGCAGAGGGGGAACGGCGATAGGGAAAACACCTGAGGAAAGGGGAAACTTTAATTTTTTGTGTTTTGCATTCGGCGCAAAACAATTATTAATTGTTTACATAACTCGTGTTTTTCTGAATAACGTCGTGCGCGCCGCCCTCTTTTATGCTGATTGCGGAAACGAGCGTCATCTTTGCGTCTTTGTGCAAAGCCTCTATCGTCGTTGCGCCGCAGTTGCACATCGTGGATTTGACCTTGTACAAACTCTTGCGGACGTTGTCTTTAAGACTGCCTGCATACGGAACGTAACTGTCCACGCCCTCTTCGAATCCGAGACCGCTCTTGCCGCCGAGGTCGTAGCGTTGCCAGTTTCTTGCGCGGTTGCTGCCCTCGCCCCAGTACTCTTTGACGTAGTTGCCGTTGATGACGAGTTTGTTGGTGGGGCTTTCGTCGAATCTGGCAAAGTATCTGCCAAGCATAAGGAAGTCCGCGCCCATTGCCAAAGCAAGCGTCATATGGTAGTCTTGCACGATTCCGCCGTCCGAGCAAATGGGGATATAAACGCCCGTCTTTTTGAAATACTCGTCGCGAGCCTCTGCCACCTCGATAAGCGCGGTTGCCTGACCTCTGCCGATACCCTTTTGTTCACGGGTTATGCAGATAGAGCCGCCGCCGATACCCACTTTTATGAAATCCGCGCCGCAGTCAGCAAGGAAGTTGAATCCGTCCTTGTCAACGACGTTGCCTGCGCCCACTTTGACCTTGTCGCCGTAGTTTTTTCGGATATAATCGAGAGTTCTCTTTTGCCATACGGTGTAGCCTTCGGACGAGTCGATGCACAAAACGTCCGCGCCCGCTTCGATGAGAGCCGGCACTCTTTGCTCGTAGTCGAGAGTGTTTATTCCCGCGCCGACCATATATCTTTTGCTCGAATCCAGAAGTTCGTCGGGATTCTTCTTGTGTTGGTCGTAGTCCTTGCGGAAAACCATATAAAGCAATCTGCCCTCGTCGTCGACGATGGGAATGGAATTGAGTTTGTGATCCCAGATTATGTCGTTTGCCTCGATAAGCGTCGTGTTTTGCGGCGCGGTGATAAGTTTTTCGAGCGGCGTCATAAACTCTTTCACTTTGAGAGAGGGCGACATACGGCTGACTCTGTAATCGCGGCTCGTCACCATACCCAAAAGTTTGCCGTTTGACGTTCCGTCGTCGGTGATGGGAATCGTGTTGTGACCCTTTTGTGCAACGAGATTAAGCACGTCTGCAAGCGTATTTTCGGGGGTAAGGTTGCTGTCCGACACGACGAAGCCTGCCTTGTACGCCTTCACTTTTCTGACCATTTCCGCTTCGCTCTCTATGGATTGCGAGCCGAATATAAAAGAAATCCCGCCTTCTCTTGCCAAAGCGATTGCGAGCGTGTCGTTGCTCACCGATTGCATAATGGCAGAAGTCATCGGGATGTTGAGGGAAATTTGAGGTTGCTCACCCTTTTTGAATTTGACGAGAGGCGTTTTCAAACTCACGTTTGCAGGAATGCAATTCTCGTCCGTGTATCCGGGAATGAGCAGATACTCGTTGAAAGTTCTCGACGGTTGATTGTAATAAGTAGCCATAAGCCCCTGTCCTTTACTCGAAACGGATAATCCGTTTGAGATTAATAAATTTTTACCATTATATCACGAAAACGAAATAAAGCAACTTAATAACGGGTTATGGGGGCGATTAATTTAATATAAATCAATAGTGTAAATAAAATTCAAATATTCCGCAACTGCACACCTGTATGCAATTTCACTTGCGCACAGCGCAAATTTCACTGTGTCGCAGACACAATTTAAAGCACGCTTTGCGTGCATATCACTGCGCCATAGGCACAAATTCCTTGCGTCTATGGCGCAAAAATATCTTGTAAATAGCCTGCGCTATATTGTATACTGTTTTATATTAAAAACCGCAAAAGGATTGCTATGAAGAAAATATTACGCATAGATCTCGAATACGACTGGGTTTTGTCGCGAATCGACGACGCGAAATATCCCGTCGAAGTCCTCAAAGACAAGTTCGTCAAAGGCAAAGTCGAAAGAGTGAGCGACTCATATCTGCACCTCACCTTGTCCGTAGACGAAAGCGACTACGAGAAACTCAAAAACAAAATCGCTTCGTTTTTTGCATACAAGTACGGCAAAACGAGCGTTTACGCATTGACTTTTTCGGACAAAGAACACGCAGAGGAAGAAAACGAATCCGAGCAAAAAAAGGAAGATTCAAAAGAATTTACCCTTGACGACACTCTCGGACTCGTCAACATTCTCGTCGGCGCAAAGGAATACAAGTCGCTGATAAAAGAACTCGTTTCGATTGCGCCCGAAATGCAGAAAAACGACTCGCAAGACGTATTTATGTCGCAAAGTTATCTGTTTTCGATAGGCGACGGTTGCGGACTTTCCACCTATCTTGCCATACTTGCGAGAATCGTGAGCGGATTGTCGCTTGCAAAGGTATCGACAAAATCCCCCGTTCTCGAAGTCGCGCTCGACTTAACGGACAAACCCAAAGAAGATTTGAGCGCGGCAAGCGAGGCTCTAAGCAAATTCGAGGACGACGACGCGCACGTCGTTTGCTTCGACATAAGCAAGTGGATTGACAAGACGGATTCCGAGGACTTCAAAAAGTTCCTCAAAGAAGCGCAAAAAGCGAGCAAAAAACACGTTATCGTTTTCAGAGTACCGTTCGTGGACAAGGACGTACTCGGCAAGGCGGAAACTTCTCTCAAAGACGTTGCCTACATCAAAACTTTGGCTTTTCCGCCCTTCGACAGTGCTGAAACGAAGGAAATCGCAAAGCGCGACTTTGAAAAATACGGTATGACCGTGTCGCAAAACGCGTGGGAATACGTCTTCAAGCGCATAGCCGAGGAAAAGAGCGACGGCAAGTTCTACGGACTCAACACGATAAAAAAGGTCGTCAAAGAGATTGTGTACAAAAAGTACGTTTCCGTCGCAAACGGCACGAAGAACGCAACGCTCATAGGCGTAAGCGACGCAAAGAAAGTCTGCGCAACTTTCGACGATAATTCGGAAGGTATGGCGCAACTCGATAAACTCGTCGGTTGCGAAAAAATCAAGGCGAAAATCCAAGAAATCCTTGCTCAAATCGAGTTGTCCAGAGCCGAAAACTGTCCTGACCGCCCGTGTTTGCATATGCGATTCGTCGGAAGCCCAGGCACGGGCAAAACCACCGTCGCGCGCATACTCGGCAAGATTCTCAAAGAAAAAGGCGTGCTTCGCATAGGCAATCTGTACGAGTACAAAGGCAGAGATTTCTGCGGACAATACATAGGCGAAACCGCGCCCAAAACGTCGGGTATGTGCCGCGACGCATACGGCTCGGTGCTTTTCATAGACGAAGCGTACACGCTCTATCGCGGCGACGGCAACGTCAAGGACTACGGCGTCGAGGCAATCGACACCCTCATATCCGAAATGGAAAACCACAAAAACGACCTCGTCGTAATTATGGCAGGCTACACCGACGATATGGAAACGCTTATGGAAGCGAATCGCGGCTTGAAAAGCAGAATGCCCTACACCATCGAGTTTCCGAACTTCACTCGCGAGCAACTTTTCGAGATATACCAGTCTATGTCGGCAAGCAAGTTTAAGGTTGCAGACGACCTCTATCCTGCCGTAAAAGAGTACTTTTTAGGCTTGTCCGACGAGGTTATAAACTCAAAGAATTTCAGCAACGCGCGCTTTGTGCGCAATCTGTTTGAAAGGACGTGGGCAAAGGCGGCTATGCGCAGTCAACTCGAAGGACAAAAATCCGTCACGCTCTGCGCAAACGACTTCAAAAACGCCGCAAGCGAAAAGGATTTCGCTTTCAACGTAGAAAAGAAAATAAAACTCGGTTTCTAAACTATGCGCGATATAAAAACACGTTTCAATCAAAAAAAACTTGCCAAAAACGTCTTTAACGACCTTTGCGAAGTCATAGGCGAAAACGGCACGAAATACACCGCAAACAAAAAGAATTTGGCGGTGACTTGTCTTATGCGAGGCGAGCATACCCTCGTCGCGCTCGACATCGCCGTAAACGCAAACGATATGACGGTGCTTGCCATCTCGCCCCTGCTTTTCACCGTTTCAAAAGAAAGACGCGACGTGTTTGCCGTGGCGGTAAGTTCCCTAAACGCATACCTTCCCGACGGGCATTTCGATTTCGATTATCAAACGGGCGAAGTGAATTTCAGAATGATATTGAGTTTTGCAAACAGCCTAATCGACAAGCAAGCCTTGCGATATCTCGCCTCGACTATGCTCAAAACCGTTGACGGCAACAACGACAAATTGCAATCCGTCGCGAACGGTAACTCGTCCGTCGAAGAAATCACCGCGCTTTTGCGCTGAGGGTGAATTATGGAAAAATCTGCTCTTGCAAAAAACGTATACGATATGATTATCTCGACTTTGGAAAGTCAGGATTTCAAATTTCAAAAATCCGACGAGGATATGAGAGTCGCGTTTCAAATCGAAACGGACAATCTGCCCGTCGTGATTTCCGTCGTCACGGACGTTGAAAGACAACTTATACGAATCGTCGCGGGCTATTCGATAGTCTTTCCAGAGGACAAGCGCGTTGACGGCGCAATCGCCGCTTGCGTGACGAATCGCAATCTCGTCGCAGGCGGTTTCGACTACGATTACGAATCGGGCGAAATCGTTTTTCGAATCTCGTCGAGTTTTGCAGGCAGCGTCATATCCCCCGACGCGTTTATGTATCTCGTGCGCCGCGCCTACCGCACCTGCCTCGCCTACGACCAAAAACTCGACGACCTCGCCAAAGGTCAACTCACCCTCGCCGCCTACCTCTATATGTTCGAGGACGACTGACGACTTTTCGCAAATTGTTATGTAATCGACTTGACGTGTGTCATTGTCATAAACTTTCATAGTTGTGATTTCTTTGTAAAATTTGGTAATACTTTTGGTAATAAAACCCACGAAAACCACAGCAATTCCACGCAATAAGAATCAAGCATAAAAAGCAGAAAACCCTACTAAACAGTAGGGTTTTCAATGTTTTGGCGGAAATATTCAAATTCTTCCTTATAAAAACAATAAGACTCGTCCAACAGCGAGCGTGAGTGCTTGCACTCGGAAGCGTAGCGTGCAATATGACCGTGGGTCATAACCGCGCCTTTCGGTGTGGTGGCGGTATTCTATACCGCCAGTTCGAGTCTTATTGTCGACAACAAAAGCAAAAACCCTACTAAACAGTAGGGTTTTCAAGGTTTTGGTGGGGCATCAAATTCTTCCTTATATTCAATAAGACTCGTCCAACAGCGAGCGTGAGTGCTTGCACTCGGAAGCGTAGCGTGCAATATGACCGTGGGTCATAACCACGCCTTTCGGTGTGGTGGCGGTATTTTATACCGCCAGTTCGAGTATTTTTGTCTACAACAAAAACAAAAACCCTACTAAACAGTAGGGTTTTCAAGGTTTTGGTGGACTGATTGTCTTCATAGACGCACTAAAAATAAGCCAAAAGAAATAGCAAAATGAACATAAAAAGCCTACTGTTTAGTGGGCTTTTTCTATGCTTTAATCGGGAGCTGCTAAAACCAAACAATTGATTTTTTTGCTCAATGGAGTGCACGCATCAATGGCGATTATTCCGTCTCCGTAAAATGGAGAATGGTCCGCATCTTCATCGTATTGGCTACCTTTATGTTCAAGAACAGAATGTCCATAAGAACAATTCCAATGACCGCATACGATCGTCTTGCCTTGCTCTTTTATGCCACCGTTCCAAGCTTCCATTCCGTTTGTCCATCTTGCGAAATACCAATCTTCGGGGCTGGCATTTCTCCAATCGTCGATTGCTTCATATCTATCACAATAGCGGTTCTCTCTAAATTTATTGCAAGGAATCCACCCGTGAACGAATATGTACTTATTTGTTTCGTAGTAATTAACCATCGCCGGTATAATCTTTTGGATGAATGGTGCATTAGAAAGCTTTTCTTTAACTTCATCCTTATTATCATCAAGTATGTAATGAGAGTCGGTTAATTGAAGAACAGAATCAACAGTCTTATTTGAACGGTGATGAGAAAGTAGATAAGACTTTTTATCCCAACCATATAGCAAATCCATCATCAAGTCCTCGTGATTGCCACGAATCAAAACGATTTCGTTTTTATCCATCAAATCAAGTATAAACTGCTGCAATTCTTTTGCCTCTGAGCCACGGTCTAAGACATCCCCACAAACAATAAGCTTGTGCGGAATGGTATCGGAAAAGAAGCCCATTTCATCAAGAGCTTGTTTTAATTCTGTATAATATCCGTGTATGTCTGAAACAGCGTAGTATTTCATTCGTTCTTTTCCCAATAGCAAAAATCTTCGAGCGGTACATCAATGCGCCAGAGTTCTCGCCAAATCGTATTTATAGTATCTTGGTTATCTTTCTTCGGATGTCTTAAGAATAACACAATGAAGTCGTCTTGTCCATTTTTCAATTTGTTAACATCCTCCACTAATGTTTTCAAATCGTTTAACCCCGTATATGTTAAATCTGTATCGACAGGAACAAGTTTATGCTCTTCACAAAATCGAAACATTGACTCTTTTTGTTGTTCTTTTGAACAAGGCGCATTTTCATCTGTTCGATAAATGAACCGAATAGGAACATCAAAATCAATCTCATTATTTCCCAATTCAGGATGAGTAGGATTATGTTTCACGTACCAAACCTTTTTATCATGCAACTGCTTTTCTATTTTAGATGCATCATAGTTTGAATACTTCTTTGCAGCTTCAACAAAAAGCTCAATGCCTCTTCCATAAATTCTCTCGTCTGCATCATCGAAATACTTATTCTTTTCAGAGCGATCTAGCTGCCCGCCATATTTAATATAAAGAAAGTCATCTTTATACAAATGATTGTTAAAAAAGAGATTAGGGACATAAACCATATCGGTTACTCCTGCTGAATCAATCCAGCAATATCGCCTATAAGCATAAAGCTCAATGAAACTTGCAGGCAAATCTTCTTCCTTTATCTTTGTAGGATAAATTAAGTTGGAAAACAAATATCCTTCTTGTGACGTTACATATACAAACTCATGATTCTCGTGAACGTATTTGACTGCGCTATATAATTTTGAAGCAATTCTTTTCTTTCCCATCTTCTACCTCCTCAAGTATAATAGCAGTTTTGAAGGGACATTTGTGGGACATGCTGAAATCATATCTAAAAATAAAGAAAACATATGCACAACCAGAATAGGGACATTATCAGGGACATATTAGGGACAATTGCTCATTCGGTTGCGCACATTTCTTTTGTATGAACGATGACAAATCGTAAATAACTGATGGTATATTGAATTGACCATTGGTTTATTGCAAGTGTTTAAGCAAGTAGTATTATTTCTTTTGAAATCGATTTGTACGCATTGAGTTTTTGACCGCTTTTGCAGTGTCAAGAACAACACGAGATTCATATAAGGAGCAATCGTTCATTATATCTATAAACTCGTGCTTGCTAATCGATACATGATTGTCAAAGCAATCAGCAAGAATTGTATCTGCCGTAACGTCGAGTGCATTTGCAATCTTAAGAAGAGTTTCAAGGCTCATGCACTTCATGCCACTCTCAATGTAACTAATATAAGTTGGCGACAAACCTACCTTTTCGGACAACAGTGCTTGCGACATATTGCGTGCGACACGCAATTCTTTTATTCTTTGACCTATAGTGTAATAGCTAAAAAGCATAGATTCTCCAAAGTTTTGAATTGTATTATAGCCTACTGACTATAATGTATAGTGTAACCACTATGGTGTTTATAGTCAATCACTGATACAATATTTATGAAATTTTAGCTAAAAGACTATGGAGATAAATATGAGCGACCAACTTAAAGAAATTGGGAAACGTATCCGTGAGATTAGGCTTTCAAAGAAAATGAGCCAAGAAGAAGTAGCATATAAAGCAAAAACCAGTGTATGCAACATCAGCGACATTGAACTTGGAAAAACTAATTATAGAATCGAAACATTTATCGGTATTCTCGAGGCGTTGGAAGCGTCGGCAGATTATATCTTGCTTGCAGATGCCCCAAACGCAAATGAGATTTACAAAAAAGAGCTTTCTAATATTCTTAATGATTGCTCCCCCAATGAAGCAGAATCAATCTTGAGAATTATTAAGGAAATAAAAACAACATATCGAAATAAAACTTGATGAAGATATTGATTAGTCGTTTATAAGGAGCATTATATATGAACGTGAATCAATGGAATTCCAACAGAAGATACACGATTATTCGAAATCCACGCTCGAACTGATATCACGTTCGCAGACTTCCATAGAAAACTTGCACAAGACATACGAAATAGTGATGTCGAGCAAGACGGAAGAAGAAGCGGTTCCGCGAATGAAAACGGAACTGGCGACCGAATGAATTTAAGGAGAAAAGTATGTCTGACATTATTATGTATCAAACCGAAGACGGTTTAACAAAAATTGAAGTTGAATTTGACAATGACACCGCATGGCTTACTCAAGCCCAAATGTCTGAATTGTTCCAAAGAGATAGAACAGTAATATCAAAACATATAAAGAATATTTTTGAAGAAGGCGAATTGGATGAAAAAAGCAACGTGCAATTTTTGCACATTGCAAATTCAGATAAGCCAGTTATGTACTTCTCTTTAGATGTTATCATTTCAGTAGGTTATCGCGTCAAATCTATACGCGGTACACAATTTAGAATCTGGGCAAATGGAGTTTTGAAAGATTATCTTCGTAAAGGTTTTGCGATGAACGATGATTTGCTAAAACAAGCAGGAGGCGGAATGTATTTCAAAGAACTTCTGGAACGCATTCGTGATATCCGCTCTTCCGAAAAAGTCTTTTATCTTCAAGTGCTTGACTTGTTTGCGACAAGCGAAGATTACAACTCAAACAGCCCTGAAGCGCAAAAGCTGTTCAAAGTTATCCAAAACAAGATGCATTGGGCTGCGCACGGTCATACTGCGAGTGAACTAATCCTAGAAAGAGCCGACAGCAATAAGCCTTTTATGGGGTTGACGACTTTTAAGGGAAAACAACCGACAAAGAGCGAAGTTGACGTTGCAAAGAATTATTTGACAGAGCAAGAACTTGGAATCCTGAATCGATTGGTTTCTGCATATCTGGATTTAGCAGAAATCAAAGCATTGCGTGGAGAGAAAATGCAAATGCGCGATTGGCTCGTGCAAATTGACGACTTCTTGACTATGACAAGAAGCGATGTCCTTAATTCCGCTGGAACGGTAAGCCAAATTGAAGCTCAAGCCAAAGCCGAAGCTGAATATGAGAAATACAAAAGAAAATCAATGGATGAATTGACCGCAGTTGAAAGAGATTTCCTTCTCTCTTTGAAACAAACCCAAAAACAAATCGAGAAAAAGACGACAACTTAATATCATAAAAGAAGATATTTATTATGCAACACAATACGGAATACGCGCAGAAGATTCGGACATTCTCAAAGTCCACTATGCAACTAATTATGAATTTGCTTACTTCAAAAGATAACGTGGACAAAATCCACGAAATAGTACTGTCGAGTAGGACGGAAGAAGAAGCGGTTCAGCGGATGAAAACAGAAGTTCAAAAATCATTGTAAGATTTGTATTGGCAATATGACGAATAGCATTAATGCCAATTTGGCAATATGTTTTGAATAAATATATGCCAAAGTGGCAATATTCCTCTTGCAATTATATGCCAAAGTGCTATAATGAAACAGAGGTGACTAATATGACGTTAAAACAAATAAGAATTGAGAAAGGATTATCGCAAAAAGCCTGCTCGGAATATTTGGGCATCCCATTTCGCACGTATTGTAGATATGAAGGCGATGAATCCAAGATAAACAGTATCAAATATCAATATATCATTGAACACTTAAAAGAATATGGTGCCATAAGCGAAGAAAAAGGCATATTGACTATTGATGAAATAAAGAATATATGTGATAATATTTTAGAACAATATCAGGTTGAATTTTGCTACCTTTTTGGTTCTTATGCAAAAGGGAAAGCCACAGATACAAGCGATGTTGATTTGTTGGTATCGATGCCCGTTAATGGTTTGAAGTTTTATGAACTTGTGGAAACATTAAGAGAGAATCTACACAAGAAAGTTGATTTGCTTGATACAAAGCAATTAAACAATAATCCAACATTACTGAATGAAATATTGAAGGACGGAATCAAGATTTATGGATAACACAAAAGACGATAGATACTATTTAGAGAAAATCAAATCGGATTTGGCGTTCATAATTGAACAAACAGAAGGAAAAACACAACACGAGATAGAAGATAACGTTCTTCTTGTAGATTCAATTATGTTCCGCATTATCCAAATCGCAGAAAACAACAACCGCCTCACCGACGACTTCAAGGCACAGCATAGTGAAATTCCTTGGATGGCAATTCGCGGTATGAGAAACAAAATAGTCCACAATTATGGCGTTGTGGATATTAGTATTGTTTATGACACAGTAATAAACGGAATTCCTTCGATGTTAAAAATGTTGCAAGAGATTTGAAAAATGAGATGTTAAGGAGTGGAAAAATGGAATTAGGTAGATTGGAGGAAATTGATGTTAGAAAGGTGTGGGCACACGAACAATACGATTTTTCAAAATGGCTTTCATTAGAAGAAAATATCAAATTGCTTGGTGACACTTTGAGCCTTTCTTTGACGGATATTGAAACAGAAAAATTTGTCGGTTCATATAGGTGTGACATTTTATGTAAAGATGAATTGACAGGCAAAACAGTTCTGATTGAAAATCAGTTAGAGCCCACTAATCACGACCATTTAGGAAAAATTATTACATACGCATCAGGACTTGATGCTTCTGTTGTTATCTGGATTGTTACGTCCGCTCGAGATGAGCATGCAAGTGCAATTGAATGGCTTAATAAGAATACTACAGATGATCTTTCGTTTTTTCTTATAGAAGTTCATGCATACAGAATAGGAAATTCAGATCCGGCACCTATGTTCAAAATAATTGAGCAACCAAACGACTTTTCAAAGCAAGCAAAAACAATGGCAAAAGCGCCTCAAATTAACGAATCACAAACAAAACGTTTGGAATTTTGGAACAAGTTTAATGACTATATAGATGAAATTGGTAGACCGATAAACAAACATAAAGCAACAACAGACCATTGGTATACCATTGCTATCGGATCTTCTAAATGCCATATTTCAATCGATCTGGTGAACAGAGAACACAAAATTCGAGTTGGTATCTGGATTGCTGATGACAAGTCACTTTTTGATAGGCTCTATTCAAATAAAGAAGCGATAGAACAGGCGGCAGGAATACATTTTTATTGGGAAAGGCTTGATAACAAGAAAGCCTCTTTGGTTTGTACATATATAAATGGACTTGATTTTAATAACCAAACAAATTATCCAGAGTTGATGCAAAAATCTATTGAAAAAGTATTGATGTTTAAACGTGTTTTCATGCCGTATCTTTAATAATTGTGCTATTTCTCAATAAAAATATTTTTTTAGATTTAAACCGGCGGTTAAGAAATTGACCGCTGGTTTATTCTTTTATACCGTTTTTTATTCTAAAATTTCAATATCGTGGAGGTTATATGCAAGAACTCGACATATTGAATAAATTCAAAGAAATAGACTGTTCCCCTTTTCAAAACGAAGAAAACAGCAAACTAGAACGTCATAAGAAATGGTTGAACACTATTGTAAGAGAATATCCTAGTCCTCAAAAATCATTCAACATTGGAGTGTATATTCGTTATTTCAACCAAACAAAATACGAAAACTATCTTGAATATCATAAGCGACAATTCGCAGATACCATTGCGTTATGTCCGAATTGGAAATTGGTTGACTTTTATATAGACGAGGGACAAAAGGCTCCTAATATGGAATCCGCAAACGACTGGTGCCGATTGCTCGAAGATTGCATGAGTGGAAAAGTCAATTTGATAATCACTCAGAAAGTATCAAACATCTCAAGCGATATGGCTGAAATGGCGCTATGTGCAAGGTTGCTTGCTGCTATGGATCCGCCAATAGGCATTTACATTATTTCAGAAGACATATACACATTGGCAACGTACTATAAAAAAGAGCTAAAAGACACGGAATTCCTGCCTTCACCGGAGTGGGAATTGCTAGAAGAATAAGAACAAATGATAGACAACGATAAACGAATTCAACGCGAACAAGAAAAAGCCAAAACACGTAGGAGAATGAATGCTCAAGTTGACCTAGAAAACTATGAGTATATCCCTGCCGAAAAAGAAACGGACTACTATGATACGGACATACATCAACGTGTAGGTATTTATGTGCGCGTTTCTACCGATGACGTTAGACAAACAACATCGTTTGAACTTCAAAAGAAATACTATGAGGATTTTGTATCAAAACACGATAATTGGGAGTTGGTCAATATTTATGCTGATGAAGGAATAAGCGGTACATCATTAGCGCATCGCGATGCATTCAACCAAATGATAAACGACTGCAAAGATGGCAAACTTGATTTGATTATTACAAAGAGTGTATCTAGATTCGCAAGAAACGTTGTGGATTTTATCGGAATGGTTCGCAAGTTGGCGCACCTAAAACCACCCGTTGGTGTTTTCTTTGAATCGGAGTGTATTTTTTCACTAAAGGACGATTCTCAAATGGCGCTAACATTTCAAGCAACTATGGCAGAAGAAGAATCTCATACAAGAAGCCGTAGTATGGAAACATCATTACGCATGCGTCTTGACAATGGAATTCCCCTTACCCCAAAGCTTTTAGGTTACACACACGATGAAGATGGACATTTGATAATCAATCAAGACGAAGCACCCACAGTAAAACTCGCGTTCTTTATGTACCTATACGGATACTCAACTCAGCATATTGCTAATGCATTGAATGCATTAGGACGCAAGTCATATTTAGGAAATTGCAACTGGACTAGCAACGGAATAATACAAATACTGCGAAATGAAAGGCATTGCGGTGATGTTTTGACACGAAAGACATGGACTCCCGATTACCATGACCATAAGTCTGAGAAAAACAAAGGTAAAAGACCGCAAAGCTGGTATCACAAACATCATGAAGGAATAGTATCTAGAGAAGATTTTATAGCAGTACAGCATATGATTGACAATGCCAAGTACAAAAATAAATCTTTTCTTCCCGAATTAAAATATATCGATAGCGGATTACTCAAGGGCTTTGTAATAATCAATCCAAGATGGGCGGGATTTAAAGAATATGACTATATTCAAGCCTGTAAAAAAGCATATGAGAATGAAACGGAAGATGATAGGCAGAAGGACTTAAAAATTGAAGTAAGTGCCGGAGATTTTGATTTGAGGGGCTTTGAAATCACAAGGCAAGAATTCTTCGATAGCGCAAGCAAACCTATGGTTGTTTTTAATAATAAAACACTACGTTTTAGTCAAAATATTGCGGATCGACTTGCCAAGAAAAACTATATTGAAATGCTCATCAATCCAATTGATAGGAAGTTCGCGATTCGAACTACGTCTACAAACAACAAATCAGGTGTGTATTGTTCTTCAAATAGTGGGAAAAGGTTTCGTTCAAAAGAAATCCCTGCGACTGCTTATATCAAGACGATATACAACCTGTTTTCCTGGAACCCGGAATATAGGTATCGTATAATCGGGAGCAAGTATGAAACTGATTCGGAACAAACGTTTGTATTCGATATACGGGATTCCGAGGCTTTTTTCAAATATACGTTGCTTCCTAAAAGCGAAGCAGAAGAAATGCAACAAGTTAACATAACGCCTATAACCCAATCTCGAAATAGAATTAGAGCAATACCGGAAGCGTGGGCGAACAGTTTCGGCAAACCTTACTACATACATGAGATTTCAGCAAAAACGTTGCTAAGCCAAAGCGAAAAAGATTGGCAAACAAGACTTGAGGGACAGATGTTTGAAAGCGGGAAAAGATTAAACGTTACCCCTTTTGAAGAACTGAAAGCCTATATCTCAAAAGAGCTTGAAGGAATACCAATCGAGGAGATAGATAAAGAAAATGAATGAATATACCAATAAACCCTATCTAACAGAAAATGACGAACTCATAGATATGAGCAGTGATTTCGATTTTGCAGACTACCAAGTTGTACGACGTGAATTCTTTGCACATATGAAAGAGCCGGCTGCATCTTTTGCGGATTGCAAGTTTTATGTCAATACAGCATGCTTAACAAAATTTCCAAATTCAGATTATGCGCAAGTACTTGTAAACACCGAAAAGAAGATTCTTGCAATACGTCCTTGCCCCGAAGATGCAAAGGACTCTTTTCAATGGTGTACGACTTCAGGAAGCAAACGAAAACCGCGCCCAATCACTTGTCGCATATTCTTTGCAAAGGTAGTTTCCTTGCTAGATTGGAACCCCAAATATCGCTATAAAATGCTTGGCAAATTAGTCCATGCTAATGGCGAATATTTGATAGTTTTTGACCTCAATGCGACTGAGATTTATCAACGTATTGAAAAAGACGGAGATAAGCCCAAAATGTCAAGAAAGCCGGTTTATCCGTCAGATTGGAAGAATCAATTCGGTGTTCCGTTCAATGAGCATAAAGAATCTATGCAAATAAACATCTTTGACGGCTATGCAATTTATACAATTAACGAAGCAAATCCAATTGAGAAACAAGCCAAATTGGAGGTGTAAAAAATGCAAGAAAATGACAACTTCACAACTATATGTATAGATGCCAAATGTGGCCGTATCAGACTAAGCAAAAATATGCTGTCTAGTCTTGGATATCCTAAATATATCCAACTTCTTATCAATACCGAAAAACAAAAGATTGCAATTAGATGTGTTGACAAAGATGTTCCGGATGCTCAAACGATTAGGATAAAACCAATAGAAAAAATGACGTCAAAGGCTTATGAATTTACGAGCAAAACATTAACAGATAAGTTGGTAGAGGCAATAGGAATTGTGGACGGTAACTGTTCTTATAGGTTAAGTGGAACTGTTTTCTCCCCCGAAAGAATAGCGGTATTTCCCTTTGATACTGTCGAAAAGGTGTAGGCGTATGGATAAAACTTTATATATAGATGATGAGTTCAAAAATCTTATCAGTCCATTAAGGCCAAAAGAATATTTTCAGCTCGAAGAAAACATTTTAGCTGATGGTTGCATCAACCCCATTATCACTTGGAATGATGTAATAATCGATGGGCACAATAGATATGAAATATGCAAAAAGCACAACTTGCCATTCAAGACAATGGCAATGTTTTTTGAATCCCGTGATGAAGTCATTGCATGGATATGTAAGAATCAACTAGGCAGACGTAACATTTCGGAAGAAACACGAAAATACCTTATTGGACGTCAGTACGAAAGCGAGAAAAAAATAGTTTCAAATCCGACTGGATTCAATCAGTATTTCGAGGATGATTCAGATGCAAAAAAGTTCAAGAAACATCGAACAGCAGTTAAAATCGCAAAAGAAAACCACATAGCATCTACTACGGTACAAAAGTATTCTCAATATGCTCATGCAATAGATAAAATCCAAAACCGTGCCCCTAAAATAGCCGAACACATACTTAATGGACAATACAAAGCATCCCACAACAACATAGTTCAAATTTCCAACTTGCCTAACGAAGATTTGGAAAAACTTAATAATTATATCGAAAAAAATCAAAACAAATTTGTTGAGTATAGCAAAGGACGTCAGTTAATTGACGATATAACGATTGCATCTCCAAAAGAAAGCATAAAAGATATGCCAAAATTTGACCCAGATGCATCGGTCACAGAATTGTATTTAACAATGCCATCGTGGATTAGTTCTATAAATAGAACACAAAAGAATTCAGATTTATCTATTATTTCTGATAATGCTAGAAATAAGTTGATACAAGAATTGAAAATTCTTATTCAAGAAGCAGATAAGCTGTTACTGCAATTGGAGGCACAACATGAATAATTATAATAGATTTGTTCCAAATGTTCATTTCGAGCAAATACCAATAAAAAACCTTGTTTCAAATCAAGAATATCAAAGAAATCTATCACAGTACCACATTGATTTGGCTGCAAAAAACTTTGATTTATATCAAATAAACCCAGTCAAAGTAAGTCGCAGAAATGGAATTAATTATGTTTTCAACGGACAACACACGATTGAAATAGTCGCACAAGTATCTGGCTCAAGAGAAACACCAGTTTGGTGCATGATATATGACGATTTATGTTATGAAGAAGAAGCAGATATTTTTGCGAATCAAATGAAATATGTAAAGCCATTAACACCTTATGAGATTTTTCTTGCAAATATTGAAGCCGGGAATGATCAGCAACTAATAATTAAAGAATTAGTGGAGTCATATGGGCTTGTAATATCCAATAAAAAAGCACCAAATAACATTGCTGCAATAACGACAATTGAAAATATATACGAAAAATATGGATATCAGATATTAAGCAATGTTTTAAGAATCGTAATCGCAACATGGGAAGGCGAATGTTATTCCCTATCTAGCAATGTGCTGAACGCAATAACAAAGTTATTGGTAACATATGGCGATAGCTTTGATGAAGAAATCTTTAAGGCAAGGCTAGGAGAAATCCCAATTAAGCAGGTATTGCGTGTTGGAAAAGAAAGAGGTGGCGGAGCGATGGGTGTTGCAGAAGCAATGATACTAGTTTACAACGGGAAAAAGAAATCAGATATTAATAAACTTCCAATACAAAAAATGTATGCAAAAAATGAATTGGAAGCGGCGCTAATTGAAGTGCAATCAAAGACAAAAGTGGTTGCGCCCAAATAATGGTACCAACCAAAATGTATGATAACCAGCACTTGTTTGATAAAAAATAAACGACATATACTCTTTTTTATTGTCTTTCGAGTGGGCAAGATAGCATAGTGCTTCTGGATAGTCAACGGGAGATATTCTTGCCAAATAAATCTAACATTTCTTTTAAACTGGTCGAATTCGATCAGTTTTTTTTACATTAAAGCAACAATCTCTCCATTTTCGTGGACTCTCCATAACCCCTATGCTACAGCCCCCTTGCCGAAAGGCAATCTCGAATAAAAAGGAGTTAGAAAAATGATTGAACTCAACAAAATTGCATTCTTCGATGAAGATGGTTTCGATTTCAATGACGGTGAAAGCCTTATCAGATTTGATACCGTTGCTTATTACCCCGAGAGAAACGAAATCATCTATGCAATTACCAACAACGGAAGAATTTCCGTTATCACCTACGACGTGTTTGAAGATGACAAAGGTCATTATATCGAATACGGAAACACGCTTATCAAGATTTACATATCGGAGGATTGACAATGGGAAACATCAGTATTGTTATCGGATCTTGGGGATCTTACAACGAATGCAACGAAAGAGCCTTAGGCTCTAATTGGCTTGATTTATCGGACTATAACGGTTGGGAAGAAATCGTTGAAGAACTAAAACGAGAAGGCTTTGAACTCGACGGTATAGACGAAGAATTGTTTATACAAGACATCGAAGGTATATATGACCGTTCTGTCAATTGGGATTATATGAATCCCGAAAACCTATTCAACACGCTTTACGAATCGGGTGTACTTACCAACGATTACAAATACAAAGAACTTTGCGCTTTCCTTGAAGTTAAGAACTATGACGATTTTGAAGAACTTGTAAAAAACCGCGATGAAAATTGGGACGATAACGTCAACCTTTGGAGCGGCTTCACTTGGGAAGATTACGGAAGAGAAATGCTTGATTGCTGCGGATATAACATCCCCGAACATTTAATAGACTTTTTTGACCTTGAACGCTACGGCAGATACTGTGGCGATTACAACGTTTACGAATGCGAAAACGGCTTAATTGAAATTTATTAAAAGGAGAACTACCTATGAATATAACCATTGAACAAAAGAAACAAAAAGCGATTGAAATTATGAACACACTTAACCTTTACAAGCCATATATCAAAGGCTTTGAGCAGCACAACGACGTTTGCTATTACGAAGGCTTTGGCGGATTTTGGACATACCAAGAACCCGAATTGCAGGAGAAAATTGAAACGTTTGAAAAAGAACACAACTGTCTGGTATATGCCGTTACGCACGAATACACGGAATTCGGCGAGTTATATGACTTCCTTATTGTTACTGACTATGAGGAAGAATGGAACACGCTTTTGGAAAAGACAGACAGATACTATTACGCGCTCGCTTACGTTTGGAACAAAGACTGTGAATGGTGTTCGGAATTTGGAACGATAGTTATCCGCTCTTTCGGTGGCGGTATTTCAAGAATTGCGTGAGGTGAAAACGATGAAGATTTATCTTGTTTTATTTCAATATTCAACCGATGATTGCTTTGGAATTGATACGCAAGCATTCTCGACATACGAGAAAGCCGTTGAACGCTTTAATGCGATAATTGGAGATGAAATGAAAGCCGAAATAAGTTGGGCTGCAGATGCATTTGAAAACGGCGTTTTACAGGACGGATACGAGTTGGACTGTAACGAGCCTTTTACCGACGGCGAAGAACACGAGCTTTGGTGGAATTTGCAATGTAAAAACGATTGGTATCTTCAAGACAATTTGGAATTGCGAATTATAGAAATCGACAAGGAGGCAAAATAATGAAACCGATAGAAGTAAACGCACATCTTAATTCAATGGACGGAAAAACGGGCCGGGCAATATTGCTCGGTCCTAATTATTTATTTGCAAGACCTATAACCAACTCTTACGTTTTCAAGGTTGGAGCTCAACTTTGTACAGGCGTTATGAATTGGTTTGTAGGCGAATACTACGTTGACGACAAGTACGGAATCGTTGACGAGAGAAACGAAAACTACGACATCTACAAGAAATATATAAAGGAGTGAGATTATGGCGCAAATCAAAGACTTGGAAAAATACATAGACTACGAGTTTTCTTCCGGGTGCTACACGGGAGATGACTACAAAAGTTTTCAAACGAAATATATCAACTATTTGCGTTCTATATGCAAACAGAATCATTGGCAGCTTGTGAACGTCGGACGAAATCATTATTGCTTTTCGGCATTTATCAAAAGCGCAGAAAACAAATGCGTTTACGTTTCCATAAGCGATGTCAGATTTTTCGCCAACGAATGGTACAACAACATTTTGATACGCAAAGCAAAGAACGAGCAAGATTATTACGGCGGATTCAACCACCGCACAACACTCAAAGAACTTGAAATGAAAGCAATGGAACTTCTTGAAGATTTTCCGTTTTAGGAGGCAATAATGGAACTCAATTTGACAACCCAAAATAAGCAAGAAGAAATTGTCTTGAAATACCTTCGAGATAATGCTAGCGACGTCCTTGCAAACAAGATAAACAATGGCACTCAGTTTGAAAAAGACGGTAAGAATCTTATCAACAAAAAGACGCTTTCCGACTTTATGAAATACGCTTGCGACGAGGCACGAAAACTTGCCGAGAAAGGTGTAAATTCAACTTTCATTGACGACCAAACTGTGTATGGTTGGGCAATACATTTCTTTGAAGAAGATACCATTGTAGGAACACTTTATAACGATGACGGAACGGAATACAAGTCGGTTACTAAGCCGGTTCAAAACAACACCATTAAGCAAAAACCACAACCGCAAAAGCCGAAAGATATTCAGTTCTCGTTATTCGATAATTTGACAGAACAAGAAGTTAAAGATAACGAAACAGTAGAATTAAGTGCTATTACGGAAAAACATAGCAATATAGGCAAACCCGAAATGCAAACTGAAAAACCTTCTAAAAGTAAATCTCCAAACGCCACATTTTATGACAAATATCTTGTTTTACAACAGCAAAATCCAAATAGCGCAGTTGCATATAGGCTTGGCGATTTTTATGAAATTATGGGAGAAAAAGCGGTTGAAATTGCAAGAGAAATCGACCTAACTTTGACAAGCCGAGATTGTGGATTGGAAGAACGTGTGCCTATGATTGGATTCCCATATCACGCAGCGGAAATCTACTTTGCGAAGATTGCAAAAACACACGATTTGCTCGTTGTAGAAACTGACGGGAATACAAGATTTATATCAAAAAAAGACAGCGAAAAAACATCTCAAATCGACTATGAAACGGGTGAGATTTTGGGTGAAGAATCAGAGCCAAACAACACAGTTGTTTCAAAACTTTTTGAGATATTCGGAAACATATTGGAGGTGCAATAAAATGAAGATTGAAAAGATAAAACCTATACCGAAATACATAGAAAAGAAAATCAAAGCGATTGACAGAACATATCCCGTTCGTGGTAGGACTCGTTTTTACGCTTACCTCACAAAGAATGACGGCGAACTTGTCAAAGTTACAGTTGCCGTAAAAGAGAAAAAGAACAAGTGGTGTAGCAAGCAAGTTGCGGTGCACGGTGTCCATTCCGACAAATGCTTTGTAAAGGATATGGAATTTACATATGTTGGCGGATACATAGTCGGTTGGTATGCAGAAGGTTTTGTAAAACGCCGACCTTGGTATGAGGATGGCTGTTGGGGATGGACTGATGACAAATTGTTTGACCCTTACGCCCAGATAATAAACCGAGATTATATCTTGCAACATTTCCCCGAATACAAGTACAGCGCCGTTGATTGTTATACCGGCATAGACGTTTTCAAATATTTACGACTTTATGAACAATACCCACAAATCGAATATCTCACAAAACTCGGATTGCATAATCTCGCGATGTCAAAGCAAATATTGAAATTGTGCGGTAAAGATAAGCGTTTTAGAAAATGGCTTGCGCAAAACAGATACACATTAAACAAATCATCGCTATATATTCCGGTTGTCTTGCAAGCATATAAAAAGAATCAAAACGTGTTGGAATTGCAAACATACTATTCCGCAAAACTCAAATTAAGCAAGGACTGGTTGCTTGAACCTTTACGCATTGCGTTTAAGAACGACTTTGAAGCGTTTATTCGGTATCTCATGGATACGCAAACAAATGCTTACACATATTGGGATTATTGGACTGCTTTCACGCATCTTGGCTTGGATATGAACGAGGAAAAGAATCGTTATCCTCACGATTTCAAACGTTGGCACGATATAAGAATAGACGAATATCATACCTTGCAGGCAAAGGAAGATGAACAGAAGCGTAAAGACCTCTATGAAAAATTCGCAATGGTTGCCGAAAAGTATGTTGCACTTCAATACGAAAAGAAGGCGGATTACGTCGTCATTATTGCGCATAACCCAAATGACCTCGTTGTCGAAGGACGAGCCCTTGAGCATTGTGTGGGACGAATGAATTACGACCAAAAGTTCGCAAGAGAAGAATCCCTTATTTTCTTTATCCGTACAAAAGAGCATCCCGACGTTCCGCTTGTGACGCTTGAATACTCGCCATCTAAAAAACGAGTTCTTCAATGTTACGGGAAGAAAGACAACAATCCAAATGACAGCATCTTAAATTTTGTAAATAAGAAATGGTTGCCGTTTGCAAATAGACAAATCAAAAAACTTGCTGCATAAAGGAGAAAACACTATGGCAAATTATTATAGAATCACCGCATATCACAAAGAAAAAGACATCTCGATCATTATGGACTCATACGGATATTTTGAGAAGAAATGGCAGTTTTCCGCCGACCTTATCCGCAGAGGCTTTGACATAATCGAAGTATCCGACGATACACAATTCCTTGACGGAAACATTGAGCGTTTAACTGTGCCTAAACAAGATAAACTTACTCTTAGGGCTTGTTCAATGGGAAAACCTTCGAGGATTACTCAATCGGTAGAAAACGAACAACGAAATGCAATACAAGTAAACGACAAAATATATATCCCATAAACATAAGAACAGCCGGGCAGATGCTCGGCTATTTTTATGCTATTATCACTTAAATTCTCACAATATCTAGCTCTTTATGCTTTAACTGTGCATAGTGGATAGTACGCCACGTTCCGCTGTACTTTTTCCCATTCCAAAATCCCAATACTGTATCTGAATGGTCAACCATATACTTATTCCTTTCCATCATACACTTTTCGTTATATTCTTCTGAAATAACCGTAATTATATCTGCTTTGGAAAGTATAGCGTTATATCTTTGAATGTCATCGTTATTCCATTTTTCCGTTTGGTTTCGGCACGGCAAAGCACATTCAAGTTTTATGTTCAAGTCATAATGTTCCTTAAACTGAATGACCGTTTCGGCAAATATCATATCAATTCCCTGCGCCATTCCGGAAATGAAATAATCATAGCCTTCATTCAAATAGGTTTGCAACTTATACCCCATTGTTTCTAAAAGAGAGATATATTCGTCACTTGATTGTTCATTTAGCCATAAAACATTTGACGGACGATGACCTGTACAACATAAAACTTTTCCCATAAAAAATGAGGTGTCGCCCCGAGAGACGACACCATAGCCAACTCCTCTCGCTAGTTGCGACACTATTTTACGAAACCACAGAGATTACGTGCAAGAGAGTAAGACTATCCAAAAGATAGTCCTCTGTGGTTAATAAAAATTCATAATAGTGTCGCACGTCAATAATAGCATACTAGTCTACATTAGTCAACTTAGTGCTTTTATTATTAACATTCAAGAAAGTCTTTAACTAAAAAATCACGATTTATCTTACAGGCGGTGGCGTGATGAGCATATTAAAAATAAAAGACCTAACAGAACAAATTCGAGGCGTTTCGTATAAGCCATCCGACGTTGTTACAAGCGATATTGGATTGCCCATTTTACGTGCAAATAATATCAAAGATAATTCGCTTTCTTTTGATGATCTCGTGTTTATAAAACCCGAGAAAGTCTCAAAAAAACAACTCCTTCAAAACGGAGATATAGTTATTTGCGCATCAAGCGGAAGTAAAGAACTCGTGGGAAAAGCGGGTGTTTTTTGTAACAACGATACGTATTCATTTGGAGCATTTTGCAAGGCTGTTAGAGTTAAACGAATTGACGGCATAGACAGTGATTACGTTCGCCTGTTTTTTAGTTCTAAATACTATCGTTGGTGTATTGCTTTGAGCAGCAAAGGCTCAAACATCAACAATATAAAAACTGAAAATATTGAAGAATTAAATATAAACATACCGTCTATCGAGGAACAGAATACTGCTGTCTCTTTGTTAAATGCGTTAATATCGGCTATTGATAATAAAAAACAAGAACTTTTCTCTCTCGACGAGTTGGTAAAATCACGATTTATCTTACAGGCGGTGGCATGATGACATCATTTAATGAAGTATGTTTTGACGTAACAAAAACCGCTAAAAAAATCCCTCAATCGGATTACCTTGCCAGTGGAAAATACAAGATATTTGATCAGGGAAAAGATTATATAGGCGGATATACTAATGACAACACCGGAATTGTCGCAGATTATCCATACATAGTCTTTGGGGATCACACTAGAATTATCAAATTTGTAGATGAACCCTGTTTTATTGGTGCAGATGGCGTAAAATTGCTAAAAGTTTATAATTCACAGTTCTTGCCTAAATATGTGTATTATTCACTGGTTGCAAATCCTATTGTTAGTTCAGGATATAGTCGACATTTCAAATATTTGAAAGAACAATCAATTAGAGATTGCTCTATTGATGAACAGAAAAGGATTATTACAGAACTTGAGACTAATGAAAAAGCCATTTCTATCAAAAAAGAATCGCTTTCTTCACTCGATGAGTTGGTAAAATCACGATTTATCGAGATGTTCGGTGATATTGTTCGTAATGATAAATCGTGGACAACAGAAATCATCACAAAAGTATGTCCAATAAAACAGTATGATGGAAGAATAACAGAATGCGACGGTAAAATTTGGTTGCTTAATCTTGATTTGGTCGAATCAAACACAGGTGTAATTCTTGATAAATATTATGTAGCAAAAACAGAAATAGGAAACTCTACAATTACTTTTTCGGAAGACAACGTATTGTATTCTAAATTGCGACCATATCTCAATAAAGTTGTTGTTCCGGACGGAAATGGATATGCTACAAGTGAACTTATTCCATTTTTCCCATTGTCGAAAGTAAATAAGTATTACCTTGCGTATGCTTTGCGAAGTGAAAGTTTTGTTACTTTGATAAATAGCAAAGCAGGTGGGGCAAAAATGCCAAGAGCACCTATGGATTTTATTAGAAATTTTCCTTTGCCAGTTCCGCCGATTGAGTTGCAAAATGAGTTCGCGGGGTTCGTTAAACTAATCGATAAATCGAAATTTGTTTGTCACTCCAAGAACTTTTTATGCGATAT